>Ga0196965_1000805_pt1 | contig 14845 bp, 14 predicted proteins | sample S1_20metaG_FD_148668 | JGI IMG/M metagenome (GOLD analysis project Ga0196965, IMG submission 148668) | Soil microbial communities from Anza Borrego desert, Southern California, United States - S1_20 | ecosystem: Environmental > Terrestrial > Soil > Desert | place: USA: California | collected... | reverse complement strand
GGTGATTCTCGAAGGTCGCGGTCTGCCAGTGGAAGCCGTCCTGCTCGTAGCCGATCTTCTCGACCACGTGCCGCACCGCCTGCTCGATCTCGTCGCGCACGCCCGGCGCCCAGCCGTGAGTGTCGGCGAACTGCTCCTCGTCATAAACGCCCTTGCAGCGAATCTCGCCGCCGATGACGATGCGTTGGGTCGTCACCAGGGTTTCGCAGGCGACGCGCGCCTCCGGGTCCTTGGCGAGGAAGAGATCGACGACGGCGTCGGAAATCTGGTCGGACACCTTGTCGGGATGGCCTTCGGACACGGATTCGGACGTGAAGAGGTAATTGCTGCGCATCGGGAGAAACCGGCCTTCCTGGAAGCTGAGGGAGAGCAGGATATAAAGATATCCTTATATGCGTGCTCCCTAGCCGCCTTTGCGCCGCCCTGCAATGCGCTGCGCCATCATTGCCGACGCGGACAGCAGGAGCGCGAGCAGCAGGGGCAGGATATTGCCGAGACGGGCGAACCAGGTCGGCGCGTGGGGCGGGGGCAGGCGGGTGTCGATGATTCCGGCGGTTCGCCACGGGAGGCTGCGCAGCAGCCTCCCGTCGGCGTCGATCACCGCGGAAATTCCGGTCGGAGTCGCGCGCAGCACCGGCAGCCCCTCCTCGACTGCCCGGAGCCGGGCCTGGGCGAGGTGCTGAGGCGGTCCCCAGGCGCCGAACCAGGCGTCGTTCGACGGATTGAACAGAAAGGCCGGACGGTTCTTCCGGTCCACCACCTCGCCCGAGAAGATGATCTCGTAGCAGAGCTGGAAGCCGGCCTTGCCGATGACCGGCAGATCGAGCGTCCGCGGGCCCGGGCCTGGATCGAAATCGAGCGAGCCCGGGGCCAGCCGCGAGAGGCCGAGAGCGGAGAGGATCGGCCGCATCGGCAGATATTCGCCGTAAGGGACGAGGTGCGCCTTGTCGTAGCGGCCGAGGATCCGGCCGGAGCGATCGAGAGCGAAGACGCTGTTGGTGGCGCTGGTCACCTTGAGTCCGTTCGGTGAGCGCCAGGTGATCCCGCCGGTGAGGAGCAGGTCCTTGTCGCCGAGCATGGCGGCGACGTCGCGGCGGAGCTCCAGCACCTCGATGACGTGACCGGCGTCCCGCAAGCCGTTTTCGAGCGGCCTCGTCACCGCCGCCTCGGGCCAGAGCAGGAGGCGCGGCTCGTTTCCGCCCCATTCCGACAGGCGCCGGAGCCGCGCCATATTCTCGTCCTCGAAGCCCTCCCGCCATTTGTCCTGCTGGCCGATGTTCGGCTGGACGATGCGAAGCGCGGGCCCGGCCGGGCCGACCGCCTGTCCGCCCGCCGCGAAGCCGACGGCGGTGAGCAGCGCCACGCCCGCCGCCGCGGCCGCGGCCGGGCGCCACTCGCGCAAGGCCAGGAGCAGGACGGCGCCGGCGAGCAGGGCGGTCAGGCCGGAAAGGCCGTAGGTGCCGGCCACGCGCGACGACCAGGCCACCGGCGTCGCCACCAGCGACACTCCGAGCGGGTTCCAGGCGAAGCCGGTGAACAGGGTCGCGCGAAGCCATTCGGTCACGATCCAGGCGGCGGCGAAAACCAGCACCAGGCGAAGATCGTCCCCGCGCCCCCACCGCCAGGCGAGACCGGCGGCGGCGGCCGGATAGACGGCCAGGTAGAGCGAGAGCAGGACGACCGCCACATAGCCGAGCGAGGCCGGCATCTCGGCCTGATAGGTGAAGGCCGTCGCGATCCAGTTGAGGCCGAGCACGAAATGGCCGACCCCGAACCACCAGCCGAGCGCGAGCGCTCCGCGCAGCCCCGGCGCGGTTCGCACCAGCCAGAGCAGGAAAGCGAAGGCGGCCAGCGTCAGCGGCCAGAGGCCGAGCGGCTGGAACCCGCAGGCGGCGGCGAGGCCGGCCAGGAAAGCGAGAGCGAGGGACTTCACGCGGCGCTCCTTCGGCGGAAACTCATGAATTTACAATCCGTGCGGGGCGCCTAGAGGGGAGGCATGACCCTGCCCCCCTTCCACCTCGCCTTTCCGGTCCACGATCTCGACTCCGCCCGTGCCTTCTACGGCGGCCTGCTCGGCTGCCGGGAAGGGCGAAGCGCGGACGAGTGGATCGATTTCGACTTCTTCGGCCACCAGATCGTCGCCCATCTCGATCCGGATATGGAGAGGCGGCGGCATCACAATCCGGTCGACGGGCATGACGTGCCGGTGCCGCATTTCGGCGCGGTGCTCGACATGCCGGCGTGGGAAGCCTTGGCCGAGCGGCTGAAAGCGGCGGGCACCGAATTCGTCATCGAGCCGACGGTCCGCTTCCGCGGCCGTCCCGGCGAGCAGGCGACGATGTTCTTCCTCGATCCCTCCGGCAACGCGCTCGAGATCAAGGCGATGGCGAACCCGGCGAATCTGTTCGCCCGCTAAAATCCTCCGTGCCGCGGAGCGGCGGCGAGGGGAGCCACGTGAAACGGGAGGGTTATTCCGCCGCCACGCCTACGACGAGCGGCTCGCCGGCATCCTGTTTCACCGCGCGCGTGCGGCCGACGCCCTGCCAGACGTCGCGGCGCTCCTCGGCGAACCAGGCGGCGGTCGCTTCCAGCCCCTGCTCGAGCGGGACCTTCGGCTCCCATCCCAGCAGCGCCTTGGCCCGCGAGATATCGGGCTTGCGGCGGCGCGGATCGTCGACCGGGAGCGGCCGGTGCACGACCGCCGAGGTGGAGCCGGTGAGGCGCAGGACCCGCTCGACCAGGTCCATGACGTTGAGCTCGTGCGGATTGCCGAGGTTGACCGGGCCGTCGGCGACGTCGCTGTCCATCAGCCGCATCAGCCCGTCGACCAGGTCGCTGACGTAGCAGAAGCTGCGGGTCTGGTTGCCGTCGCCATAGACGGTGATGTCGTCGCCCGCGAGCGCCTGGCAGACGACGTTGGACACGACCCGGCCGTCGTCCGGGCGCATGCGCGGCCCGTAGGTGTTGAAGATCCGGGCGACCCGGACATCGGCGCGCCCCAGCCGCTGGAAGTCGAAGGTCAGGGTCTCCGCCGCCCTCTTCCCTTCGTCGTAGCAGGCGCGAGGGCCGGTGCAGTTCACCCAGCCCCGATAATGTTCGGGCTGCGGATGCACCTCCGGATCCCCATAGACCTCGCTGGTCGAGCTGAGCAGGAATCGGGCCCCGGTCTCCTCCGCCAGCCGCAGCAGGTTGCGGGCGCCGAGCACGTTGGTCAGCATCGTATGCTCGGGATCCGCCTGGTAATGGGGCGGCGAGGCGGCACAGGCGAGATTGTAGATGTGAGTGGGACGGGCGCGGGCGATCGGGCCCGGCAGGGCATCGATCACGTCCGCCTCGATGAAATCGAAGCGAGGCTCGCGCTCCAGGTGCCGAAGGTTTTGCGGCCGGCCGGTCAGGTAGCTGTCGAGGCAGATGACCTTGGCGCCGTCCGCGAGCAGCGCGTCGATCAGATGCGATCCGATGAATCCCGCGCCGCCCGTGACCAGCGCCACCTTTTTGTTGTTTCCATTCTTCACGAGTCAGCTCCCTTGATCAGATTCTTCGACAATGACCGTTCACGTCAACTCGGCAGGTTGGGCCTGCCGTCCCGGCATCGGCGTCTCGCGCGCCGTCTCCCGCTTCGCGTCCAGGATATAGGTTTCGAGCTCGGCCGCCCGGTCCGCCGACCGGTGGCCGCGCATCACTCGCTCGCGGGCGGCCCGGCCGATTCCGACGTCGCCGCCGGCGAGGGCTTCCACGACCGCTCCGGAATCGTCGGCGAGCAGGATCTCCGAGCCCGGCGCGAACAGCTCGCTCAGACCCTCCCACCGGTCCGAAATGACCGGAACGGCGCAGGCCGCCGCCTCGAACAGCCGCACCGACGGCGACCAGCCGGCGGCGATCATGTCGGCCCGGGTGACGTTCAGGGTGAACCGGGATGAACAGTAGAAAGCCGGATGCTCCGCCGGCGGAAGATGGTCGATCCGTTCGACGTTGGCCGGCCAGTCGATCCCGTCCGGATATTGGGGGCCGGCGACCACGAACCGGCGGTCGGGCAGGCGCCGCGCCGGCTCGATCAGCAGCCGGTCGAGGGTTGGCTGGCGGTCCGGACTGTAGGTGCCCAGATAGGAGAGATCCCATCGTTTCGGCAGATCGAGCGGCGGATAGGCTTCCGGGTCGACCGAGCAATAGAGGGGGCGGGCGGCCGGAGAGCCGTAATGCCGCTCGATGTGGCGCAGCGTCGGCCCGCCGGTGAAGGACAGATAGAGGTCGAAACCGGGGATGAGGTCCGGCGTGAGATATTCGAAATCCGCCCGCTCGAGCTTGGCGAGCGTCACCGGCGTGTCGATGTCGTAAAAGGCGGTGACGCCGCGGGCATGGGTCTGCACCCACCGGCCGACCGCCACCCCCTCCGGGACGTAGGAGCCGACGATCACCGCATCCGCCTCGCCGACTTCCCAGCGCCAGCGCTCGAGCGAGTCGAGGCTGTCATAATATTCGAGGCGGCAATAATCGGGGTCGGTGACGTCCCGGCTGGCGGCATACCAGGGCACGTCGCGCTCGAGGAAGAGGATATCGTGGCCGCGCGCGGCGAAGGCCTTGAGCAGGGCGCGAAAGGTCGTGGCGTGGCCGTTGCCCCAGCTGGAGGATAGGGAGAGGCCGAGGAGGACGAGGCGCATCAGGCCGCGCTCCGTTCCGGCTGCCGCTCCGCGCGCCAGATCGCATCCACCTGCTCGCCCCGGTGCGCATAGGTATGCTCGGCGAGGACCCGGCGCAGCGCCGCTTCGCCGATCGCGGCGGCGCGGTCCGGAGTGAGGGCGGCGACATGATCGGCGACGTCCCGGCCGTCCCGGGCGACGAGCACTTCCTCGTCCGGAGCGAGGAACAGTTCGATCCCTTCCCAGGCATCGGTGATCAGGCAGGCGGCGGCGCCGGCGGCCTCGAACACCCGGGTCGCCGGCGAAAAGCCGATATTCGCCATCGAGTCCCGGGCCACGTTCAGCACCGCCAGGGGCGAGCCGTTGAAGGCGTTGTGCTGGTGCGTGTAGACGTGGCCGAGGTGGCGGACGTTGCCGGGCATCCCCTTTGTCTCCCAGCCGTTGCCGCCGATCAGGAAGCTTCGCTCGGGCAGCGCCGCGGCGGCGCGGAGGAAGAATTCCTCGACCCGCGCCTCGCGGTCGGGGAGCCGGTTGCCGAGGAAGGCCAGGTCGGCGGCGAAGGCGGGATCCGGCTCGACCGGATGGTGGGTGGCCGGATCGAGCGCGTTGTAGATCGGGATGCAGCGGCGGGCGCCGAAGCCTTCATAAGCCTCGATCACCGGCGGCCCGCCGCCATAGGTCAGCACCATGTCGAGCGACTCGAGGGTCCGGCGGACGACATGGCTTTCGTCGGCGCGCATCTCGTCGAGAGTGGCGGCGGCGTCGACGTCCCAGAAGATGCGCAGGGCGTCCTCGCGGCTATGCTCGATGATCCCTTCGAGCAGCTCGGTGTCGAACACGCCGACGCCGCTCGCCTTGACCACGATGTCGGCGGCGCGGGCTTCTTCGAGCACTTCGCGCAACGCGTCCGCGGTGGCGTCGTAGACGACCGACCGCGCCCAGTCCGGCGCGTCCATGTCCTTGTGCTGCTGACGGCCGAAGGCGTCGGGTTCGTAGAAGGTGATCTGGTAGCCGCGCCCGGCCAGATCGCGGAGCAGGCCGCGATAATAGGTCGCCGCGCCGTTCCAGTAGGAGCTGAGCAGGCTCGACCCGTAGAAGGCGATCTTCATGCGACTTCCCTCAGCTCGGCAGAAGCTCCAAGCCGCCCGACGATGCCCAGAAGCTCGTCGGCGCGATGGGCGCAGGTGTGGCGGGCGCGGATCGTCTCGAGACCGTCGTGCGCGAGCGAGCGGCGCATTTCCGGGTCGTCGCGCAGCGCCCCGAGGAGCGCCGTCATCTCCGCGCCGTCGGTGGCGAGAAGATAGTCCCGGCCGGGACGGAACAGCCCCTCGGAATCATCCCAGGGCGCGCAGAGCAGCGGGATTCCGCAGGCGAGGGCTTCGAAGACCCGGATCGTCGGGATGCCGGGCAGCAGCCTGGTATAGAATCGCCGCGGCACGTGGATCGTCGCCATGAACCGGGAGAAGACCGCCGGCGCCTCGGCATTGGCGAGCCAGCCGTGATACCGGCCTCCGTGGCGGCGCACTTTGCGCTTCGCGGTCTCGTGATACCTCACCCCCCAGACGTCGAGCGGCAAGCCGGCGGCCCGGGCGGGGCGGAAGAGATATTCCTCGAGCTCCCTGGTGCGCTCGCCCTCGCCCCAATTGCCGATCCAGACGAGGCCCGAGCGCTCGCCCTCCCCGGCCGGCGGGTGGAAGTGGCGGAGATCGGCGGCCTCGTGCCAGACGAAGGCCCGGTCGCCCCAGCCCCAGCGCCGGTAGACCTCGGCGAGGGTGGCGCCGAAGGCGAGCACCCCGTCGTAGCGGGAGAGGTCGTAGCCGCGCATCGCGGCCGGATCGCTGACGGCGCGGTGGTGGGTGTCGTGGAAGAGGAGCAGGAAGCGCCCGTTCAACCGGCCGAGGCGGGCGACCAGATCCTGGTCGTTCCACTCGTGGACGATGACGACGTCGGCGCCGTCGACCAACTCGGCCAGATCGGCGTCGGGGCCGTAGGCCGTCGAGCTCAGCTCGGGATAGGCGTCTCGCCAGGCCCGAAGCCCCTCCTCGCCATGGTCCTTGAGCAGATTGGCGAGGCTCCACGCGCCCTCCGGCTCACAGGCCCTGACCTCATGGCCGCGGGCGATCAGCTCGCGCAGGACGCCGCGGAGAAAGTGGGCATTGCCATGGTTCCAGCAGGAGGCCAGCGAGTGGGTGAAGTATACGAACTTCACGCCGCCGCCCCCAAAGTCATCCGGGCCGCCGCCAGCACCGGCCCGCGCACCGCCGGGAGAAGCGAGCGGTAGAGGCTCGCCATCTGCGCGGCCATCGCCTCGGGGGTGTAGCGCTCCGCGCGCTCCTTTGCCGCACGGCCCAGCACCGCCCGCTCGAAATCGTCGCCGACGAGATCGCCGATGGCGCGGGCGAAGCCCGTCTCGTCGCGCGGATCGACGAAGATCGCCACCTCGTCCCACAGCTCGCGGAACGTCGGAATGTCGGCGAGGACGAGCGCGCAGCCGGCCGAAGCGGCTTCGAGGACGGCGAGGCCGAACGGCTCGTAAAGCGCCGCCGAGACGAAGACCGGACGCGCCGACAGCCAGCGTCCCAGTTCATCCTCGTCGAGCGTGCCGAGGCAGTGGATGTTGTCGAAGATCACCTGAGCGCCGTTCGGCCCGGCCAGCGGCCCCGCGGCTCGGACCGGCACTCCGATCCTGCCGGCGGCGGCGTCGAGCAGTCCCAGATTCTTGCCCTCGTCCCACAGCCGGCCGGCGGTGAAGACGAAGTCGTGCGGCGCTCCCGCCGGCACGGCCAGCGGCGAGCGTCCGTTATGGACGGTGCGCGGCGCCTCCTTCAGCCGGTAGCGGCGCTTCACCGCCTCGCCGAAGGCGGAGGTGGGAGTGACGACGGCACCGGCGGCCCTGAGGCCCTTGCCGACAAGGTCGGTGCGCCAGGCGAAATCGCCGGGAAGCGTCGTGCCCTGCACCGCCTCCCACCAGGTGGCGACGCAGCTGTGGAGCACGGCGACCACCGGCCGGCCGAAATCGGCGAGCGCGGCCAGCGCCGGCGTGTTGAGCTGGACGAGGTCGGCCCCGGCCTCCGCGGCGAGCGCCGCGACCGCTTCCGCGGCGTGGACCAGCGAAGCTTCGTCCTTCGCCAGCCAGTCGAGCTCGAGGCCGGTGTCGACGAGCCGAAGCCCGGGGACCCGGGCCGCGGCCTTGATCTGCTCGGACGTGGCGGCGGGACCCATCAGCGCGAGCACCGTCTCATGGCCCAGCCGCGAAAGACCCCGGGCGAGGTCGAGGCTGTATTGCCACACGCCCCCCACGGCGTCGGCGGTGATGAGGATCCGGAGGGCCGCGCTCACATCCCCCTCCCGGCAAGGGAGGGGCTGGGGGTGGGTAGCCCCTGTCCCGGCCCGATGCCGGGGCGGGGGCTTTCCTCCGGGGCCTCGGGGCGAGCTTCGCTCGCCTCCCACCCCCGGCCCCTCCCTTCCAGGGAGGGGCGGCGGGACTCGCGCAGCCATTCGAGAAGGTTCGCGACGCCCTGCTTCCACGGCACCGCCGGAGACAGATCCAGCGCCTCGGAGATCGCTCTTGTATCGGCGACGAAGTAGCGCTGGTCGCCCGCGCGCCAGTCGGCGAACTCGACCTCCGCCTCGCGGCCGAGCAGATCCGAGATATGCGACAGCAGCTCGCGCAGGCTCACCGCATTGGCCGGGCCGCCACCGAGGTTGAAGGCGCGCCCCTTGATCCGGTCGATCCGCTCCCACGCCTTGAGATAGGCCTCGACCGCATTCGAGACGTCGAGGATGTCGCGCACCTGGCAGCCGTCGCCGTAGAGGGTGACGGGCTTCCCCTCCAGGGCCCTGATCAGGAAATGGGCGACCCAGCCCTGATCCTCGGTGCCCATCTGCCGGACTCCGTAGATGCAGCTCATCCGGAGCACGGCGGTGCGCATTCCGAAGCTGCGGGCGTAATCGAGGACATATTGGTCGGCCGCGCCCTTCGAGCAGCCGTAAGGCGTGTGGAAATCGAGCGGGCGCCGCTCGCTTATCCCGGAGCCGGCGACGAGCGGGTCGACCGCGACATATTTGCCGGCGTCGAGGCGGAATTCGAGGTCGGCCAGGTCGCCATAGACCTTGTTCGTCGAAGCGAAGATGACCGGAGTGCCGTCGCCCCGCATCCGTACCGCGTCGAGCAGGTTCAGGGTTCCGCGGATGTTGACCTCGAAATCCTCGCGCGGGTCGACCATCGAGGTGGTCACGGCGACCTGTGCCGCCATGTGGTAGACCGCCTGCGCCTCGCGGGCGGCCCGGGCGAGCGCGTCCTCGTCGCGTATATCGGCCACGACGGGCATGATCAGCTCGCCGTGCCGCTCCTTCAGCCAGGCGAGGTTGTTCTCGACGCCCGGGCGGGAAAGGGCGTCGTAGATCAATACCTCATGGCCCCGCTCGGCCAGCGCATTGGCGATGTTGCAGCCGATGAAGCCGGCGCCCCCGGTGACGAGGACCGGGCGGGAATCGGGGGCGGCCCGGGTCATGCGGCGCCTCCCCTTCCCGTCATCCCGGCGAAGGCCGGGATCCATGAACATCGGAGCGGGGATGGAGGCACGAGGCGCGACGAAGGGCACCGTGTTCCTGGATCCCGGCCTTCGCCGGGATGACGGCTAAGATCGGCCCGGCTCATGCCACCAGCCCCCTCGCCTCGAGCTCGGCGCGGGCCTCGTCGACCCGGTCGTCGGCGGTCTGGAGGGCCACCCACTCGGCAAGCTCGGCGAGACCCTCGCGAAAGTCCTGACGAGCGCGGAAGCCGAGCATCTCCGCCGCCTTGGTTCCGTCGCAGAAGCAATGGCGGATGTCGCCGATGCGCGATTTGCCGACGGCGCTCGGAGCGATGTCGCTTCGCCCCATGGCCCGGGCGAGCTCTTCGGCCACTTCTGTCACCGAGCGGTCGGCGCCGGAGCCGATGTTGAACACCTCGCCCGCCGCCTGCGGCAGCTCCAGCGCTTCGGCGAAGGCGCGGGCGACGTCCCCGACATAGACGAAGTCGCGGCGCTGCTCGCCGTCCTCGAAGATCATCGGCGGCTGGCCGTTGAGCAGCCGAGAAGCGAAGATGGCGAGGACGCCCGTATAGGGATTGGAGAGCGCCTGGCCCGGCCCGTAGACGTTGAACAGGCGCAGGCAGACGCCTTCCATGCCATAGGCCTGCGACATGATCAGGGTGGTGCGCTCCTGCACATATTTGCCGAGCGCGTAGATCGAGGCGAGGTCCGGCCGCTTCCATTCGGGCGTAGCGACCGGGGCGAGCGGCCGCCCCCGGGCATCGAGCGGGTCCCAGCTCTGCTCCTCGCCGGTCCGCGGCGCCCGCTTCGCGTCCTCGACGAGCGCGCCGTCGGCGTCGCGGTACAGGCCCTCGCCGTAGATGCTCATCGACGAGGCCGTGACGATCCGGCGAACCGGATCGTCGATCAATTTCTCGAACAGGACGGCGGTGCCGACATCGTTGACCGAAGTGTAGCGCTCGACCGCGTACATGGACTGGCCGACGCCGACCTCGGCGGCCAGGTGGACGACGCTGTCCACGCCCTTCAGCGCCTTGGTGACCGCGTCGCCGTTGCGCACGTCGGCCCGGATCAGCTCGACCTCGCCAGGAAGATCTTCGGGCCGATCGCGGTCCCCATGGACCTGCTCGATCAGGCTGTCGAGAATGCGGACCTCGTGGCCGCGGCCCAGAAGCTCCCGAGTGACGGCGCGGCCGATGAACCCCGCTCCCCCCGTAATCAATACCCGTTCGCTCAACCCCTTCTTCCTTTCGTCTAGTCGCAGCAAGCCGTTCGGTGACCTAGCGAGAATTAGCTAGAGCCGGCGATGATTTTACTTGTTAGCTTGAGTAGTAAGCACAAATTCCAAGGACATGTCGATCAAGCCAAGCCCTTTATCCTAAGTTAATAACATAGATTAGAGCCAGGACAGCATCTTCTACATCAACCCGTCTACCCAATGCATTGTTCCGGATGAATATCGTTCCGGCCCCGTACATAACGGCGGAACAACTATCGGCCTTGGCCGGTTGGTTCGGCCTGATGAGGGTTTCAAAGGCAGCCATCCTCCCCGCGAGCGAGGCTCGGGGGAAGGGGAACCACATGTGGTGGAGGGGTAACGGGAACCGGGCGCGGAGGAACGGGCGCGTTCCTGCCGTGCCGCGGCGGCTACCCCTCCACCATGGTTCGCATGGCCCCCCTCCCCATTCTCGATGGGGAGGATGAATGACCGCCACCATCCTGCTCATCCGCCATGCCGCGCACGTCGAGCTGGGACGCGTCCTTTCCGGGCGGCGGCGGGACGTCGCGCTCAGCGCCGAGGGGCTGGAGCAGGCGGAGATCGTCGCCGACCTGCTCGCGGTCGAGCCGATCGCGGCGGTCTATTCCTCGCCTCGCGAGCGGGCCTATTACACCGCCCGCCAGATCGCCGAGGCGCACGAGCTCCAGGTGCGGATCTCGGATGCCCTCGACGAGCTCGATTTCGGCGACTGGACCGGGCGAAGCTATGACGATCTCGAGGGCGATCCGGCCTGGAGCGTCTGGAACGAGGCGCGCGGCACCGCCCGTCCCCCCGGCGGCGAGAGCATGGCCGAAGCGGTGGCTCGAGCGACCGCGGCCCTTGAAGCCATCGCCGCCGAGCATCCCGGAGCCGGAGTCGCCTGCGTCAGCCATTGCGACATCATCCGCGGCGTCATCGCCCATTATCTCGGCCTGCCGCTCGACAATCTGTTCCGCTTCGACGCCGACCCCGCCTCCGTCTCGCGCCTGGCCCTCGGCGGCTGGGGCGCGCGCATCATGACCGTCAACGAAAGGCTCTATCAATGAACCTGGCAGCCCGTTCGATCAGCCTCGAGACCCGCGCGCTCGAAGAGAAGGTGCGGGCGCTCGGCCCCTGGTTCCACAATCTGGACCTGGGCGGGGTGGCGACGGCGCCCGATCATTTCCTGGGCGACTATCCGAACGTGAAGTTCAGGCGCTTCGCCGCGCACCTTCCGGCGGACCTGGCGGGCCGGACGGTGCTCGACATCGGCTGCAATGCCGGCTTCTATTCGATGGAGATGAAGCGGCGCGGCGCCGGCCGCGTCGTCGGCATCGATTCGGACGAGCGCTACCTCGCCCAGGCCCGTTTCGCCGCCGAGACCCTGGGCTATGACAATATCGAGTTTCGCGAGCTCTCGGTCTACGACGTCGCCGCTTTGGGCGAGCGGTTCGACGTCGTCATCTTCATGGGCGTCCTCTACCACCTCCGGCACCCCCTGCTCGCGCTCGACCTGATCCATGAACATGTCGCCGGCGACCTGCTCATCTTCCAGTCGATGCAGCGCGGCTCGGCGGCCGTGCTGCCTCTGGCGGACGATTATCCGTTCGAGGAGACCGACATCTTCCACGAGAGCGGCTATCCGAAGCTCCACTTTGTCGAGCGCGAATATGCGCATGACTGGACCAACTGGTGGGTGCCAAACCGCGCCTGCGCCGAGGCGATGCTGCGCGCGAGCGGTTTCGCCATCGAGACTCGGGCCGAGGACGAGGTCTACATTTGCCGCAGGGCCGAAATGCCCTATCAGGAGCGCGGCACCGGTGCGGTCTATCCGCGGAAGGGGTGAGACGTTGGCGATCGAAGCCGCGATGATCTGGAACGAGCCCAACAACAAATCGCATTGGGACCCGGAGATCGACCCGGAATGGACGATGTTCGGCCGCCTCGTCACCGAGGCCGGCAAGGCGATCGCGTCCGTCAACCCGGCCGTGACCCGGGTGCTCGGCGGCATCTCGCCGATCGACCCGGCCTTTATCGGACGCCTCGAAGGCTATGGCGTTCTCGACCATGTCGACGCCATCGGGGTCCATGGTTTCCCGCTGGACTGGAACCTGTGGCCGATCCACGCCTGGCCCGACAAGGTCGCCGAGATCGAGGCGGCCGCGCCCGATCACCAAATCTGGGCGACCGAGGTCGGGGTCGGAAGCTTCGGCGCCGAGGAGGTGCAGGTGTTCGGAGTCGACCGCACCGCCGAGCTGCTGCTCGGCCGGGTGCCGCGCCTCTTCTGGTATTCGCTGTTCGACCTGCCCCACCATTGGGGGGCGACGACTCGCCACAAGGAAGCCGAGGGCAGCTCCTATTATCGCCATTTCTACATGGGCTTAATTCGCGAGGACGGCACTCCGAAGCTTGCCTTGGAGCATTTTGCGCGGCACACGCCCGCCATGGGCATCATGCAATGGTTCCACTTCGAAGACCCGCGCCTGGACGACGCCGTCCGGTGGCTGCGCCGTCTCGGCGTGACTCATTTGCGTACCGGCCTCAGCTGGGCGGACAGTTACCGCCCGGGATGGGAGGCCTGGTTCGACCGCCAGATGGAGGCGCTCGACGAGTTCGAGACCACCGTCACGTTCTGCTTCACGCCCGAATCGGAGGGGATCGCGCCCCACCACACTAGCCCGCCGAAGGATCCCATGTATTTCGCTGACTTTTGCGCCCGCATGATCGAGCGCTACGCCCCGGCCGCGCGGCCGGCCGCCAAGACGGCCGCCGCCTGATGAGCCTCCATGACCCCAAGGCGATCAACGTCGCCATCATCGGCGTCGGCAATTGCGCGAGCTCGCTCGTGCAGGGCCTGGCGCATTATCAAAATGGCGGCGCCAACGACCAGATCGGGCTGATGCACTGGGATCTGGGCGGCTACCGGCCCAAGGACATCAGGATCGTCGCCGCCTGGGACATCGACCGCCGCAAGGTCGGCAAGGACGTCGCCGGAGCGATCTTCGAGAAACCCAATTGCACGGCCGTGTTCTGCGACCATGTCCCCGAGAGCGGGGTGATCGTGGAGATGGGCCGGACCCTCGACGGCTATTCCGAGCACATGGCGGAGTGGCCGGACGACCGGACCTTCCTTCCCGCCGACGCGCCGCAGCCCGACAAGGCGGACGTCGTGCGCCGGCTCAGGGAGACGCAGGCCGACGTCCTCCTCAACTACCTCCCGGTGGGAAGCCAGGAGGCGACCGAATTCTATGCCGAATGCGCGCTCGAGGCCGGCGTCGCCTTCGTCAATAACATCCCCGTCTTCATCGCCTCCGACGCCGCCTGGGCCGAGCGTTTCCGAAAGGCCGGGATCCCGATCATCGGCGACGACATCAAGGCGCAGCTGGGCGCGACCATCGTCCACCGCGTGCTGACCGACCTGTTCAAGAAGCGTGGAGTCAAGCTGGAGCGGACCTACCAGCTCAACACCGGCGGCAATACCGACTTCCTCAACATGTCGAACCGCAAGCGGCTCGCGTCGAAGAAAATCTCGAAGACGGAGGCGGTGCAGTCGGTCGCCGAGCACCGGCTCGAGGACGAGAACATCCATGTCGGCCCGAGCGACTATGTCGCGTGGCAGAACGACAACAAGGTCTGCTTCCTGAGGATGGAAGGCTCGATGTTCGGCGGCGTGCCGATGAACCTCGAGCTCCGCCTGTCGGTCGAGGACAGCCCCAATTCGGCCGGCGTCGCCATCGACATGATTCGCTGCGCCAAGATCGCCAAGGACCGCGGCCTGGCCGGGCCCGTCCATCCGGCGGCGGCCTATTTCTGCAAGCACCCCCCGGTGCAGACCACCGACGACGAAGCCCACGAGGCGCTGGAGCGCTTCATTCGGGGGTGACCTGCTCCTCTTCTAGTAGCGGCGCAGGCGCTTGGTCTTGAGCTTGACCCGGCCGTCCTCGCGGACCGTGCAGGTGAAGGCGCGCGGAGCGTAGCCGCGGCGCCAGCCGTTGCTGTCGGCGAGGCCGCCGCCGCCGACCGTGCCATAGACCCGCCGGCTGTAGCGGCCGTGGCGCCGGACGTCGTCGACCCGCATCTGGCCGTAGCGAGCGACATAGGGCGCGCAACGCTCGATCGCGAAGCGCTCGGCGCCCCGGAAGCGAAGGCCGTCGACGCTGCGATGGACCGAGTCGGTGACGGTGCCGACCGCGTTGGCGGTGGCCTCGAGCTGGCGCGCAATCTCGTCCGCGACCCGTTCGGCCCGGCTTCGCCGGTCGTAATCCTGAGCGGCGGCCGGCGCCGCCGCCGCGACCAGTGAGACAAAGACGATAGCCGCGGACACTCTTGCCGACATGATCAGCCTCCAACGCAAAGCACACGGACGGCCATGGCCGCCGACCGGGAAACGGATGTGGAGGCGGAACGATCCGCATGGTGGGCGGATCCGTCCCCTT
>Ga0196965_1000804_pt1 | contig 14858 bp, 14 predicted proteins | sample S1_20metaG_FD_148668 | JGI IMG/M metagenome (GOLD analysis project Ga0196965, IMG submission 148668) | Soil microbial communities from Anza Borrego desert, Southern California, United States - S1_20 | ecosystem: Environmental > Terrestrial > Soil > Desert | place: USA: California | collected... | reverse complement strand
CCCGGGAATGCGGGGATTTTAATAGTAGTAGGAATTTTTTATTATTATTTTGGCGATCCGAACCTCAAGCCTATACCTGCCATTACCGTCCAGTTTCTATTCTGAATATTTACATTATTGTCATTATCTCCTAAGTCTGAGAATCCTAAATTATAACGTGCATCAAGGTTAAAGTATACATTATTAGATATGATATCCAATCCTGCTCCTAAAGCGCCGGCAATTTCTGTTCTCTTTAAGTCACCATCATTAAATGATACCGTTCCATTATCACTCGCTGTATATTTGGCATTAAGTCTGTAATTGTAAACTGGGCCTGCAAGTATGTGTGGATAGAACATTCCATTAATAGGAATCATTATCTTTCCTAATAAAGGAACAGAAAAATAATTTAACCGCACTTCATTTTTTTGCCCGTTTACATTTTGAGTAGCGCCTTTCTGATGAATTAAAAACTCTGGTTGAACGCTGAACATTTCTCCAAGTTGGATGTTGGCGAATAGACCTGCCGCCCAGGCAACTCTTGCAGAATAGTTTCCATCATCAGAAGAAAAATCATTGACAGAAAGTCCTGCTTTCGGTCCAATAGAGAAACCGGCCTGCGCATTTGCCTGAACCGTACAAATAAGAAATAGAATAATTACACCTATGCCTAAAAAGACCTTTTTTAAGCTATTGGTTAAATTTAGTTTAGTTGCTTCCATAGTTTTGGCTTATAATAATAGTTTTAAAAAATAGATTATAGAAGTTTCTACGAGAGTAGAGAAAAAGGAGTTTTGTTTCGAGGCGAGAGTCTGAATAGAAAATAGAATAATTTTACATCGAGGATTGAAGTAATGCTGTTAATTAGAGTATTACAAAATGATCTGTTTCTAAATTTAAATCCATCTGTTTATGAATTATATAATCAGTAGCAATCAGGAAAGACTTTCTGAACTGCTTAAAAGAAAAGGAATAGGGCCTGAGGGAAGTAAAAGCCTTAAAGCAGAACAAATTGAAGAATTGAAATGTCTGCTTATCCAAAAAGATGTGAGCTTAACAACCAAGGCTACTTTTCTAACCGCTTTGTATACCTTGCCACCAACTGAAGTTGAAAGAGAATTTATAAAGGCGTTAAATCTTGAGCCGGAGAAATACCTTCAGAAAGAGCTTATCGAATTTTTTTCAAAGTCAACTTCAAACCCTTTTTTAAAGATTATTCAGAAAGTCATTTCAAATCATGATCTCGATGAAGAGGAGGCAAAACAAGCTATGGTTTTGTTTTTTGATCCTGCCCAGCCAGATTATCTCAAAGCCTCATTTCTGGAAGCTGAACGGCTTAAGAGAGAAACTTTTACTGAAAACCGGACTTTTTTTGAATCACTATGGAATGAAGTAGAGCATACTGACATAAACACCTCAGTCCTTATTGATATTGAAGATAGTTATGATGGATGTAACAGAACCAAACATTTTTCAGTATTTGTTGCCGCTTTGCTTGCTTCAGCAGGTTACCCAACTTATTTGACAGGAATGGACTCGGTCGCGCCTAAAGAAGCCGTTACTTCCCACCAAATATTGAAAAAAGCAGGTAAGAATCCTCTGAAAAGTAAAACGTCTGTAATTTCAGATATTTTAAATCCTGAAATACGGTGGGGTTATATTGACCAGCAAGTTTTTTTCCCAAAATTATACGCATTGAAAGCCATGAGAAAAGAAATGGTGAAACGCCCATTTCTTGCCACCTTTGAAAAATTGCTTCAGCCTATCAGAGCATCTGGCGGCAACTGCATAATTACCGGTTATACTCATGCACATTATAAAGATGAACTGGTTAAACAATTACAAAATCAAAATAAGTGTGCGCAGGCGTTAGTCCTGAAAGGCGTTGAAGGGTCTACCCAGGTAAGTATGTCTAGAAATACGATAGGTGTACATTTTAATGGAAAGGAAATTTTTGAATATGCCATAAACTCCGAAGAATATGGATTTGAAACATTTAATGTAGCAAGAGATGTGTCCATTACTCCTGAGGTTTCTTTAATGGAAGGAATTGAGGCTTTGGAAGGGAAAGATGGATTTGCCAAAGAAAATATTTTGTATACTGCTTCTATAATTCTTGATAAACTGGGTTTGGTTGAAAGCAAAGCAACTAAGGCTTATCTGAATAGTTTTATAGAATCGGGAAGTGCCTTAAGACACTGGAAAAATGGCTGTTTATAATTTAAAGCCCACTGTGATGGAGTTCTTTGATGTTTACGATGAAAATAACAATCCTTTAAATCATACCAAAGAAAGGAGAAAAGTCCACCAGGATGGAGATTGGCACCGAACCTCACAGGTTTGGGTAATGAATGATAAAAAAGAAATCCTTTGTAATTTAAGAAGCCGGTCTAAAGATCTTTTTCCAAACTATTGGGATTTATCAATAGGTGGCCATGTGTCTGCGGGTGATACCTACGAAGAAACAGCCAAAAGGGAATTATGGGAAGAATTAGGTTTAAAAACTATTGATATTGAATTAAAGTTTTTAAGCCAGGAAAAGGTAGATGGAATTGATCTAAAAAATAATCTTATTGACCGGGAACATGCGCGGCTTTTTCTTTATTTAACTTCAAAACAAGTAAATGAATTTACAATTCAGGAAGAAGAAATTGAGAAAATTGAATATTTCTCTATTGAAAAATTGCTTGAAATAGTCAGAACACAAGAAGCGTCAACCTTTAAAGTCGTTCCTATAAAAAAACATTTTATTAAAATTCTAAATACTTTGAAGGTCTTTAGCGCTGAAAAATAGAAGAATCAAAAAGAGAATAAAAAATAGAAGAAAATACTCATCCAAAGGATATTAATAAATTGCCAATAGGTAACTATCAACTCTAATTTCATCTTTTCAAAGGGATTGGTAAACAGCAGAAGGCTATAAACCGGATCTTTAGGCGTTTTAAATAAAGTATAATAAGCAAATCCTAAAAAAAACAATCCTGCTGAAAAATGAAATATATGAAGTCCGAGGATCACATAGAGATAAGAATTATTCGGAATTTCTGAAAAAATATTTTCCTGGGAAGAGAGCTGGACCCACCCTATGTATTGCAGACAAATAAAAACCAGGGAAAGGACAAGCGTGATGCCAATAGAATAAATAAGCCCTTTTAAATTGTCCGCTTTATAATACCTCGAAAGTTTACTCATTTGAAAGCTGCTGAGTAGCAAAACAATCGTACTGACTACAAATGCCCTTGGAAATCTGAAATGATCATAATTATTTATAACGCTTTGCGAAATATTAAAAGCAAGAATCAAAAACAGAAAAATAAAACTTGTTCCCAGGATTACCAGGTACAACAGCATCTTGTAAGGATGCATTTTCTCAATGGTTGAGAAAGTCGACTTCTTTACTTCTTTTTGTTTGTTTTTACGATCTGGTTGCATTCGATCTGGTCTTTACATCTTATTGCGTTTATTTCTAGGGAATCGATTATTTAGATATATACTTTTAAAAATATAAATGGGTTCACTATCCCACTAATATTTTTTTATAATGTGACAGGAGAGTAAAAATAATAAAAAATCATTTTTGCCTACCTTTGCAGAATAACAGTAAAATGCTTTGGAGGCGAAAGAAATAGTAAAAAAATATATTGATCAAGGGTTTGTAAAAGGTTTCGCATCGTTATTAGAAGAGGAAAATTCAAAAAGAATACAGGCAAAAGGATTGGTGGGCAGTCAGGATGCCTTTGTTGTTACTGCGATTTCTCAAATAACCGGTAAGTGCCAACTGATCATTCTTCATGACAAAGAAGAAGCGGGCTATTTTTTAAATGACCTTCAAAGCCTTAATCCTGAACAGGAAATTCAATTCCTGCCTTATTCATATAAAAAACCCTACGAATTTGATGAAGTAGAAAATGCCAATGTTCTTTTGAGAACTGAAGTTCTAAATAAGATTAAAGGAAATTCTTTTAATGGTTTTATTGTAACCTATCCGGATGCTTTAACCGAAAGAGTAATTAATAAGAAATCCTTCCAATCCAATACCTTTTCTGTCAAAAAGGGTGAAAAGCTGGACCATTCTTTTTTAAGTGAACTTTTGATCAATTATGATTTTGAGAAAGCAGACTTTGTTTATGAAGCGGGTCAGTTTGCAGTTCGTGGAGGCATTGTGGATGTATTTTCTTATTCAAATGCGCTTCCCTTCAGAATTGAGTTGTTCGGCGACGAAATAGAAAGCATCAGAATTTTTGATCCATCCTCTCAATTATCCACAGAAGAAGTTAACTCATTCGATATTATCCCGGATGTCCAAACTAAATTGATTTATGAAGGCAGGGAATCTTTATTAAAATTTATCCCATCAGATGCTATAGTATGGATCAAGGATTATACTCTCTTAATAGAAGTTGTTGATAAGTACTTCTCAAAAGCAACTGAAAGTTTCGAAAAGATATTAAAAAGCAGTGGCACGAATATTATTTCAAAGCCTGCTGAATTATTTGAAACCGATAAAAATGTAAAAGAGGCCTTAGAAAGCTTTAAAATTGTAGAATTCGGCTCAAGGTATTTTTTTAGAAGCGGTACAAAGATCGCTTTTGAGGCTTCTCCCCAGCCTTCTTTTAACAAAGATTTTAATCTATTGGTAGAAAATTTAAATGAAAATCATTTAAAAGGGGTTGAAAACTTTATTTTTTCTGATTCAGGAAAACAGATTGAAAGATTATCTTCTATTCTCTCAGAACTGACCTCTACCTTAAACTTTCAAACGATTGGCGCTTCTCTAAGAGAGGGCTTTGTCGATAAACAATTAAATATAGCTTGTTTTACGGATCATCAAATTTTTAACAGATTTCACCGGTACAAGGAAAAGTCAAGGTTTTCCAAATCAAAGGCGTTGACGTTGAAAGAATTGATGGCCCTATCGCCTGGTGATTTTGTCACACATATCGACTATGGTATAGCCCGGTTTGCGGGCCTGGAAAAAGTAGACGCAGGAGGAAGAGAGCAAGAAGCTATAAGGCTGGTATATAGGGATGATGATCTTTTATATGTGAGCATCCACGCCTTACATAAAATTTCTAAGTACAGTGGAAGAGAAGGAGGACCTCCTCAAATCAGCAAACTGGGATCTTCCGATTGGGATAATAAAAAGAGCCGTGTTAAAAAGAAAGTTAAGGACATTGCTAAAGAACTTATTGAACTCTATGCCAAGCGTAAAGCTGCTCCGGGATATGCTTTTAGTAAGGATGGGGTCATGCAGGCAGAGTTAGAATCTTCGTTTATTTATGAAGATACACCCGACCAGGCAAAGTCTACTTCGGATGTTAAAGCAGATATGGAGCAAGCGCATCCTATGGATAGGCTGGTTTGCGGAGATGTAGGTTTTGGGAAAACAGAAGTAGCCATCCGCGCCGCATTTAAGGCCATCAATGATGGAAAACAAGCGGCAGTGCTGGTTCCAACTACAATTCTGGCCATGCAGCATTACCGAACTTTTTCGGAACGATTAGATAAATTTCCTGTAAGGGTGGAGTATATCAACAGGTTCAAGACCACCAATGAGGTCAAAACGATACTGAAAGATGTGGAAGCTGGAAAAGTAGATATCTTAATAGGAACACATAGAATTGTTAACAAAGATGTAAAATTTAAGGAGTTAGGAATAATTATTATTGATGAAGAACAAAAGTTTGGTGTTGCAGTAAAAGAAAAATTAAAAGAAATAAAAGTAGATGTCGATACCCTTACTTTAACAGCCACACCCATTCCAAGAACCCTGCATTTTTCTTTAATGGGAGCAAGGGATTTGTCCGTTATTGCTACGCCTCCGCCAAACAGACAACCGGTGACCACGGAAGTTCACATATTTAATGAGAGCATTATCCGGGATGCAGTGAGCTTTGAAATAAGAAGAGGTGGACAAGTATTTTTTGTGCACAACAGGATTGGTGATATCGAAGAGATTGGAAATATGATCCTAAAGTTGGTTCCCGATGCACGTATAGCCATCGCTCATGGGCAAATGGAAGGCGCTAAGCTGGAAAAAACAATGATGAAGTTTATTGAAGGTGAATATGACGTACTCGTTTCTACAAACATTATTGAATCCGGTTTAGACATTCCCAATGCAAATACAATAATTATAAACCGGGCAAACATGTTTGGGCTTTCTGATCTTCATCAAATGCGAGGCAGGGTCGGAAGGTCCAATAAAAAGGCGTTTTGCTATTTACTTACTGCTTCGGCTTCAGCCCTCACTGCCGATGCCAGAAAGCGCTTGTCCACTCTTGAAGAGTTTTCAGAATTGGGTGATGGATTTAAAGTGGCCATGAGGGATTTGGATATCAGGGGAGCCGGAAATCTTTTAGGCGCAGAACAAAGTGGCTTTATCAGTGATTTAGGTTTTGATATTTATCATAAAATATTAGATGAAGCAATAGCAGAACTTAAAGAATCTGAGTTTAAAGACTTGTTTTTGAAGGAATCCTCTATAAATGAACAAAATCTTACCACAGACTGTAATATAGAAACTGACCTTGAGATTCTTATTCCTGATTATTATGTTTCTAATATTTCCGAAAGATTAAATTTGTATTCAACCGTAGACAGCATTAAGGAAGAAAAGGCATTAGAAAGTTTCAGGTCTTCTCTAATAGATAGATTTGGCCCACTACCCGAACCCGTTAAGGATTTAATTGAAACTGTACGACTAAGATGGCATGCTGAAAAATTGGGATTTGATAAATTAACTCTTAAAAATAAGGTACTTAAAGCTTACCTTCCTCCCTCAGAGAAAGAAGTTTACTATAAGTCAGAGATTTTTACCAAGATTTTAAGTTATATTCAAAATAAACCTAAAAATTGTAAGTTAAATGAAAGTAAGAACAAGTTGATTTTAACTATCAGCAATGTCTCTTCTATCAATGAGGCAATTGAAACCTTAAAAACAATAATTGGCTAGAGAATACATTTTTATAAAATATTACATATTTGAAGTAAATCTTAAATTCCAACGATTACTTTCTAAATATTACTCATTTTTGCATGAAATATTTACATTTTAACTTCAATAAATGAAAATATTTTTTGGGGAAATGAAATTAGTCTCTATATTAGCAGTTGTTATGTCTTATAATATAAGTAAAATAAAACAGGTTATGAACAAAAAGAGGAACGTATTTAAACTGGCCTCAATACTTGCAGTAAGCGTCATGCTTATGACCTCTTGCAAAAAGCAACATCCTACAAGCGAAAATCCAGGTGAAAGAAGTACTGTAACCGGAATGGCTTATAACGAGGATGAAAAGTTTGAGGTGAGTGAGTATAGCGGCCAGCCGGATGCACCAAATATGGTATTTATTGAAGGGGGAAGAACGACCCTGGGTTCATTCGAAGAAGATGTGATGAATTCAAGGGACAACCTTGAAAGAACCGTTTCTGTCGCTTCATTTTTTATGGATGAAACAGAAGTCGCAAATATTCACTGGCTTGAATATCTTTTCTATGTAAAACTTGATTCCAGTGAAGATTTTTATCTTTCTGCTTTACCAGATACAACCGTTTGGGCAAGAGAACTGGCTTTCAATGACCCATACGTAGATCATTATTTAAGGTATCCGGGATTCAGATATTTTCCTGTAGTAGGTGTTTCTTGGATCCAGGCAAACGATTACTGCACATGGAGAACAAATGTGGTGAATAAAAAATTAGCCGAAGACGCAGGCATGGAAGATGTTGCGGAGGATGGTTCCGGAAGAATTCCATTAGAGTCAGGTATCGTTTTACCTAATTTCCGACTTCCAACTGAAGCAGAATGGGAATATGCAGCTCAGGCTTTAATAGGTACTCAATGGATGGACGAACTTCAAACACATAAAAGATTGTACCCTTGGGACGGTCACTCTGTGCGTAATCCTTATGGTAAAAAAATGGGTACTATGATGGCTAACTTTAAGAGAGGAAGGGGAGATTATGCAGGTATAGCCGGTAAGTTAAATGACGGTGCGCTTATCACAACTTATATTTATGAATATCCTCCAAATGACAATGGATTGTATAACATGGCAGGAAATGTAAATGAGTGGGTATTTGACGTATACAGACCAATGTCATTTCAGGATTTTGAAGACTTGAACCCGGTAAGAAGAAATGGTTTCCTTGACAAAGAAGACAACTATGATAAAAAACCTCAAGGAACAAGACAAGGATATAACTCTTTAATAGATGACCATGTGAGAGTATATAAAGGAGGATCGTGGAAAGACGTAGCCTTCTGGATGTCTCCGGGAAACAGAAGATACCTTGAAGAAGATTCTTCCACTGCAACCATTGGTTTCCGTTGCGCAATGATCAGAGCAGGAACAAATTACTAATAGTTATTAAAGAAATATATGAGCCGTTTCGTTTTGAAACGGCTTTTTTTTGCCTTTAAAATTTTTTCTCTTTCTACTGATCCAAAAATTCATATAAGTCTTCTAAGTTTAATCGAATATCATTTTCAGGTTTAGTAGGTTTACTATTATTAACTTTTAAACTTAAAAAGATGAGCAATACTTATTATAACCCGGAAGACCTTAAAAAATTTGGAAAAATAGGAGAGTTGCAACAAGATCTGGCAGATAAATTCTTCTCATATTATAATGAGGTATTCAAAGAAGGGGCACTTACCGCCAGAGAAAAATCTTTAATTGCCTTAGCGGTGTCACATGCCATACAATGTCCGTATTGTATAGACGCCTACACTACAGATACCCTGGAAAAAGGAGTTACGGAATCACAAATGATGGAGGCTGTTCATGTCGCTGCTGCCATTCGGGGAGGTGCATCTCTTGTACATGGTGTACAAATGATGAATAAGATAAAAGATGTTTCCATGTAAGGCTAGGTCAAAAGAAATAAATTCCGTTATATGTAAACCCCGGAAAAAAACGTATAAAAACATTAATCACAGTCTACGGAGAGAGTTCATGAACTGGAGTCTAATTGCTTCTCAACTTTCTCTGTGCTATTCTCCGCGTTCCCTGTGGTTAAACAAAAAACTATAGATTATAATGAAATCTTTAAAAGCAGAAAGCCATTATTTATCGGATTCGAACTCCCAATTAAAGGTTTTGAATGAAGCAGAAGGATTTAAATTTCCTGACTTCAAAGAAAAGTTAAAGAAGTCAGGACTATACCCATTGCATCCAACAGGAATAGAAATATTTCAAATGAATATTGGGAAAATGTGTAATCAGGTATGTAAACATTGTCATGTAGATGCAGGCCCCGACAGAAAGGAAATAATGACAAGGGACACTATGGAAAAATGCCTTGAAGTCCTGCACAATCCTTCTATTACAACGGTAGACCTTACTGGTGGCGCTCCGGAAATGAATCCTGATTTTAATTGGTTGGTGGAACAAATAAACGTATTAAGAAAGAAGATAATTGTTCGCTGCAATCTTACCATCATAGTTTCGAATCCTAAATATTATCAACTCCCTGATTTTTATAAAAATAATAATGTTGAAGTGATTTCTTCCCTCCCATTTTATACGTCGTCAAGAACTGACAGCCAAAGAGGGAACGGTGTTTTCGACAAATCCATAGAGGCATTAAAAAGGTTGAACGCCGTAGGTTATGGCAAGGAAGGTTCAGGATTTATCTTAAACCTGGTTTATAATCCAGCCGGTGCATTTCTTCCCGGTGACCAGGTTGGACTGGAAAGAGAATTTAAGAAGGAGCTGAAGGGAAAGTTCTCAATTGAGTTCAATAATTTATTTACTATAACAAATCTCCCCATAAGCAGGTATCTTGACTTTTTAATCAGAAGCGGTAATTATGAGAATTATATGGAAAAGCTCGTAAATTCTTATAATCCGTCTGCTGCAAAAAATGTAATGTGTCGTAACACTCTTTCAATTGGTTGGGATGGATATCTTTATGACTGCGATTTTAATCAAATGCTGGAGCTTAAAGTAAATTCAACACACCAGCATATTGATGATTTTAATTGGGAATTGAAAGAAAGGGAAATTGTAACAAATCAGCATTGCTACGGTTGCACAGCGGGTGCGGGATCAAGTTGTGGGGGAGCAACCACGTAAAGTTTATTCTATCTATTCCAAGATGACCAAATCATTTTCCGATAAAGATCTACTTTTAATATTTATAAAGAATCCGGTTTTGGGCAAAGTAAAAACCCGGTTGGCAAAAACAGTTGGGAAAGAAAAAGCCTTGAAGATATATAACCTTCTTCTTGACCATACACTTAAACTGACACATTCCCTTCCCCTAACAAAATACCTTTTTTACGATACGCATATTCAGCGGAACGATATGTGGTCCGATCTCCATTATCAAAAATTTCTTCAGGAGGGAGAGGATCTCGGTCAAAGAATGTACAAAGCTTTTCTCAAAGGGTTTAATGATGCCTATTCGTCAATTGTGATAATTGGAAGTGATTGCCGGGAATTACACTACGATATACTTGCAAATGCTTTCGAAGCCTTGAAGACTTCTGATGTTGTTATTGGTCCGGCAAAGGATGGCGGTTATTATTTATTGGGAATGAAACAACTTATCCCTTCACTTTTTAAAAACAAGTCATGGAGTTCACCACAAGTATTTAATGAAACCATGACTGATATTAATTTATTGAATCTTCGATGTCATTTATTACCAGTACTTTCGGACATCGATACTGAAGATGATTTGATTAACCATTCTAAATATTTTAAAGAATGAAATTAAGCATTATAATTCCCACCTATAATGAAGCTGAAAACATTGGAAAGTTAATTTCCTATCTGCATAAAAATCTTCTAAATAAAGCGTATGAAATAATAGTATCAGATGGTGGAAGTACTGACAGTACCTTTGAGGACGCGTTGAAGGCTGGGGCAACTGTTTTAAAATCGCAAAAAAAAGGTAGGGCTTCGCAAATGAATTATGGCGCTTCAAAGGCTTCAGGAGAGGTGTTATACTTTTTACACGCAGATTCTTACCCACCTGCTACTTTTCATGAAGATATTCTTCATGCTGTAAAAAAAGGAATTAAAAGTGGTTCTTACAGATTAAAATTCGATTACAACCACTGGTTCTTAAAATTCAATAGCTGGTTTACAAGATTCGATATTGATCTTATAAGATTTGGCGACCAAAGCCTTTTTATAAGTAAGGAAATTTTTGAAAAAGTGAGCGGATTCGATGAAACCTTGATTGTGATGGAAGATATGGAAATTATTCCCAGAATAAAAAAACTAGGGAGGTTTAAAGTGATGAATGCCTACGTTAGGACTTCTGCGCGGAAATATCTGGAAAATGGAATTTATAAACTTCAGGCCATTTTTTTTATTATCTACTTTATGTACTGGCTCGGTTTTTCCCAGGAAAAATTAATAAGAACTTACCGGTCCCTGATAAAACAAAATAAAGTCTAGGATATAAGAAATCGTTTACCAGCTAGTCTATCGGTCTTTGCTTTTTAAAAGGAAGAAGCAATAAGTTCACGGCCGTTTGTTCGGAAAAGATCCTATGTGAAGGAACCCCAATCTCCAATTCGCTTTGAGGAATATGGATCCGGATTGTTTCATGAATTCTATCCCAAAAGGAAAAAACAACAGAGTAGTTACTGTCTCTTTCCAGTTTCTTTGTAGAATGATGGATGCCATGCATGCTGGGAGTGACAAGGAGTTTATTTAGAAGCCTTTCGAATTTAAGGGGAAGCCTCAAATTACTATGGTGAAAATTGGTAGCCGCTTCAAATACGATTTCATAAATAAGAACGAGATAAGGAGAAGCGCCGATAAGTAAAATAACCCCACCTCTGGAAACTACACTTAACAATACCTCCCCGAAATGAAATCTGATTGCGGTAGTAACATCAAGGTCAAGGTCCATGTGGTGAATATTATGAAAACGCCATAAAAAAGGAACCTTGTGATTTATAATATGCCACAGATAATTCCCATAGTCAAGCGCCAAGAAACCTAAGACAAACTTTATCCATACGGGTAGCTCAAGAAGGTTTAAAAGGCCAATCTTTTCCTCTTCGGCTTTTGCTGCCAATAAGACCATTACCGGAATTAACAGGAATTTGAGAAATATAAAAGAAATAACTGCGATGCTAACATTACGAACTATTCTCTTTGTCCTGGACTCATTCCTTTTTCTTAATTCAAATTTTGACTCCAACAGGAATAAAAGTAAAAATATGGCAAGAAGAATAGGCGTTCCTACCTTGTCAAGCACGGGAAATGTGAAATCCATATAAAAGTATAAAAGGGTTAATAAAAATAAATCCCTTTAAAAAAATTTAAAGGGATTAGTGGAGTCGGAGGGATTCGAACCCTCGTCCAGACAAGGAAACCTCGATGCTTTCTACATGTTTATTTGTCCTTGGATTTTCGTGATCGCCCTGGTGAACAACTACCGAAGCAATCCTTATCTGCAGTTGATCTTATTGATGCATCACAGTGCTGCACCAACCAGCTTTAATTCATGATGCCCCTGGTGTCAATGACTTAAAGCAGATCCTTGACGGGACACTCGCTATTTAATTCTTAATTAAGCAGCAAGGGCGTAGTTTTCTTCGCCATTTATAAGTGTGGAAGTTTTTTTCACGGGCAATACTAACAACACCCGACATGCTTACACCTGATCTACACAAGCTGTCAATTCCTGTCGACCCCTGGCATAATTTCAAAAGAGATTACAAATATATAGCTAAAAAAGTTTCTTACCCACTAGGTTATTTACTCGTATTTATTAAAATGATTCATTCTTCATAACAAATCTCAATTGATAATTTTAAGTTTTAATTAGGTAGATAATATTTTATTAATGATTAAAAGAATTTTCCCCCAGGTTTTTGTCTCTTTATTTCCGCAACTTTTCCTTTTCCTTCTGTCATTTACTTCTTTTTCCCAAATATTAAATGTTGAAAAATCAAGGGTTCAGGAAGATACCACAAAAAGATATATTGGAAATATTAGTATTAATTTTTCCCTTAACAATAGAAGTACTACCCCGGAGAATAGAGCTATTTTTGTTGGGTTAACAGGCAATTCAAACTTGGGTTACTTTTCCGAAAAACATGCTTATTTGCTTTTTGGAACCATCAATTATACCTCTCTGACAGGAGCCGCTCCCATCAGCACAGGTTACGGTCATTTTAGGTTTAATCTCAATCGTAAGAAAAAGTTGTCAACTGAGTTATTTGCCCAGATACAATATGATCAAAGCAGGGGCATGAATTATCGATCTTTGGCTGGCGTAGGAGCAAGGCTGATTATTATCAATACAGAAAATGCAAGTTTATACGTTGGAGCAGGCCTGATGTGGGAAACTGAGGAATGGGATATGCCCGACGAATCTGATTCCATCATTGTAAAAAATATTCCGAAATCCACAAACTATGTCAGTGTCAAAGCCCGATTAAACCCTTTTACAACCTTTAATATTATCAACTATTACCAGGTAGGTTTTGATAATGAACAGAATGTATTCAGGCATAGGTTAAATGTGGATGCAAGCCTTATCTTTTTGATAAATAAATATTTGAGTTTTGTAAACACTTTCAACGCCGGATATGAAAATAAACCCGTGGTGCCGATTTTGAAATTTTCATATTCTCTGTCTAATGGAATTTTGATTAAATTTTAATAACCATTTCTAAAAATCAAAGGATTCTTTAACTTGCAACAATGGAAAACTTTGTAGTATCCGCCAGGAAATACCGACCTCTAGGATTTGATGAAGTAGTAGGACAGGAACACATCACAAAAACCTTGACTAATGCGATTAAAAATAATCAATTAGCTCAGGCTTTATTGTTTTGTGGACCGAGAGGTGTTGGTAAAACTACATGCGCCAGAATCGTGGCAAAGCTTGTAAATCATTTTGACAACAAGGATACAGAACAAACCAGCCTGAACATCTATGAACTTGATGCGGCCTCTAATAACTCTGTCGAAGATATTAGGAATTTAATTGATCAGGTAAGATATCCTCCACAATACGGAAAATATAAAGTTTATATTATCGATGAGGTTCACATGCTTTCAAATGCAGCGTTCAATGCATTTCTGAAAACGCTCGAAGAGCCACCTTCCTACGCCATTTTTATTCTTGCGACAACAGAGAAGCATAAAGTAATTCCTACCATACTTTCCCGCTGTCAGATTTTTGATTTTAACCGGATTCAAATAAGCGATATCGCAGATCATTTACAAGGTATTGCTGAAAAGGAAGGAATTGAAGCAGAACCGGAGGCATTGCATTTAATTGCTCAAAAAGCTGACGGTGCGTTGAGGGATGCGCTTTCGTTATTTGACCTGATTGTAACCTTTTCTTCAGGAGGAAAAATTACCTATAAAAATACCATTGCAAACCTTCATATTCTTGATTATGATTATTATTTCAAGATGACGGATTTTCTCCTGAACGAGAATTTATCCCAGGCAATGTTGACCTATGATGAGATTTTAAAAAAAGGATTTGACGGTCATAATTTTTTGACGGGACTTGGGGAGCATCTACGAAACCTGATGGTATGTAAAGATCCCTCAACAGTTACTCTTCTTCAGGTTGGACAATCCATTCAACAGAAATACCTGACCCAGGCTGTCCAAACCTCCATTTCATTTTTATTGTCGGCGCTGAACATTATTAATCAATGTGATTTGAATTATAAGTCAAGCAAGAATCAAAGGCTGCTTGTAGAGTTGGCACTGATGAAACTTTCTTATTTGAACAGGGCCATAAATTTTGCCGATGTTTCCGCCCATGATGTTGAGTTAAAAAAAAAAGTGAGCACATAAGCGGCGGCGAATCATCCAAGATAATTGACCAAAGCAACTCAAATTCTTCTCTTCTTAATTCAGCAAAAGGAAGTCTAT
>Ga0196965_1000803_pt1 | contig 14872 bp, 7 predicted proteins | sample S1_20metaG_FD_148668 | JGI IMG/M metagenome (GOLD analysis project Ga0196965, IMG submission 148668) | Soil microbial communities from Anza Borrego desert, Southern California, United States - S1_20 | ecosystem: Environmental > Terrestrial > Soil > Desert | place: USA: California | collected... | reverse complement strand
CGCCAAATGTGATTTTGCATACCAGTTATGTGTCTCGCTGAATGCATCTACAAAACCATATTCACTCCAGATCTTATCGCCCAGATCATAATAGAAATGCTTCAAGGCTTCCATTGAATGTTCCGGAGTATAAGGAAAAGCAGACAATGCAGCGGTCGGGGTGATTACTCCTAAATCATTTGTAGGGGAATGGGCAGAATACCCTTGGTGACTATCGCTTGCCGTAAGCCCCCAGCTCTTTTCCCCATACCCCTTGTACTTTTTAGGATTGTCTATACAATAGGCTCTGTTAATTAAACTATGGTTTACATTTTGTTGCCAGTAATCGGCATATTGATCCTTTAACCCTTTAGGATCCAGTCCAAGAAAGGAGTAATGAGAAAAGAATAATGGCCCGCCATAATCAAATCCTAAAGGAAGCTTAATATCATAAAATTCCCTGTCGTTCCTGAAATAAAAATTATTTACCCAACCCTGATGGTATACTTTAGGATCAATGGAATAACGGGGTGATGAAGCAGCAAGCACATAAGTAATCAAACATTCATTCCAACCTTTAATCTGGTGATTCATGCTCCAGCCATTGTTCGGGCTCCAGTGCCAGTAAAGTACATTCTGCCCGTCCTGCGTGTGCCAGTTCCACTCCACGCCTTCCCACATCCAAAGGATTTTATTTCTTAATTGCGTCTCCGTTGGATTATCTGCTGTGAAATATTGCCTGGCACAAATCAGGCCCTGGAAAAGAAAAGAAGTTTCCACCAGGTCTCCTCCATCATCCTTTGGACTAAAGCGGATAACTTCTCCTGTTTCTCCATTAAGCCAATGGGGGAAAACGCCATGAAACATATCGGCCTTCCAGAGAAAGTTCACGATTTTTAATACACGTTCTGCTGCCTGTTCACGGGTGATCCATTTTCTTTCTGCTGCCACAATGATGGCCATTAATCCAAAACCCGTTCCTCCCGTAGTTACTACCTCATTTCCATAGTCAAAAGCTACATTACTTCTTTCCCTGGCCATTCCACTGGTAGGGTGTGCAAAATCCCAGAAATACCGGAAGGTTTGCTTTTGGACCAGTTCCAGTAATTCATCATCGGATAGGTTTTTCTTTATCTTAATTTCCTGACTTTCGGCAACAAAAGAACAAAGAAAAAGTAAGAAGAATGCTAAATATTTATAATTCATAGTAGTCAATTTTATGAACAATCAATCAGTTATTAAATCCGAGCTTATCCTTGGCAGTTTGTACTTCCGGTGCCGTCATAAAGAGGTTCCAGATTAGTCCTGTCCTGAAATTTTCGATCATTACTACAATTGGCCCCTGGTCTATGGCCAGATAAGAATTGGCATACCATCCTTCCGTAGGATTAAAAGCATCATAAAACCCATATTCTCCCCAAAGTTTATCACCAATCGTATAGTAGAAAAACCGGATTGCTTCCATAGAATATTCAGGAGTATAAGGAATGGACGAAATGGCTGCCGTTGGCGTAATTACGCCCAAATCATTTGTAGGTGAGTGGGCAGAATATCCTTCATGATTGTCGCTTGCTGTTAGTCCCCACATCTGCTCGCTATATCCTACAAAGTTCTTAGGATTTTGAATGCTGTACGCCCTGTTAATCAAAGTATGGTTTACATTCTGATCCCAGTAATTGGCATAAGAATCTGTCAAATTCTGAGGATTTAATCCAAGGAAAGAATAATGAGCGAAAAACAACGGACCGCCATAATCAAACCCTAACGGAAGGGTATAATTCAGGAAAGTTTTACCATTGGCAATCGCACCATTTTGTGCCCATCCATTATGATAAACAGAAGCTTCTATAGGATGTGTAGGCGAAGCAGCAGCCAGGAAATAAGTGATTAAAGCTTCATTATATCCCCTGATCTGATGATTCATTTCCCATTCTACCCTTGGCGACCAATGCCAGTACAGTACATCTTCCCCGCCTTTTGTGTACCAATCCCATTCCACGCCTTCCCATAGAGTATTTATTTTTTGGATCAGCTCATTTTCTACTGAATTAGCAGACGATAAATATTGCCTTACAGCCAACATCCCCTGGATCAGAAAGGAAGTCTCCACCAAATCCCCGCCGTCGTCATTCGGACTGAAAGGTTGAACTTTCCCTGTGGCGCCATTTAACCAATGCGGCCAAACGCCATGGAAACGGTCTGCCGTTTCGAGGAAACTAATGATTTTATGCAACCTGGCGACTCCTTCATCTCTGGTTATAAATCCTCGTTCAATTCCGACGATAATAGCCATCAAACCAAAACCTGTTCCACCAGTAGTAACTACATCTCCAGATGAATTTCGTTCCCTTGCCATTCCGCTTACCGGATGGCCAAAGTCCCAGAAGTATTTGAAAGTTTGTTTTTGAACCAAAGTAAGCAATTCATCATCTGAAATCAGGGGAAATTTAGGTTCAGGGTCAATGGCTGTATAAAAATCTTTTGAGAAACCGGTAAAGCTTTCCCCATCAATACCTTTAATGTTTTTGTTGATGGTGAAAGTATATTTTTCGAAATGAATCAGGTCGTTACTTCCTGTAAGGGTTACGGTTTTGTTTTCATTACTTAAGGTAAAAGATAAAGGAGTTACCGACTTGCCATTTAAATTAAAATTTTGAGCGGCAATAGTTTCCGCGTTTAGAGGAATTGAAAATTCCATTTGAATAGTTAGTTCAAGCGGAATATCTGTTATCCTTTCATTTCCTAAACCATTTTTTCCTCCTATTTGCAGGGATACCAGTTCAAGCTTTGCCGGGACGGTAGTGAAGTCTAATGAAAATCCGGAAAATGACTCACCCTTTTCTCCTTTTAAGTCTCCGGAAATAGAAAGCGTATAGGCTTTATTGTTTTGAAGATTTTGCTTAGGTTTTGCAGAAATGGTCCTATTGTCATCAAGGTAAGAAAAATCAAGTTCTACAAGTCCATCCGCACTTTGTAACTGAATTGAAGCGGGAACTGTGCCTGAATCCAAAGCTGCGCTAAAACTTAGTACAATGGGTTTATCTACCGCAACTTCCGAATTATCTGCTGTAAAAGACAAATCCTGTGCACCCGCACGAATACTGCTAAGTTGCAAATTACCTGTCTGAATATCAGGATCTTTATCGTCTTCCTTACAAGAAATAAATAAAAGAACAAACGGAAATAATATCAATATAAATTTTCTCAAAGCTGCCTGATTAAATGAGCAATTCACTTTTTGTCAATAACCTGTTTTCAATTTTTACCACTTAGACACTAAGCGCACTAAGTGTTCCTCAGAGTCATGAACGATGACATTATGATGCTATAAAGGAAATTTAAAATAGGGTGCTTTCCCGCAAAGCATAGAAAGCACCACCTTATTAACCCTTATTTAAATGATTATGGTTTTTCTGAATTGTACATCAATTGGATTTCTGTATCAGTTAATGCAGTATTAAAAAATCTAAAATCATCCAACATACCTCTGAAATGGTTAGCTCCTGGATTAGTAAACACGGCCCAATCACCCCAAGCAGTTCCAAATCCTGCGTCTCTATTTTGCCACCATCCAAAAGCTAGATTATCATTGTATGTGCCATCTGTTGAACTTGGATCAACAGGAATAAACTTTAATCCTTTGGCTGTTGCCAATGGTTTTAATCCTGCATCGACGCTAGCTCCACTTAATAATTTAAGATCTTGCTTCATAACTGGTTCACCATTAATATATAAAGCTCTTGTTTTATTGGCACCATCAAAAACAAAAGTAATGTGAGCCCATTTATTTGCTATAAGTTGTTGAATTCCATCTCCTCCATATTCTTTGTCCAAAGTAGTAGCATTATCTATCCCTTTTTGCTCATCAGCAGTTGCAAGATTTTGATTTGTTTTTCCGTTTGCATCAAATGCAAAGTCATTTGTCACCGTTGTTCCATCTTCTAGTTCAATTCCTTGGGCGAACTTAAAGAACTTTGCATCGGCTGCCATTTCAAATTGCAGTCCGTGAAAATTGCCTATTCCAAAAGTAAAATTTCCCGTTGTTTTGCCATCGTTATTTAAAAACACCCAAAAACTCACGGCAAATTGTGAGCTTAATAATTGAGATCCATTGGGGACTTCAATGATACTGGACGTTCCATTTAATACAGCCGCCTGTCCTGCAGCTTCGCTTCTTGAAGCTGCATAAGTTATATCAATTACATTTTCAGCGGCAGCATCATAATCTCCTACGATATCTTCAGCGCTATTTTCAAAGGACCAGTGAGCTACAACTCCTGCTGGAGCAAAAGTTCCAGCAGTCGTAAAACTTCTTTCCACTGCAGCAAAAGGTTGGCCACCACTTGACATCAATCCAGCACCTAATTGAAGGAGATACAAAGTACCAGTACCTAGCGGGTCAACGGGGTCTATTGTCAGGGTTTTACCCGAGCCGGAAACAGAAAGTGGAATTTCAGCATCATCGTAGTCTCTAATTAGCTTAACATTTGTTGTCGTAGCTGATGCAGGATCTACATCTGCTGCAAAAGTTGCCGTAATTATTGCATCCGTAGGAACATCACTGGGGCTTGTAGCACCATTAAGATCGATATCATTTGCTGTTAGAGCAGACAATTCAAAAGCCGCTTCACCCTCATCATCGTCTTTACAGCTTATTATGATAGTGGCAAATATTACTACCACCATCGATCTAATTAAAATAGATTTAAAATTGTTCATAATTTGTTTTATAGTTTAAGTTAAATAATAGCTCTTTTACCATTGTGGGTTTTGCTCCCAGATGTTTTGCGTGAGGTCCATTTCACTTTGCGGAATGGGTAACAGTTCATGTTTACCTTCAATAAATCCCAGAGGACCCAAAACTGAGGGTGCTTTGCCTGTTCGTACCAAATCCCAGAAACGTTGTCCTTCCAAAGCAAGTTCTACCCTTCGTTCATGAAGAATAAGGTCTCTTAAAACATCCTTGTCTGTTTCCGTTCTATCCGGAAGAATGGCTGGATTTCCTTCTCTTGCCCTTTCCCGAACATCATTAAGATAAATTAAAGCATCCTCCGGTTTATCGTTTTCATTAAGTGCTTCAGCCGCGATTAAAAGTACTTCAGCGTATCTGATCAACCGTCTATTGTAACCAAACGCACTAGGCACATCATTACCAGGTGTCCAGACTTTCTGATTATAGGTTTCAATCTCTATTAAATTTCCATTTGCATCTCTTGTTTCGTTTGGAGTATCTGTATCCCCGGAAATTGTTATACCATCCAATACTTCACCTAAATAAATAACTGTCTTATCCAAACGTGGATCTCCTTGCTCAAAAGAATTCATTAAGGCTATCGAAGGGCGATTAAAACCCCAACCCTTGTTAGGCGCGCCTCTAACTCCTTGAACATTACCAAATTGATTACCTCCTCTTGTAATGCTTTCTTCACCCAGGGCGCCGATTTCAAAAACAGATTCTTGCCCATGTTCTCCTGCCTTGCTGTTTGCATTGGCAAAGTCAGGTTCCAAATCATACAACCCGGAGTTGATTACTTCCAGTGCATATTTCTCGGCATTGACGAAATCTTTTTGATACAAATATACCTTTGCCAGCAATGCTTTTGCTGCTCCTTTGCTTGCTCTTCCAACATCTGCGGCAGCATATTCGGTTTTTTGCGGGAGCACTTGAATGGCTGCAAGCAAATCCTGCTCGATCAAATTATAGATCTCTTCCTGAGAAGCACGTGGTAAATTGCGAGAGGTATTTGTCGTAGTAACTTTGGGAACACCACCCCACGCCCTTACCAAATCAAAATAAAATACTGCTCTTAAAAAGTTCGCTTCCGCAATATAACGGCTTTTTAATTGTTCATTCATTTGAATTGACGGCACTCTTTCTATTACCACATTTGCTCGTTTCACTCCTTCATAAAGGGTACTCCACCAGCGGCTTAGTGTTTCTTCAGTAGCGACGTGGGTAAAGTTTTCAAAGGGACCTACCGTAGCAGCCGCATCACCTGGATTACTGCCTTTCCTGGAGTCATCCGACATAATATCGATGATTGGAAAGAGTCCATAGTTATAATTTTCTCTTAACATGATATTATAAACCGCATTGGTAGCCAACAAAGCATCTCTTTCAGTGGTTGGGAAAGTTTCCTGGGTCAATGCACCCTGAAGGGGTTTTTCAAGAAAATCGTTGCAGCTTCCTAAAGTAACAAGCAACAAAATGAGGAATGTTTTTATGTAGATTGAGTATATGTTTTTCAGCTTTTTCATGGAAACAATCATTTAAAAAGTAAGATTTAAACCAAAAGAGTATACTGTTGAAACGGGGTATGTTCCATAATCAATTCCGTTGTCAAGAACACCTGTTCCCGTGGCTCCTGGCTGTGTACCGGACACTTCCGGGGAATAACCCGTAAATTTTGTCCAGGTAAGAAGGTTCGTTCCGCGTATATAAATCCTTGCAGATTTCATTTTGGCCTTTTCGGCAACAGATTGTGACAAATCATAGCTTATTGTAGCGCTTCGGAGTCTTAAAAAAGATCCGTCCTGAACAAATCTTGAAGAATGTTGAAAATTGTAACCTCCGGCAGTAGCTCTTGGCTCAGTATTGGAAGTTCCCTCACCCCGCCATCTGTCAAATACATGTTGTTCAAAATTGTAGAGATCCGGACGTACAGTTTCTTTGGCATTATAAATTTCATTTCCTGCCTGTCCCTGAAAATCAACAGACAATCCAATGCCTTTATATCCTACTTCCAGATTAATTCCATAAATAAAATCAGGAATTGAGGAACCTATATTTGTCCGGTCGTCAGGTGTTAAAGATCCGTCACCATTTACGTCTACAAATCTTAAGTCTCCAACGCCGGCTTGAGAAGTATGGGGGTAGCTATCCAATTCTGTTTGATTTTGAAATATGCCATCGGTTTTGTAACCATAAAAAGCGCCAATAGGTAAACCGGGAACTGTTCTGGTTGTTTGCGCGCTGTTAAACAATCGATCTCCCGGACCGCCTGTTCCCATCACTTTCAAAGCCTTATTATTAATGGTGGTTCCCATAGCGGAGATGCTATAGGTAACGTCATTTATTTCACTGCTCCATCCCAGATTATATTCTATTCCCTGATTTAATACTTCCGCAGCATTGTAAGTTATGGTGGCGCCTACGCCGTTACCCAGATAGCCAGCAACAGGCAGACTTATCAGGATATCATCCGTTCTCTTTCTGTAATAATCTATTTCCCCCTTTAGTTGATTTTCAAATAAAGCAAACTCCAATCCTACGTCTGTTTGGTAGGTGCTTTCCCACGTTAAATCAGGATTACCCGAAACGCCATAACTTGACCCCGGATAAAGCGTCTCGTTGGTTCCAAACACTGCACCGAAAACATTAGATACCGGAGAAAACCGTCTGCTGTAATCAATTTTTTCATTACCAACAATTCCCCAGCTTCCTCTGAGTTTAAGATTGGTGAGCAAGCTAACGTCTTGCATAAATGCCTCATTAATAATGTTCCATCCTAAAGCAATGGCAGGAAAATAACCTACCCGATTTTCTTTACTGAACTTAGATGAAGCATCCCTTCTTAAGGATCCAGTAAAAAGATATCGACGGTCAAAGACATAGTTTAACCTGAAAAGGTAGGAGGTCATCGAATAGTTTTGATCTAATTCGACCCTGTTTTCAGTTAAATTCCCCACTGTATTGCTTGCGTCGAAATACCAGAAATCTTCTCCATTTCTAATAATATTCTCACCTGCTACTTTGAGAAACTCGGAAGAAGCTTCTTGCATAGTATACCCCACAAGCGCGTTTATTCTATGTTTTCCAATATCTTTTGTATAATTCAAAGTATTTTCCCACAACCAGGAAAGCCTGTCAGTGTTGGTTTTATTTAAATCACTTGTGGAATTTTGTTGTTGCGGCGAAACAAAAAAAGCAGGCGTAAAACTTTCATTTTTCTTCAACTCCAGATCTGCCCCAAAGCTTGATCTGAAAGTTAACCCTTTAATAATGTCAACCTCACCAAACACATTACCCACTGACCGAAGTGCTCTATCGAAGTTATTGGTGTAATTAATATCCGCTAAGACATTTCCAACACCTGCTACCGGGGAATAACTTCCGTCCATTTGACGAGGGCTCACCACTGGTTGGGCACGGTATGCGATGTAGGGAGAAAATGCATTGGTGTTTTGTTGCTTATAGGGTGTAATACTTATATTGCTTCCCAGTCTGACATTGTCCGCTAAATGAAAGGTATTGTTAAGTCTTACGGAAACCCTTTCATAACTCGATTTTGGAATAATTCCCTGCTGATTAAAATAGCCTACGCCCACATAGTATTGTATTTTAGGAGAAGACCCCGCTACTGAAACCTGGTAGTTATGAATGGGTGCATCTCTGAAAATCAAGCTTTGCCAATCTGTATTTGGAACAGCATTTACATTATTGTAAGAGCCTGGGTTAATTTCATTGGCCACTGTTGCAAACTCTCTTCCGTTCAACAGGTCAATGGTTTTATGTAATTTCTGGATGCTGTATTCTCCACTCACTGTAACAATCGGGGCTTTATCCTCTTTTGATCCCTGCTTTGTGGTAACTAAAACCACCCCATTTGCACCCCTGGAACCATAAATGGCAGTAGCGGAAGCATCTTTTAATATTTCCATAGATTCTATATCAGCAGGATTTAAAAAAGATATATCATCCAGGATTACTCCATCTACTACATAAATTGGGGATGCATTATTGAAAGTACCTACTCCCCGAATTCTTACCACCGGAGCAGCTCCGGGCGCTCCTGTAGAACTGGTCACCTGGACTCCGGCTACTTTTCCCTGCAAAGCTTGCATGGGATTGTTGGAAGGAATTTGCGTCAGGTCCTTTCCTCTTATGGAAGAAACTGAACCGGTAAGGTCGCTTTTTCTTTGTGTTCCATAGCCTACAATTACTACCTCTGATAAAGTCTCTACGTCTGTAGAAAGCTGAACGTCCAGAAGAGTGCGATTACCTACGCCTATTGTTTGCGTCACATATCCGATAAAACTAAAGACCAGAGAATCATCCGGTGATGCTTGGATCAAATAATGACCTTCGATATCTGTGATTGTACCAACAGTAGTTCCTTTAATTTGAATGGTTACTCCTATTAATTGCTCGCCTGTTTCTGCATCTGTAACAGTTCCCTCGATGTTGGTATTTTGAGAAGTGGCATCCTGAGGCGTTGCTTGTGAGATAGCTTTACCAGTAAAACTTACTGTGGCTATTGCAATAGAAACAATTGTAAATATTTTTCTCATGCGTTTATCAATAAGGGTTTCTCAAAATGAACGTATTTGAGGCGTATTGATAAAAAATAAGGCTCTACATCTCTACATCACGGATAAAAAAAATATCTAAAAGAATTGTAAAAATAATATTATACAGAGGGAATTATTCAACATTCATCAATGACTAAGCCATTTTGAGTGGGGCAATTAATAATTTGAAAAAAGGAAGTCTTTTGTAAATAAAATCCGATATAAAAAGTTAAAAAAAATAAACATGAGAGGTAATGATGTAGTCATTACAACTCCATGAGAAACTCCACAAGGTTCTTATCGTGGTCCAAATCAAGTTTTTTTCTTAGTCTGTACCGTCTTATCTCCACGCCCCTTAAAGTAATGTTGAGCAAGGAGGCCATTTCTTTGCTACTCATATTCATTCGCAGATAAGCGCAAAGTTTAAGGTCGTTGGGTACAAGTTTCGGATGATTTGCTTTTAGTTTCTTAAAGAAATTTTCATGGGCTTCATTAAAACTCCGCTCAAAGAGATTCCAATCCCGCTCGTCGTTCATTCCCTCATCTATTATTTTTTGAATTTTCTTTAACTGATCTTCGGAAAGTCTTTTACCCTGGCTGTCTTTTAACTCATAAATCCCCTGACGGATCTTTTCCAGCAGTTCGTTTTTATACACAATGTTCATTGCCGAATTAGCCAGCTCCCTGCTCTTCCCGGAAAGGTCTTTGCGAAGCTGTTCATTTTTCAACTTCACTATCTTCTGTTCATTGGCAATTGCCTCCTGCTTTAAGTATTCTTCCTTTTCTTTTTGAAGCTTCTGTTGTATTTCCACCCTGTGTTTCTTAAGATTCATCAGATAAAGGTATCGGAGGAAAATGGCAAAACCGATAGAAAAAACGATGTAAAATACTATCGCCCAATTACTAAGATACCATGGAGAAAGTACCCTAAAGTTTAATATTCCTGTCTCTGAAGTCTTCCCATCCTTTACTTTTGCCCTGATCCTGAACTGATAGGTTCCATGATTAAGATTTGAAAATTCCTTTTCGGTAAGGCTGCTCCATTCCGACCATTGATTGGAATAACCTTCAAGAAAAAACTGGTACTTTATCTCCCCTTGCCGATAATAGGGAAGTGCATAAGAAATCCTGATGTTATTCTTTAGAAATGGTATCTCTATCATTTCCAGCAATTGGCCATTTTCTGCCACCTTAGTGGAATTATCAATCGCATATTCTACTCTTCTTATCAACACTTGTGGAATAGATTCTTTCTGAATGGATTGTGCTTTTAAATCATTGTATATGGCAAATCCGTCATCCACGCTTATAAGATAAAGGGAATTACTTATCTGGCTGATATTTTCGTAATACTGCACCATTTTACCTTCCAGCATATTAAACCTGGCAGAATCAATTGCGGGTTTACCTGGCTGGGTAAAATCTATAAGGGCAACATTACCATGATTGATAAACCAGTATTTCTTTTCACTCGCTTTAATAATCTTATTTGACCGGGAAAAAGACCCGAGCATTTGATTTAATTGTTCATACCTGAAAAACTTATCACTGATGGCATCGAATACATAAAATCCGGAATCGGACGAAAAAACCAACCGGTCTTCGAGGTTAAAAATATTGACATTATAGGTAGTAGGAAGGCCAGACTTCTCATCATAATTCTTACTGGATATGACGGTAGTCAGATCCTCTGAAAGCGTAAGTTTAAATATTCCCTTGTAGGCATGACTCACCCATACCTGCCCTTTATTATCTTGCTCCACATATCTGGAAGGCTCTACAAACTCATCAATTTTTCTAAAAAACGTCCATTGTCCATTTATATCCTTTTTATATAGAACCAATCCTATATAAGTTCCCTGGATCAACAGCTCAGGTTTTCCATCAAACTTCTTAATTGTCCATCCACCACCGATATCAGATATCTTTTCAATTGAACTCCCTTTGACAAGATAAGTCCCATTGTTATGTCCGCAAATCAATTGTCCGTCGATTAAAGCAAGATCCCAGACCTGCCCCTGAGAACCCGGAATTAGTTTAAAATCAAAATTTCTGAATGTTGCGTTTTTGGTAGAATGCCATTCACTGTAAAACAATCCTTGATTGGTTCCAAGATAAATTTTATTGTCAAAAACAATACTTGAATAAACCGTCCCAAAACTCCCTGTTTTATCAAAATAGAAATAAAGCGGAGAGTTAAGTTCTATCCGGTCAATCCCATTATCTAATCCTGCCCAAAGGTTTTGCTGGTTATCGATACAAAGACTGAGGATGGTATTGTTCTGCAAACCACTGGATTTATTAATTTTTTGTATGACCCGGCCATTATCATCTATAATTATAATGCCGTTCAGGATGGTACCGAAGGCAAAATACTTGTCCCATAGTACAACCCCATTATTTAATTGATAGGTACTTAAAAATTCATTTGCCTGATTGTTCCATTTTTCAATGCTTTCACCATCATAGAGAAAAAGGCCGTTCTTTGAGGTGCCAATCAGGTATTTACTGTTTTTAAATGGAAGAATGGAAAGTATCTCCATTTGAGCAACAGCATCACTACCGGAAATGTATTCAAGTCTTTTTCCTTTTAATTCGAAAAGTCCTTTCGAAATCACCTGCACAAGAAACCGGTTTCCGACTTTAAATAAAAACAGGAAGGGACTATCCGCTTTTAGCTCGGTAAGTTTTTCATTTTCATAAATAAAGATGGATACAAAAGACTGAAATATCACCCTGTCTCCATCTATATAAATTTTCCAAATTTCATCTTTTGGAAGCGTCTTTCCGGGAATAAGCTTAGAGAGCGAGTGGTATACGAATTTTCCTTTTTTGTTGTAAGCCCAATAACCAAATTCGCCAAACGCTCCGGTATAAACCCTTCCTTTACTATCTGCAACCACGGATCTTATAATTAACCGGTTAGGCAAATAATACTTATTCCAATACTCGCCGTCAAAAACAAGTAGTCTTTCTGAATTACCAAAATACATTATCTCGTTTTGATCCTTGGTGATCGACCAGTTCTGGTTACCCGATTGGTAGGTTGACTTGGAATAATTCTCCACATAGGGCACACCTATGCTGTTTACCTCTTGAGCAAAAGCAGCAAGGGGCAGTATCAAGGCAAAACTTAACAATACAATAAGCTTCTTAAATTCTAGGTGCATAATGAAAAAAGCTTTCTAACAATATAAACTGAAAATGGAATTAAACCGAAAAGACTGAATTCCTCAGGTAAATTATAAAAATTAAATTTATCAGGTAAATAATCATTGTTTTATTCTTATCACAATCCTTCTATTTTTATATTTACATCCTGTTTATTTTTTAGTATTCGTTTTGTGCTCCTGTAAGTATAACCCAGATAGAATAGACAATTTTAGTAAAGGAGATTTCGAAATATTACCATAAATATTTTAGTGAATTTTTAATCGAACGAGGGGGTAATAATCACAATTAATGTAATAGTTAAAGCAAGACAGAATATTCGTTCACCGCTTATACAATTAAATCGGATATAAAACATAATATTCTCGACACTCATGTAATTCTTCATTTTTTATAAAATCCAACTGTAGATATTTGCCGCACAATGATCGAGCTAAAAAACATAAAGAAATCTTACTGGATAGGAAAAGAACCTTTACAAGTTCTTAAAGGCATTGACCTGAAAATAGAACAAGGTGAACTCGTATCTATTATGGGTTCGTCAGGATCAGGAAAATCCACGCTTCTCAATATTTTAGGCATACTTGATGATTATGATGCAGGCAGCTATTCATTGGCCGGCACTTCAATTAAAGATCTTTCTCAGACGAAAGCCGCTTATTATCGCAACCAGTATTTAGGATTTGTTTTTCAATCCTTTAATCTTCTTTCCTTCAAAAATGCCATGGAAAACGTGGCGCTGCCGCTCTATTACCAAAAGGTAAGCAGAAGCAAAAGGAATAAATTAGCTTTGGAATATCTTGAAAAGGTAGGGCTGAAAGAAAGGGCAAATCATCATCCGAATGAATTGTCGGGAGGGCAAAAACAAAGGGTGGCCATTGCAAGGGCATTAATTTCCAAGCCTAAAGTAATTTTGGCAGATGAACCTACAGGAGCTCTTGACTCCCAGACTTCTTATGAAGTGATGGAACTTTTAAAAGAGGTAAACAAAACAGGCATCACCGTTATAATAGTTACTCACGAAAACGATATAGCTGAAAAAACGGACCGGGTGATCCGGTTAAAGGACGGAATGATCATTTAAAGAATAACGAACTACGAATGACGATTGACGAATGGAAACGCCTAACAGTCAACATTTAAAATTTAACATTTAAAATTACTAAGGTGTTTGATATCGATAAATGGCAGGAAATATGGGCTACGATGCAGAAGAACAAGCTTCGCACCTTTCTTACTGCCTTTGGTGTATTTTGGGGGATATTCATGCTGGTACTTTTACTTGGCGTCGGTACTGGAATGCAAAATGGGATTTATAGTGAATTCGGCGACCAGGCGATAAACAATCTCTGGATATGGGACGGCAGGACTTCTATACCTTATAAAGGCATGCAGCCCGGAAGGACCATCCGCTTTACCAATCAGGATATTGAAGCCATTAAAAATGAAATAAAGGAAGTAGATCTAATCTCCCCACGAAATGGATTATGGGGAGAATATACCATTAATTACAAGGATAAAAACGGCTCCTATATTGTATTTGGCGCCAATTACCAATTTTTTAAAGTGAACGGAGAAAAGCTTGGCCGCGGAAGAATGCTCAATTTAAATGACATGGTGGAGAAACGAAAGGTGGTGATTATAGGAGAGAAAGTTTCCAAGGTTTTGTTTGGAGATGCGAACCCGGTCGGAGAGTATGTCAATATAAGGGGCATCTATTTTAAGGTAGTCGGCACATTCACAAATACTGGAAACAACGGAAGAAATGAGGAAAGACTATACGCTCCTTTCTCTACTTTTCAGGCAACATTCAACCAGATAAACCAGGTACAGAACTTTACAGTTACCACCGATAATACCATTTCGGCCGCAGAACTCGGAAAAAAGATCAAGGAAGTACTCGCTACCCGTCACAACTTTTCACCTGACGATCCTCAGGCAATCGGAATGTATAACAATGAAGAAAATTTCCAGCGTTTTACCAGCCTTTTTACTGGCATAAAAATATTTGTTTTTGTAGTGGGAATCTTCACTTTGATTGCAGGAGTAATAGGCGTAAGCAATATCATGCTGATCATTGTTAAGGAAAGGACCAGGGAAATAGGCATCAGAAAAGCCATTGGCGCTACACCTTTTTCAATTGTTTCCCTCATTATTATGGAATCGGTGATTATTACAGGTTTATCCGGATATTTCGGGTTAATAGCTGGCACAGGATTATTGGACCTGATACGGTATGGAATTGAGAAATCGGGAGCGCAGCTTCCTTATTTCACCAGGCCCGAAGTAGACCTTTGGATTGCATTGGTAGCGACAGGAATATTGATTTTGTCGGGGGCTTTGGCAGGACTCGTTCCCGCTTTAAAAGCAGCCAGAATAAAACCAATAGAAGCGTTGATGGCAGATTAGCCATTGAGTGAATGAGAGCGTT
>Ga0196965_1000802_pt1 | contig 14892 bp, 10 predicted proteins | sample S1_20metaG_FD_148668 | JGI IMG/M metagenome (GOLD analysis project Ga0196965, IMG submission 148668) | Soil microbial communities from Anza Borrego desert, Southern California, United States - S1_20 | ecosystem: Environmental > Terrestrial > Soil > Desert | place: USA: California | collected... | reverse complement strand
AAACGCATTACGTCCTCAGCCGTATTGATCAAATCTGACTCAAATCTGTTTAGGGGCTCAAGCGCAATCTCAAGCCCATATTTCTGTGCAGTCTGGCAAACTTTATAAATGTTTGTAACTGCCCTGTTCCATTCAATTTTACGCTGTTCGTTCGAAACCATCCTGGCCTTTCCAACAGCGGAATACATAGGACCGGCAAGAAACTTTGCATCCCAGGTGTTACAAAGCTCAAAGCAATCCTCTATATACTTAAAACATGTTTCGTGTACTGCTGTATCATCATGGGTTAAGTCACGACTGGGTCCAAAAGCGCCACACACAATTGCTTCCAGTCCGTTTTGCTGTAATGCTTCTTTTACTTTTTTCCCATCAATCAATTCCGGGTATTCCACAGGAATTTCCACAACATCGTAACCAAGAGATTTTATTTTAGGAAAAAGGGCTATCGTATCCGTTGTGAAAGGTGAAGTCCATAGCCATGTACTTACCCCAAATGTTACCTTTAAATTCGTCATAGCATTTGTATTGGTTTTACAGTGCTTTTAGTTTGCAGTATTTACTTTAACTACTTTCATCGTTCCGTTCATAATTGACCAATGGCCGGGAAAGGTACAGACAAAAGGATAATCACCCGGCTGAGAGGGCGCTGTAAACTCCAGTGTCACTTCTTTCTGTGGATTAACTAACGGAGTATTGAAAAGCACTTCGGAAATATCCGGGACATACTGCATTTCCGCACCTCTAGGATTTGCAGCAAGTTTATCCGCTGCCTTGCCCACTGTCTGCAACATATTGGGTTTTACGATCACAAGATTGTGCTGCATGAAATCGGGATTGGTAAAAATAATCTTTACCGGTTTTCCTGCTTCTACGGTGAAGTTTTTTAAATCAAACTTCATTTCATTTTTAATGACACTGATTTTAATGATGTTTGCCTTTGTCGTTGAAGCAGTCGCTTCGGCCTTTAATGAAGATTTTTTCAAATAATTCTTCACAAACAATTCCGCTATAGAAGTCTCTTTAAAAAAATTCTGATTTGAAGAACCGTACGCTTTTTCTACCTCGTACTTCCAGTTTCCCGAAAGCGGCATCTTTTCATTTCCAAATTGAATAAACATCTTTTCCTTATTCCCATACACACCTCCTCCTGCTCCGTTGTCTTCAACCCTTATAGCGATCAGATTATTCCCGGCTTTAAGTGTTCCGGAAGCAATATTGTATACCCTGTTTTTATCATAAGCGTTTTCCACTCCGCCTACCTTCACTCCATTGATGTAGGTCACATCAGAATCATCGATAGGGCCGAGAGAAATTGTAGCTTTTTTGTTGGCGTCTCCTTTTGAAATGTTAATTGTTTTGCGGAACCAAACTACTCCATCCATATTTAAACCTGCTTGTTCTATATATGTTGGCAAGCTCATTTCTTTCCATGCTGCATCATTCATTTCCTGTTTTTCTCTACTTGATTCAATTTGCGCATCTTTTTTATAACCTGGATTAGCTGCCAAAAATGCCGTAATAAAACCCTCACGGTGATGCGTTGAAGCAGCATACACGGCTGTGGAGAGCCAGTTGTCTGCTTTTACTGCTTCATCCTCACTTAAATTGAAAAGAGTTTTACCGATATCGTTTGAAGGAGTCATTTTGGCTAGAGAAAGAATCGCTGCTAAACGAGTATTTGGATCAGGATCATCCATCACCTTAGCGTTTATTATTTCCTGATTTGCTCCCGGCACTTGCGACAAAATTTGTATGCTTGCTTTCCTGACTGCCGGCGATTTATGTTTTAATGCCTCCGTTACTACCTTCAGCGCTTCATCATTTTTATTGATAATATTTAATCCATCGATGGTCCATAGCGCATGAGTAGCTGCATAATTATTCCCTAAGGATTCTGATCTCACCAACCCATACAAATCTTCCAGCACTTCAGTATTACCTGATTCTACCAATAGTCTTTGAGCGGTCATTCTCCAGAAATGATTGTCATTCTTTAAAGCTTCAACTAGTCCATCTGGGTCATCTTTGCGAAGTTCAATTGCTTTATATGGTTTAGCTTCCTTATAGACTATCCGCCATACACGTCCATGTATTTTGTCGCGTAAGGGGTTTTCATAAGCATTTCCCTTGCCGTTTTTTGCAGCAAAACCGCCTCTTTCAGGAGTAGGTGTAGGGTTGTGTTGAATAATAAAATTATACCAGTCCAAAACCCAAACCGCCCCATCAGGTCCAACCTTAGCATCAACGGGCGATACCCATTCATCTGCACCGGCAAATAAATTCCAGCCGTCTTTTTCTTTAAATCCTGCGCCATCTTTTTCAATTTTTGCCATGTGAACAAGATGGCCTGTAGGTTCACATATCAAAGCGACATTATTCCAATAGCTTTCGGGATAATTTCTGGCATTATAAAAATTATGACCAGAAGCAGCAGTAAATCCTCCAAATACATCCACCTGTCTTACCTTATCCGTAATCGGATGCATGGCATAGTGCCCATCTATTTTAAGACTTCCTACGGAAATGCCCTCTACTCCTTTTGTAATTGTATTAGGGATGCCCATATATACACTGTGTGTATTATTGGCCGTGGAAGCAAATACATCATTGTTTTCATTAAAGCCTAAACCCCAGGTGTTATTACTGGTGCTGGTTACAAACTCAAATGTGGATACGTCAGGTTTGAAGCGATAAAGCCCTTGGGCAAACTCATGATTTTCTCCTGCAATACTTCCTTTAAAACCGGAATACCCTACAGAACCCCATATATGATTGTCGAAACCATATTTTAAATTAGATGGGCCGGCGTGGGTATCAAATGTGCCCCATCCATCCATAATTATTTTTCTGACATCTGCTTTATCATCTCCATCGGTATCTTTTAAAAACAAGAAATGAGGGGCTTGCGATACGATAATACCTCCATTGACAAAAACAAGACTTGTCGGGATATTTAGCTTCTCCGCAAATACGGTGAATTTATCTGCTTTACCATCGCCATCTGTATCTTCACAGATTTTTATACGATCATCGCCAACACCTTCTTCGTCACGAACGGAATTTGGATAATCGACGGTTTCTATCACCCAAAGTCTGCCCTTTTCATCCCAATCCATTGCAATAGGATTAATAATGTCGGGCTCCGAAGCAAATAGTTCAAGATTAAATTGAGCCGGTACCTGAATCAACTTTTTCGATTCTTCCGCCGACAAAGGCTCCTGATATTTAGGTGCAGGATTACGTTTTTCATAATTAGGAATGTTATCAACTTCTTTATATACAATCAATGGTATTTCTTTTTTATAATCTTCCCACTGCTTTTTTACATGATCACCAACTGCCCATACTATTCCCTGTTTCATTAATTGATGAAACCCCGGGTTACCCCATGTTCTCTCATCATGGCCATAGGCAGTATAAAATACACGGCCTTTTCCTTCTTCTTTCACCCACGTCCACGGTTCTCTTTTGGCACCTTGAACTCTCTCCATCAACACGGTTCGGTCGTCGCTTAAGCTTTGATGAACATAAGTTTCATCCCAGGTTGAAAATTCTTTTAATGATTGCATTGCCGGATGCTCTTTTTTAACAATTTCGGCTGTGAAAGTATCCGTTTCATGTGCTTTAAATTGTCCTCCAACCAGCTTCACATATGCCTGAGAATTCCGAAAGCAAAAACTAGCAGAATGTATAGGAATAAATCCCTTGCCTTCTTTTACAAAATCTATTAAGGCTTTCTCCTGGTCCTTGGTTATAGAGTCATAATTGGCATACACAATCAAGCCATCATACCAGGAAAGTGTCTCCTTATTTAAGTCTTTAGGATCGTCCGTATAGGTAAAATTTATTCCTTCCCTGGACAGCGCTGACGCCAGAATTGGCATATATACAGCAGAATTATGATGGTCACTTTCATGCCCAAGAAACAAAATTTCTATCTTCCTGGGACCCGAACTGTTTTTCTTAGATGGCTTGTCACAAGAAGAGAATATTGTCACAAAAAAAGCACAAATACAAAGGGTTAATATTCGCATGATTTTTACTTTCCGTTTTGAGATATGAAATTCAACTAAAAATTTTGGAAAGGTTTACTGAATTTTATCAGGATATGACTGTTTTTTAACAAAAATTTAGATAATTTGAATTATTTTAAGGTAAATAAATACCATCTGCATAAATTGTATTATGAAATGAACATGAGCAAAAGACTCACCCAAAAGAGGATGAATATCATGTGAATTCCATGTGGCAACTAAAAAACAAATTATATTCACATGAAGGCTCCCCTACAGAAGTCACCTATTTCTTCAGATTTCACTTTTGAAATAAAGTATTTGAAGGAAGCTAACTTTGACCCGAACTGGCATTTCCATTCCGAATATCAGATTTTTACTGTACTCAAAGGAACAGGCACCCGATTTATTGGCGACTATGTCAGTCCTTTTAAAGCCGGGGACCTGGTTTTTACAGGACCTGATCTCCCTCATCTCTGGAGAAGCGACCCTGAATACTTTCAAGGCGATAAGGAGCTATGGACAGAAGGAATAGTCATTTATTTTCAGGAAAATTTCCTCGGCGATGAGTTTTTGCAGAAAAAGGAGATGTTTAAAATAAAGCAACTTTTTATAAAAGCCAAGCTGGGAATTGAAATATTGGGGAAAACATCAATTGAGGCAAGGCAGCTCATGCATAACTTACTTAAAATGGAAGATTTTGAGGGTATACTTTCGCTTCTTAAACTTCTTAATTTGCTTGCCAACACTTCCGAATATAATTTATTGAGCAGTGCAGGCTATTCTAATTCCCTGAAGCCCTCAGACACCGAACGGATGAATAAAGTACATGAATATGTGATGAAAAATTTCCGTGAAAAGATCAGCCTTGAAGAGGCGGCTGCAATCGCAAGCATGACGCCTCCTGCATTCAGTCGTTATTTTAAAGTTCACGCAAATAAGACATTTTTAGATTTTATAACTGAAATAAGGATAGGTTATTCCTGTAAACTGCTTATTGACAAAAATTGGAATGTGTCCCAAGTATGTCATGAAAGTGGATTTCAAACCCTCTCCAATTTTAACCGACAATTTAAAGCCGTTACACACTACAGTCCTTTGGAGTATCGGCGGAAGTTTAATGAAACTTTTGTCGGGGAGTAACTTTACCAATATTTCCTTTATGGCTGCTATGGAATGAAACATTGAAAAAAACATAATAAACGCCGGTGCAAGGGCTTTGACGCTTGAACCTATGGAGGGTTTACAAAAAAAGGGCGCCATTCAGCGCCCTTTTTATTTATGTTGCTGACAAAAGTTATTCTTTATAGATTTTTTGAACTTTAGTTGTGCCTTTATTGGTGATTTTTATAAGGTATGCACCTGGTGCCAATCTATCAAGATTTATTTCCTGTGCACCTTTGTTGAGATTAAGCTTCAATACTTGATTTCCTGACAGATCCATTACCTGGATCAGCGAATTTTCCTCAAAGTTATTGATAAGGTTAAGTTTGCCTTTAACAGGATTAGGATATAGAGCAACTTCAGAAACAGGCTCTATTGTAATCTCTGCAGGAGCAATTCTTGCTGACAGATTATTAGAAACGTTTAAACGGTTAATGTTAAATCCTCCGGTAGAAGTTGCAATACCAATTGCATATTGACCGGCAGGAAGACTAACATTGTGAGACACGGATGTCCAGTTTTGCCAGCCGCCGGTATTTGGGATACTAACGGTGCCAAGATTGGTAGCTCCTGCATCTTTCTCTAATCTTAGAGAAGTACCGCTGTTTGGAGTAGCCACCCTGTAAGACACTTTATATGTACCTGTTGCCGGAATATTTACATTGTATGCCATCCAATCCCCTGCTTCAATCCAACCTACATTCAAGCCACCTTCAGAACATCCTTCTGTCTGAACTCCGGACATGGCAATCCAGTTTTCGGCTTCAATTGTACTTGAGAAACTAATAGAATTTTGAGCTACACGCATTGATGAAGCCCTGTCATTCCATCCAGCGCCTACCAGGCATGAGTTATCGCCGGTTAGCACGAGTGTTGCGCCTGTGTAGTTATCATGTTCATACAATGTCACCTTGTATCCAGAGTTTACGCGAATAGACGAGATCCAGTCATTGTTAATACCCCTTGAAATCATTGCAGAAAGATTGTAGTCTCCTACAGGAAGTCCAGCTGATGCACCACCATAATTACAATCCTGGTATGCGGTAGCCACACCAGTTGGGTTAATAATTCCCGCGAAGCCACCAATAGTGACAGTAGCTCTTATAGGAGACCCGGCATTGATGGTAGCAGATTGATCAAATACGTCATCATAGGAAAACGCGTAGGTTTTTGAGTTATAGCTGATATCGGATTGATGCCAGAATTTAGCATACCAGTTGTATGGGAACGTGTTGTAATAGTTAGAAGGACTTCCAAAGTTTTGCATTGCGCCAACAGGTAAATTTAAATCAAGCGCATGTCTATTGATAGCGGCAGCTACCTGTGCCTGCACTACTTTATCCCATTGACCTCCGGTAGCTAATGCTCCCTTAGCTTCCAGCGCATCTTGTGTTGTGGGTTTCCATGGTATTAAACCAACCGCACCGTCACCATCTCTTACAAATCTCATTTGACCTCCGTTGACTCTTCCTCTCCACACACCTGCATCTCCTGAATTGAACACGAGATCACCGCTGCTATACTTTGACCAGATCTGATCAATATACCCGCCGAAGTAGTTAGCCTGTGATCCGCCTTCTCTGAAGGCAGGAGTTTTTGAAGGGAAATGAATAATTCCTTTAGCAGCATCATACAAGGCGTTAAAAGGAGCCGGCGCTTGTGACTGCCACTGAGAAAGGATTTGTGCATGGGTTTTTAATTCACCCGCTTTTTGGTAGAAGTTGTTGCCTCCCCAAACTTCAAGTCCCATTGGGTATTGATAAGTATCCACACGTGTAGTGTTTACCCAAAGACCATTAGGTGCATTTGTCAATTCAATATTTTCGAATCTGATGCCTTGGTTAGGATCATTGGGATTGTTCAAATCTGGGGCGGCATATCCTTTGGGAGATCCGTTTGCACCGAAGAAATAAAGATATAATTGTTGGTTGAACGAAATGAGGATCCTGGTTCCGGCAATGCCTGGTACATTTATCACTTTATTAGGAATCTCGCTTAAACGAGTAAAGCAATTAGCGTATCTTCCATTTCCGCCGGGCCCCATATTACCATTTGGAGTTGGGCCAGGGACCGTATTATCCGAAACGTTCATCGGTTTTATTTGACCGGTTTTAAGATCCATCCATACGTGGTATCCGGCAGGTTGTTCACCCACAAGCGCTACGAAGATATTAGCATCTGCAATCGCCGGGTTTGAACGATTAACGATGGTAAATGGAACCACAGGTTGGCTCATGGCCACTGTTGACATGAGCATGAGGACTATAAATGCAAGTCCCTTGCTTTTCTTTAAAGTTTTAAATATTTGTGAGTAAATAAGAGTTATCATATGTTTTGTTTTTAGTTGTTAAACTTTTTTAACTTAAAGTGTAAATCAGAAAGCTTAATAGAATTATTTAAATCCTGATTCATTTTTGGAAATATTATTCTGACTTTCAGAACAATTCTTAGTTTGCGGTCCAGGCTTACAAAGAATCCATCGTTCGGATTCCTTGTCATAAAGGGGTGATTTATTTTTAACGTTCATAAAAAGGGTTAATTGATTTTTAATAAGTAGTTTATGATTTATACCGCCTCTGTTTAGCTGCAGCAATTATTCGTATTGCGCAATGTTTAAAAGGCAAATGGTAAGCAATGCTGATGGCAGAGAAGCTTTCAGTGTCAATGTCTGAAGTATTCGTTAAGTATAAACCAAAAAGCTTTTTTATACTTAAGTCTTCCTGAGAAGGAATCATTATATTTTTGATACAAGTTTGTCATAAGGGCGTAAGTTTTGGGTTAATAATGAAAGAATGAACTTCGTCATTCTATTGTCAAATCCAAAACAAAAAGATACAGTCCGCCTACTTCGTCAACACTTTTTTAGTACTTCATTTTTTAAAATTCCTAAGAAGAACAGGGTAATATTGAGGAAAGATTAACAAGAAATCTAAAAGCTTAAAAAATTATCAAAGCCTTTTTTTCTTATTAAGATAGAAAAATCAAGAAAAGCGTCAGATAAAGTATCGCTAAATTACAAACAAGGCGTTTTGTAACAAAATTTTTTAAGCCGATGTCTGTGTCTTAACTGATAGTTTTTTTCAATGCATTCAGTATGTACCCACTGTCAGGATTACAATCAATTGCACTTATCATTAAAAAATAAATTGATATATGGAACTCGAGCGATTGAATTTATTTCAGCATCTTTTTTGTCCTGAATTGTGATATGTGTATTTTATGTGATGGTCATGATATTGTTCACCATGTCACTGCTGTCATCTTTTTGTCTGATTGGGATGGCTGGAATTAAGGGATTTTAAGATTAGGTTGGAAGGATTTCTCGCAAAGGAAAGTTTTTCTTGTTCCGCCCAACAAGTTCCCCTTTGGGGATGACAGTAGCGGCGTGGTCGGCTGCAATTTTTTGGAATTGGGAAACAACCATGTTCAATAATCCAAGGTTTAATATTTTGGGTCTACTTTTACACCATGATTTCGGATCGTTCACTTAAATATTCCCAGCCTGTTTATAAAAAGGATCAGCCTGATGATACCTTTAAATTTCTGCCTTTGCCTGAACCAACCGGAGCGTATCCATTTCATCTGGCCCTTAAGGACGTAATACCGGAAGTGAATAACAGTAAAATGGTCTTCCATATGGTGGGTGATACGGGGAGCCTTCGGAATACTTCTTTTCAAAAACTGGTGGTACGGGAAATGATCGGACAGTTCGAAGACAAATCAATAGCAGACAAGCCCCAGTTCCTTTACCATCTAGGGGATGTAGTGTATAACCACGGAGAGGAATCACGTTATTACGACCAGTTCTTTTCCAGCTACCAGTATTATCCTAGGCCGATTTTTGCCATTGCTGGCAATCACGACAGCGATGTAAATCCTGATGTATCCCCTTACAATAGTCTTGCTGCTTTCATGAGAGTATTTTGTGATACTACCTCCCGACCGATTCCTTTTGGCAGAGGAGTTTCTGTTAAAAGCATGACCCAGCCCAACGTATACTGGACCCTGGAGTGCCCGCTTGCGAACATAATCGGATTGCATAGCAACGTCCCGAAATTCGGTATAGTGACTCCGGAGCAGCAAGGATGGTTTAAGGAAGAACTTAAACGCGCCGACAAGGAACGACCCGGCAAAGCATTAGTCGTCTGTATTCATCATGCGCCTTATTCGGCAGACATCAATCATGGTTCCAGTGAGCCAATGATCGCTTTTTTGGAAGCGGCTTTTGAAGAAACAGGCATAAGGCCCGACATTGTTTTTAGCGGACATGTGCACAATTACCAAAGGTTTCATAAGCAGTATCCCGATGGAAAGGTAGTTACATTTATCGTTGCCGGTGCGGGCGGCTATGATGAACTGCATCCTGTAGCTTACAGAGATGATGATCGTTTTACCGGTGAGGACCCGGCTTTTAATGGAGTTCAATTGATAAATTATTGTGATGATAAGCATGGTTTCCTGAGGATCACCATTGACAAAGCAAATAAAGGACTAACGTTAACAGGAGACTATTTTGCCCTCCCCCATGTGAGGAAGGAAAGCCCGGAAGCAAAAGCAGTATTGAAGGACCATTTTACATTGGAGGTTCGGTGAGGTTATTCTTTAAGGCGAAGTACCAATCGGGAAAATATGGAACCAACTAAGATTCCGCATTATCACCGCCGGCGAGGCAATGCCGTTTAGTTCAGATTTTTAAACTTTAACTTATAGCATAATCTTTACTTGCACTTCATTTTTTTGCTCAGGCCGCAGGGCCCCGTGACCCCCAACGCTGATGTTGCCTAACCCGCACAAACCCAAACTGACCCAAAGGTTAGCCAAAGACAGCTTTTATGATCACTGCTAACATTGCAAAAAACAAATAAAGAGCAGTGTTATTAATTGTATTCTCATTCTCCTTCCAATATAATTAAGCGGTAGTTGAAAGTTACTGTAAACTGGGCAATTGCACTCGGTCCTACCGCAACTGTTTGAATGCTTCACTCTTTCAGCAGTTTAAATTTGTGCGAATCTTTATCATCGTTAACTTTAACTATATAAACCCCTGCTGGCAGTTGTTTTATAGTAACTTCATATTTATTTTCTATAAAGGAAGATTTAGCTAACACCTCTTCCCCTAAAAGATTAAATACCTTAATCGCGTTAATTTTCTTGTTACACTTTACAATAAAAAAATCCTTGGCAGGATTCGGATATAAAACGGCAACCACCTCTTTTCTATTTTCTATTGAAGTTAATACAGTATCGGTAGTTGCAGTGTCAGGATCTGTAACTATCGAGTCAGTGTCTAAATTTAATGTTGCAATAAAAATATCGCCAATGCCTTTTGACTGAAAAGATTTATTTCTAAAGTTCGTTTCATAAAAGAAATAGCCTGTAATTGTCATCGAATTATTAGATAAAACCATATCACCTACCTCATCGGTATTTGCTCCACCTAATTTTTCCCAGCGCTGCAAAGCGCCATCAAGGGAAAACGAGGTGATTAAAATATCAAGAGAGCCAGAGCTATTAATAGTTAAACTGTCTATTTCGATGTTATCGCTTATAATCGAACTTACCAAAATCGAACCCTCATTACTTACTCCAATTTTCTTACCGCTATCTCTTTGTGGGCCCCCAAAAGCTTTTGTCCAAATCAATTTTCCATCTTTACTTACTTTTCCTATTATAATATCCGAATTTCCTTTAGAGATTATTTCTCTTCCTCCAATGTTTATTGTATCTAAAAAATCCCCTGTAAAGTAAACATCTTCAGAAATCAAGGCTAGATCATTTATATCAAAACCCTCTAACTGAAAACTGGTTATTTCTAACTCATTCCCATCTAAATCAAACTTTACTAAAAAAGAAGTATCACTAGAGCCCAGACCAAGGGGAAAGGCTGTTCCGGCAATGACACAAGTAGAGTCCCTACATTCTATAGCAGTACCAGAGGTTATATTTCCTTCCTTAAGAGGTTTTGCCCATATCAAATTTCCATCCGGATTATACTTCGCCAAAAACATTTGAGGAGAATTTCGGTTTGGAAGAATAAAATCATCAAATATTCCAATTCGTTGATATAGTCCTGTAATATAAATATTTCCATACTTATCAGCAGTTATTGACTTACTGTTATCCTGAGAGGTGCCTCCAGCTTTTTTTACCCATATCACCTCTCCTTCTTTAGAATATTTTGCAAGGAAAATGTCCTGACGTCCCGATGAAGTCACTTCAAATTCTCCAAATGTTGCTGTTCCGGAAAATACTCCCGTTATATATAAATGATCGTTAGAAACGACTATTGCTGAGCTATGTTCATCAGAATTAGAACCGGTAGTAGAGCTGCCTGCATTTTTAACCCAAATGAGATCTCCTGTTTTATCATATTGGGCTAAAAAAATATCCGATTCCCCATATGAGATAAGTCTTGTTGATTCAAAATATGCAGTATCTTGAAATCTTCCTGTAACATATACAGAACCGGCAGAATCTGTTGCTATCCCATACCCTGTATCAGACATTTGACCTCCGGCAGTAGCAACCCAAGAGTTGATAGCTTGAGCAAAAACTTCTTGACAAACGAGAGTTAGTAAAATGAATAAAAGCAGGCATTTACAATTCAACAAGTTGTTTTTAATAAAATTCATGAAACAAAATTAGCTTATTTTCGGAAAATACCATTTACAATCCAGATTGACTTACGCAAAAGGAAAATCAATTCCGTCCCCGCAGAGATCCTGCTAAGGGACTCCTATGTTTAAATTAATTATTAAAGGTCAAAAATGAAGGTCGACAAATGAAGTTATCAATAGATTTATAATATAAAGTAGAAAGAGTGAGAGTGACAAGGGACTAAGTAGCTATAAGTATACTGGCGCAGAGAAATTACCTCACTCTTTTTTCTCTTGGAGTTTGAACAGAATGTAAGAAGTACGGTGTAGCTGTATATTCAGAATATCCAAACAGGAGACAAAACGAAGGGAGATTTTACTTTTTATTTATTTGAACCTTTAACTATCAACAATGGGAAAAATTGTAAAACAAGTGGTTGGTATAGACGTGGCACAAAAAGAAATTGTGGTTTCTATGGGAAGGATGTTTGAAGACTGGGCGATTCAACTTCATGCTCATAAAGCTTTCGCCAACAACAAAAAGGGATTTGAAGCCATGCTATTATGGGTAAAAAAGCATTGTCAGGAAACTCTTCCAATAAGTTTTGCTATGGAGGCTACTGGGGTATATCATCAAAGTTTGGCTTATTTTCTAGATGAAAAGAATTACCCTACCAGCGTTTTACTACCCAATAAAATCAGCAACTATATCCGAACACTTGATGTAAAAACTATTACTGATAAAAGTTGTTCAGAGGCAATTGCAAGGTTTGGATTAGAGAGAAAGTTAGAAGTTTGGAAAAAGCCAAAGGACATCTATAGGAATATAAAACATGTAACACGGGAAAGGGATCAGATTATAGAAGAGCGCACTATGGCTAAAAATCAATTACATGCAGAGGAAACCGAAGCCTATCCAAACAAAAGAAGTGTAGCAAGAATAAAGGAGCGAATAAAATTGCTTAATAAACAGGAAAAAGAAATAAAGGGAGACATTGCCTTATTAGTAGCAAAAGATCCTGAAGTAAAAAAAATCGTCAACAGAATAAGCTCCTTACCTGGAATTGCTTTATTAACAGCTGCAATTATTTTAGCTGAAACAAACGGTTTTGAATTGATACGTAATAAGCGCCAGTTAGCAAGCTATGCCGGGTTTGATATAAAAGAAAAACAATCAGGCACTTCTATAAAAGGCAAATCAAGAATATCAAAAAAAGGCAACAAGCATTTACGGAAGGCAATGCATTTACCAGCTCTTTCGGCAATAAGACATGATGAAAGATTTAAAGCCGTATTCGTAAGACTGGTATCACGACATGGAGTAAAAATGAAAGCTGCGGTAGCAGTACAAAGAAAATTATTAGAAATGACCTATACCCTTTATAAAACTGGAACCACTTATGAAAAAGATTACTTTGAAAAGAGTATAAAGGAAGATAAACAAAAAGAGGTGGCATAGAAAACGGAAAAGCGATCAAAGACCGCTTCTCTTAACAGGCTGGCATAAAGCCGCCTTAAAATCAAATTTATAAAAATATTACCAAAATCTATTGATAATTAACACAGAATCTCCTATGATTGTGCTTTCTGCAATGCCGGCCGGACTGCCAATCTCTGTTACTTTTCCTACAACAGTTTCAGAAGAATCAACCGGGTTTTCAGTATCGTTTTTAACGATATCATCAATTTGTTCACAAGAATAAAAGGCAATTGCTATCGTCATTAACAATGCCATAAAAGTATTTGTATAGGTTTTCATTAATTTGATCTTATTAAATTATTTATAAATGGAGTTCTTATCCAAGCGTTCATTTCCAAAGAATAAAGAGGAGTTTCTTTGAGAAAATAAATGGAGAAGATTTTTCTTAGAGGAAAGGGGTAGATTCAATGACGTGCTCTGCTAATGAATCGTCTTCTTCCCAAGAGGATCTTTATTGGTGTTTTGTTACTTTATTATTATTCCTGAGGTTAATGTCATATTTCGCATAGTAGCTTTTATAGCCCAGCAACCTAGCAAGGGGTACCAGCAGGAAACCTGTAGCCTTCTGTATCACGACAGGCGGACCTTCAGCGATATAAGAATCAAATCCCGATCTGTTAAACAGCGCCATTTGCAACATTACTGCCGGCGAAGCACCAAAATCAGGGGTATCTTCCATTACACCATACACCTGTGGCAGGTGATAGGCAAACTTTTCAGGAAAGGCAACCGTACCCTTTATCTTAATCAATTCATTTGTCTCGTTATATGGTTTGTGAGGAGTACCTCGAGGAACCAACACTTTCTCACCCGGACGAATCTTCTTGATTTCTCCATCAATCCATAGTGTTAATTCTCCATTGAGAACCTCAAACTGCTCATCGAACTTAGTATGAATATGTTTGGGAGGGCCGATCGCCAGTGGTCCTATTTCTGCCGCGCAGTATACATAACCGTTTTCCTGTTTTTCAACAAATTGTTTAAAGCCTTCCACCTTGCTATAAAATTCATCATGGGGTTTAAAGAAAGTAGAAACTTCTGGTTTGCTTTCCGGGAAAATCACCAGGTGGAGCAGATAACCAACAGCCAGGTATCCGGCAATTGCAATGAGTAAGTACACAGTAGTTCTTTTTAAGATTTTAGTTTTCATTTTTTGATTCGGTTTTAGACAAGGAAATCATGAGCATGACAAAGCCAAGTGAAAGGAATCCTCCTCTGATCCAGCTAAGGCGCTGCCAGAGTTGGCCTTGCTCATAGAGTGATGCCACGGAAGCTTCACCTGAGTCGGCATTGGACGCAAATGCTATAAGCTGAGGCACAAAAAATAAAGCTGTAGCGATAATTGCTGATAAATAAATCGACGCCGCCGGGAGAATAAATTTTCTCAGTGGTTGGTTCTTCCAGTTTATTATGAGCGTTACAACCGTGGAAAGTATGAGTAAGGGATGCAGTGTTTCCCAAAAGTACTTATCCTGTACACCATACTCTCCTGTAATGAGGCTGTTTGACTCAGGAAGGTGAGAAAGGTAAGGTGGAAAATAAACAATATGGGAGTAAACAATGCCTCCGATCATAACGCCCCATAAAAACGTGGTAATGAAAAGTGAAATTTGTTTTGCCTGTTGCATAAATGTTGATG
>Ga0196965_1000801_pt1 | contig 14898 bp, 11 predicted proteins | sample S1_20metaG_FD_148668 | JGI IMG/M metagenome (GOLD analysis project Ga0196965, IMG submission 148668) | Soil microbial communities from Anza Borrego desert, Southern California, United States - S1_20 | ecosystem: Environmental > Terrestrial > Soil > Desert | place: USA: California | collected... | reverse complement strand
AACCTGATGGTCATAAGTATGCATCGGAATTGCTGCAACAGGTTGTGAACATGAATCAGGGCAAATACATGGATGAAGACATTCAAAATACTGCGCCTACTAATTTTTGTGTTGGCGTTGCCGGTTACCCGGAAAAACATTTTGCGTCACCTAACCTGAAAACTGATTTAAAGTACCTGAAACTAAAAGTCGATCTTGGTGCCGAGTATATCGTTACACAGATGTTCTTCAACAACAAGGTGTATTTCGATTTTGTAGATAAATGTCGGGAAGCCGGGATCATGGTTCCGATCATTCCCGGTATAAAACCCATTACTACGAAAGGGCAGGTGAGTGTGCTGCCGACTACTTTCCATATTGATATACCGGAGGACCTTGCTGACGAGGTGGAGAAATGCAAAGACAATGCAGCGGTGAAAGAGATCGGCATCAAGTGGTGCATTGAACAATCAAGGGAATTGATGAAATACGGAATTCCAACGCTTCACTTTTACTCGATGGGCAAATCCGATCCCATTTATCGGATTGCAAGAGAACTGTTTTAAGTATTTATTCAGTTAACTGCGCAACCCTTTTTCTTGAAATAACCAATCAGCGATGTTCGGATTCGGACGTCATTCGTTCGATTTTCAACGCATAACTCTTTATATGCTTTCTTTTTAAAACGGAATTCGCCATTTGGTTGCGGCACTATCCTTGTAGGTCGGCCATATAAATCCGGGATTGCCAATGCTGCAGAATTACATCACCTCTATTTTTCGATACACGTCGAGAAATCCTGTTTTTACCATCATTAATATTCTAGGACTTGCTATCGGCATGACAGCATGTATGCTCATTGCACAGTATGTTGTGCATGAGCTTGGTTATGATGGTTTTCATTCCAATAAAGAACGACTCTACAGAATTCAGCAAGATCGTTATGATAAAGGAGAACTCTCTACCCAATGGGCTTCGGGTTGCGCGGGTATCGGTCCTGACCTGAAGGCCAATTTCCCTGAGGTGAAGCGCTATGCGCGGTTGCGCGGCAATGGAGGTGTACTTGCAAATGACGATATTTTCTTTAATGAAGATGGACTTTATCACGCTTCGGAAGATTTTTTTACGATGTTCTCCATTCCATTAAAGTATGGGATTGATTCGTTGGTTCTGAAAGATCCCTTTAAGATCGTTGTCTCGGAGTCGCTGGCTAAAAAATATTTTGGTAATGAAAATCCGGTGGGGAAAATATTGAAGTATAATGGTGAAACAGATTATCAGGTTTCCGGTGTGTTTGAGGATCTGCCGGAGAATACCCATATGAAGTTTGATGCGTTGATGTCGTTTGTGTCGTTAACTAAATTATGGAATGACCCTGTATTATCATGGAACTGGGATGGCTTTTTAACTTATATTGAATTTAATGAGCACACTGACATTAAAGCTTTTGAAAGTAAACTTCCTGCCTTCATTCAAAAGCAAAACGGCGAGGATCTAAAGAAATTCAACGCGGGTCTTGAATTTCATCTTCAACCCATATCGAGTATCCACCTGGATTCTGATTTCATTGGTGAATTTAAATCGAATGGGAACAGGCAATCAACTTATTTTCTGGGACTCATAGCCGTTCTTATTCTCATTATTGCATGGATCAACTATGTTAATCTGAGTACAGCGAAATCAATTGAACGTGCCCGTGAAGTAGGTGTTCGTAAAGTAATGGGCGGATTCAGATCACAATTAATACAACAGTTCTTATTTGAATCTTCCGTACTGAACGCAGTAGCTTTTATTATTGCGATTGCTATGGTAACTATGCTAACGCCGTGGTTTAGTTCTTTCACGGGGCGCGAACTGGATTACCTGTTGTTTCGGTATAACATGTTCTGGCTGATCACGGGTTTGCTCATCATGGGCGGCGCAGTTTTTTCCGGGTTATATCCGGCATTTGTGCTTTCTTCTTATAAACCGGCTGAAGTTTTAAAGGGCAGATTTAAAAATTCCAATGCAGGAATAGTATTCAGAAAAGGAATGGTAATTGCCCAGTTCGTTGCCTCTATTACATTGATTGTGGGTACGTTCACGGTTTATCACCAGCTGCGTTATATGCGTAATCAATCACTTGGTGTATCGCTGAATCAAACGCTGGTATTGCATTCTCCCCGCGTGATAGATTCTACCTACGAGCAAAAGTACCAGGTATTCAAAGAACGTATACTGCAATACCCTGAAGTAGTAGCGGTAGCGGCATCAACCACCGTTCCGGGCCGACGCGCCGATTGGAATGCCGGTGGAATACGACGGTTAAGTCAGCGTGAAGATGAGCAGAATCAGTACAGGGTTATTATGATGGATCATGATTTCATAAAATCGTATGGCCTATCCGTCGCAACAGGAAGAGCATTTTCATCAGACGTTGTGAATGAAGATGAGCACGTACTCCTCAATGAATCGGCATCCAGGCTAATGGGATTTACCTCACCTGAGCAGGCTATCAATGACCAGATTTTTTTCTGGGGTGATACGTTTAAAATTGTTGGTGTATTGAAAGATTATCATCAGGAGTCATTGAAGAAGGCATTTGATCCTATGATTTTTCGTTACAATAGTGCGCCTGGCGGATTGTATTCGATTAAGTTCAACACATCAAAAGTACATGAATCATTGGCCACCTTCGAAGGTGTGTGGAAAGAAATTTTCCCGGGTAATCCGTTCAGTCACTTTTTTCTCGACGAATTTTATGATCGTCAATACCAATCGGATCGCCGGTTCGGAGATATCTTTGGTTTATTTTCTGCGCTTGCCATCTTTATTGCGTGTCTTGGGTTATTCGGACTGTCTTCTTTAACGGTAATTCAGCGTACAAAAGAAATCGGTGTCAGAAAAGTGCTTGGTGCTTCTGTCTCCAGTATACTCGGTCTTATCACTAAAGATTACATTTTGTTATTGTCTATAGCGATGGTGCTGGCTGTACCACTTGCAGGATGGCTAATGAGTAAATGGTTAACCGACTTTGCTTACCGGATTTCGCTGTCGTGGTGGATTTTTGCAATACCGTGCCTGGTTGTGATTACCATTGCACTGGTTACGGTAAGCATACATACACTTCGTGCTGCCTATACCCGTCCTTCAAAATCGTTGCGTTATGAATAAGCAAAAATAGAGGTAGCAATTAATTTCAATAAGCTTAGCTTTGCGGATTAATTCTATTTGTATTCATGAAATTCAAAGCGATCTGTACCGACATCGATGGTACCCTGCTCGATAGTAACAGGCAATTATCCAAAGGAACACTTGAAACATTCAAACGTTTGCCGGATTCAGTACCGGTGATTCTGGCCTCATCACGTATGCCAGCAGCGATGCGCCATTTGCAAGCTGAGCTTAATGTGCTTGGCCATCCACTGATCTGTTTTAACGGCGGTTATGTGATTCGGTATGGAGACGAAAGCCATCAACCCGAGGTGCTTGAGTCCATTGAAATTCCACTATCTGTCTGTACTGGAATAATAGCGCTGACAAAAAATACGGAAATACATGTGAGTTTATATCGTGACGACGATTGGCATGCACCCTCGTTTGATTACTGGACTGAACGAGAGTCGCGCATCACGAAAGTTGACGCTGTGATTATGGATATTCCCGCGACGATTGCAAACTGGGAACGAAATAGATATGGTGCGCACAAAATAATGTGTATGGGGCCTGAACGAGAGATCGAAGGGATGGAGCAACAATTGCATGACGGATTTGAAAGTGATATTAACATTTATCGCTCGCGACCTACATACCTTGAGTTGGCGCCCAAGTCAATATCAAAAGCAACGGGTCTCGAACTGGTGCTGAGGCGTTACTACGATATTTCAATGGCTGAGGTAATTGCGTTTGGAGATAATTATAATGACATTGCGTTGTTGGCAAAAGCGGGGTGGGGAGTAGCCGTGTCCAATGCGAAAGATGAAGTCAAAGCAGTTGCTAATGAAATTACACGCGACAGCAAAGCAGATGGGGTAGCGGCTTCGTTGAGGAAATACTTTTCGATTGATTAATCTATATTCTTCATCTCACCCATGTGATGACTGATTTGAGAATGATTGGGCAAAAAACCATAGTCTACTCGCATTAACTCGCTGAGTTTAAAACTCGGGGCAATTGAAATATGACTGATAACAAATCGCTATTAGTTTTGACTCACTGCAATTGAAATACGAAGAGAAGTAAAGTAAAAATCCCTATCAGTAGTGCAAAATGTCTGCTGCTGCGTCAATCGGTTTTTCGTATTTATTAATTTTTATCAATTGCCATGAGCTTTCAGCTCATGGTGTAAATTGGATGTTAAGCTTGAGGGCTTTAGCGCATTGACCTGTTCAAAACATAGACAAGCCAAGTTGTCTCAATAAATTAGGAAATCTGAGACACCATCTAAAATCACAAACGCACACGGAGCAAAAGAATGCGCGGCGAGTGCGAACTTTATTATTTTTTTTTGTTTTACCATTTTTTCCATTCCACGATGGATGATTATTATTTCATCGGCGCATGGTGTTGCTTCGCTCTGTCGAGAAAACAGACCTGATTAACGTTGATCAGTTTGCAGGCATCGTGATACGTTACCCATGCGCCACGGTCAGCCTCTGGTACTTGTATTTTTCGTCCCGAACGTGGAGGCCATTCAAGTTCAAAAGTGTTGCTTTTTATTCCATCGTGTTCGTTCCAAGAACCTAGAAAAGACCAGGCATGAATGATTTTTCCGGCTTTCGTTTTTGAAGTTCCCAAGTCATAAAATGTCCCGGATGGAGCGATGCCGGTTTCTTCAAAGAACTCGCGCTGTGCTGTCACAAGAAGATCTGTTTCTTTTTCATTTTCTTCCGGCAGTCCTTTGGGTATGCTCCACACACCTTCGTTTTTTCTTGTGTAATACGGTCCGCCGGGATGGATCAAAAAATATTGAATTTCATCGTTTACGAGACGACACATCAATAAACCCGCGGAGTGAGCTGGCATGGTATCAGGCTTGCGCTTCGGGTTTTCCTTTTTTGAGCAGCTTCTTCTTCAATTTGCTTTTCCCGGTGTCATCATCACCAAGGATTAACCCCCAGTGTTTAAGATTAGGAACGTGATCGAAGACAACTTTGAGAAAAGCGATTGCAGGAATAGCTAAAAACATACCGCCGATACCGCATAGCGTTCCTCCGATAATTACGCCCAATATGGTTACAAGTGCGTTGATCCGTACTTTGTTTCCAACAATGAGCGGCATAAGAAAATTATTGTCAATAAATTGAACGGCTGCGAGCACAGCAGCCACCCAAACTACATCGGTAATGGTTTCGGATGATACAAGCGTAATGAGCATGCAAAATATATTTGCAATCAGCATTCCGATGTAAGGAATAAGGTTAAGAATGGCTGCGACAAGCGCAAGAAAAATTGCGTATTGAATGCCGAGTACAAGGAAACCAATGCAATTAAGTGTAAACACAATACTCATATCAATAAAAAGTCCGAGGATGTATTGACGGCCTATTGAGCTTGACTGATATAATACACCAGAAATTTTCTCCGGCGTGGCGTTTTTGAAAGCCATAATAAAAAATCGCTTGATGAGATCTTTATAATACAAAAGCAAAAAAGTGTAAACCGGCAGGAATACAACGTACGAAAGACTTTCTGTTATTGTAGTCACCGTTTTTCCAACAATTCCGGCACCTGAGTCTTTCATGTTATTTGCGGTGTCACGCAGGTACTCATTTTGCTTTCTTTCACTTACGTTAAAAGTACGGTCAACCCAATTCTGAAGATCGTGAAAGAGTTTTGTGATACGTTCTTTTATGGTGTCGATATCTTCGAGGAAAACAGAAATCTGGTGCGAAAGGAAATAAAGGATACCGGATATAATGGCAAGCGAAATAAAAATAGCAATCATAATGGAAAGCACCTTGGGTACTTTCCTGCGCTGTAGAAATGTTGTAGCGGGAAGTAACAGGGTAGCCAGCAAAATGGAAAAGAAAAAAGGAACCAGGATGCCCTGCCCTAAATAGAGGATTAACGCAATCAGCGATAAAGTAATCAGGTTAAGACTTATTTTCTGATAAAACGGGGTTGTGTCGGTCATGGTTAGACGTTGAAAGAACGTGGTTTTTGTGTTAAGGTATTTGTTTTTAATGTATAAAAGCAATACCAGCGGCAGAAATGATCAGGGTTGGCTTGGAGTGCTGGCTGTAACTTATGTGTTTTTAGAGCCCTAAAGGTACGAGGTGGAAGGTACAGGTACGAGGTGCAGGTACGGGGTGGAAGGTACGAGGTACAGGTACGAGGTACAAGATACAGACGCGATGCGAGGTATTATTTATTACGGGGTTACAAACTACGAACTTTGCTTCTTCATGCATGTGATCATTTTTTTTCTTTGATCGGCGATCCTTCTGCATGCCTGCGTGGCACATGCGCGCGCACCAATAACAGATTATGAGCCGATCAGGAAATGATTTTGACTTCCTGTCGGTCAAAATTTCTCTCTCTGAAGGGAAGCCACGAGCTCCGAGCCGCCTTTGTTTGTTTGGCTAATAAATTTGTGAATTAGCGATAGTCCATTCGTTTACGTAAGCCTCCAACTGTCAAACCTCCAACTGTCCAACTGTCAACGGACAAACCTCAAACCTCAAACAATGTCGTAAAACTACTTCCCTATCATACCAATTTTGAACTTGAACTTCGAACCTGAAACTAATAAATATACTTCTTTAGAATCCCTTCTATTTCCTTATAAAAAAATTTGTCGTTTCCTTCGGAGAGCGAAGCACTGTCGGTTTCCCTGATTTGTTCAATTACCTTGTGGTAATGCGGGACATTCACTGGGCTGATGAGCAATTCTTTCAGGTTACTTTTAATGAATTCAAGTTTGATGAGGGAAAGCTCCCTGATCTTATAATTTGTGTCGAGGTAGCTCTTTAAAAAACGTTCGTCAAGAAAATCTTTGATAAGATCATTCCGAATTTTTCGAATCAGATCAATAATGTTTTGATCAGTCCATTTAATATTGCTCTGTACAATGGGTTGGGTTGACATGATGAGGGTATGGTTAATGTTTTTTTGCTACATAGGTGGTTAACCTGTTAAAGGTCGGATATCCCGAGGAACGACCGAGGACTTCATTAAGGAGCGGGTTTATCCGATCGTTACCAAAACGGAAAAACGCCGAAATCATGTCAGGTTCACCTGGGTGTTTCATCAGGTAGTCGCTGAATTTTTTCTTCCATGTTTTTAGGTCGAAACCGAATCTTTCATGTAATTCATCCCAGGTCAGATTAATATGCATCTCACCGAACTCTGATTCTTTAACCTGCTTCTGGTGCCACATCGCATGACTAATAAAAGTAGTGATGCAAAAGTAATAAACTAATTTAATTAGTATAAAATTTTGGGATATTTATTTTCGCTCGTTTGATACGATAAACATAATTGCAGGGAGTTTATCCTGAACGGTTATTACATTGCATTCCCGTCAATAATCATTCCCGTTGATTAAAGGCAAACTTTAACCTGAAGTGAACGGCATGTATTTGTATACTTTAATGTAAGTATACAGGGTGTACCCTTACCGTTATACAGCCAGCCTTACACAAATATTTTATTCTGTTTTGCCGAATGCTTAGAATGGTTCTATGAGAATGGTTCTATTGAATAATGCATTATGCTTATCGTATTCAATGTTGGTTTAACGGTTTACTTGCCCATACTCTTTACCGATGTGCTTAATTCGCCACCGTTTAGCAAGGTGCTGAAATTTTAAACCACTAAAATCTGAAGAATGCCTATGCACAACGGTTAGTCTACCCTCACTGTCTTCTCTGCTTCCGGCCTTTAATCCTCTCTAAAAAAACCATACCTCTTGTGGACGTCATTCCACAGACTTAAACTGGCGAAAATGAAAAGATCTTCCTGCTGCTTTCGACTTTGTTTGATCCTGATCGCAATTGGTTTTTTATCCACTGTTCAGGCTCAACAGGTTTTCAAAACCACATCGGCTTCTGTAATCGGTTACCTGGAATATTTGCCAAAAGATTATCACAAGAATTCAAATAAATATCCGGTGGTCATTTTCCTTCATGGAAAAGGTGAGAAGGGTCTGACCAGCACAAATCCCAATGTGCTAAAAAAAGAGATTCACCAGGTCGAAAAAATCGGGCCTCCCCGTTACGTTAAAAAAGGCGAGCAATTTCCCTTTATTTTAATTTCTCCCCAGTTAAAATCTTCCTATGGTGACTGGCCGGCTTCTTATGTTATGGAGGTAGTCAATCACGTCAAGCGCTATTTGCGCATTGATGAGAGCCGGATTTACCTGACGGGATTAAGTCTTGGAGGTGGCGGAACATGGACAACAGCACAAGAATATCCACATATTTTCGCTGCCATAGCCCCCGTGTGTGGAAGTCGGAATTCGCCTTCGAAAGCCTGTGATCTGGTGCGTAACGATGTACCAGTTTGGGCTTTTCATGGTGACAAAGATAAGGTGGTAACGCATTTACGCAGCGTCAACATGATTAACGCGATTAACAGTTGTAGTCCTAAACCTAGCCCACAGGCAAAAATTACAATCTATCCAGGCGTAAAACACAACGCCTGGGATAAGGCCTATCAGACAGATCACTCCGTTCACCGTCCAAACGTATACGAGTGGTTATTGTCACATAAAAAGTCCGGGTCATCAGGAGCAAAGCAGAACAAGGGACCTGTTGCTAATGCGGGAGCGGATAAAGTGCTTACCCTTCCAACGAACTCAGTTACGTTAACAGCAAGTGCAAAGGACGAAGACGGAAAAATTGCTTCTTATAAATGGACTAAAAAATCTGGTGGTGAGGCAACGCTGAAAAATGCAGCTACGCCTTCGCTTATTGTTTCCAATCTTGCGGAAGGGAGTTACACATTTCAAGTGGTTGCTAGCGACAACGATGGTGGCCAGGATGCTGACGACGTTATTGTAACGGTGAAAGAGCAATCCAACAAGGTGCCTGTTGCTAACGCCGGTTCAGATAAAGTTTTAACACTGCCCACAAATTCAATCACTTTAACAGCAAGTGCAAAGGACGAAGACGGAAAAATTGCTTCTTTTAAGTGGACTAAAAAATCTGGTGGTGAGGCAACGCTGAAAAATGCGGCTACGCCTTCGCTTATTGTTTCCGATCTTGCGGAAGGGAGTTACACATTTCAAGTGGTTGCTAGCGACGATGATGGTGGCCAGGATGCTGACGATGTTATTGTAACGGTGAAAAAGCAATCCAACAAGGTGCCTGTTGCTAACGCCGGTTCAGATAAAGTTTTAACGCTTCCCGCGAATTCACTCACTTTAACAGCAAGTGCAAAGGACGAAGACGGAAAAATTGCTTCTTTTAAGTGGACTAAAAAATCTGGTGGTGAGGCAACGCTGAAAAATGCGGCTACGCCTTCGCTTATTGTTTCCAATCTTGCGGAAGGGAGTTACAAATTTCAAGTGGTTGCTACCGACGATGATGGTGGCCAGGATGCTGACGATGTTATTGTAACGGTGAAAAAGCAATCCAACAAGGTGCCTGTTGCTAACGCCGGTTCAGATAAAGTTTTAACACTGCCCACAAATTCAATCACGTTAACAGCAAGTGCAAAAGACGAAGACGGAAAAATTGCGTCCTATAAGTGGATTAAAAAATCCGGTGCTGAAGCAGCGTTAAAAAACACATTGACCCCCGCCTTGATCGTTTCAAACTTGTCGATCGGAACTTATGTATTTCAGGTAACGGCCATAGACGACGATGGTGGGCAGGGACACGATGAGGTGATTGTGACAGTAAACGCCAATAACAACACCAATCGTCCACCGGTAGCGAACGCAGGAAGTGACAAAACGTTAACATTACCTGCTAATTCTCTGGTTCTTGATGCCAAAGGATCTGATCCGGATGGTGATGCGCTTGCTTTTTCATGGAACCAACAAGCAGGAGAGCCGGCCATCATGAAAAATGCGTCTACCCCAAGGGTTGAAATTTCCGGATTAACGCATGGGCAGTATGTTTTCCGGTTAACCGTAAAGGATAATAAAGGAGGGGTGCATACAGATGATGTTCAGGTTACAGTCCAGGGAGGCTCATCCGGATCAGGTGCGATTACTGCATTTGCGGGCCCTGATCAGACGATTGAAGTTCCTGTTGCCTCAATTACAATTTTTGGTTCGGGGAAATCGACCTCAGAAATTGTCGCATATCAGTGGACACAGGTCACAGGCAAGGCAGTACGTTTGGAAAATACAACGGGTGCTCAATTGCGACTTGTTGACATCACGCATGAAGGAACATGTGCTTTCAAACTCTGGGTTAAGGATAGTCAGGGCAGAACAGACGTTGATCATGTGCGCCTTTATTTTAAGGGAAATGCCACAGCAGGTTCTAAAACACCTTCAAACGTTGTGCACGATCCGATAGAGGACATAGATACGTTGGGGCAGGCATCAGCCGAGTTGCCAGGAGAATCTATGGGACAGGATAATGGTTTATCTAAGCCGGTTGATCTGACTTCTGATAATCCTGATGAATTCAACGATTTAACGGTGAATATTTTTAATGGAAATGGCCAGCGAATATATTCTGGTAAATGGAATCCAGAGCAATATCGAAAGGTTTTTCGTGAAAAAGGTCTTTATATATACACCGTGGAGAGTCAACACAGGAACGTTCAAAGTGGGAAAATTTATGTGAGATATTAAACGTTGATCGAAAGATAGTGTTTAAGTTCAGGGGTTCAGGGAAAACATTCTCTGGACCCCGATTTTTTGCTTACCCTGGTAAGTGATGGCCCCGGTTTTTATACATAATATTCAAATTCAATGTTATGATAAAATTAAATTGGGTCGGCATTTTAAGCATACTTACACTTTCGCTGGTAAGTTCTGGTTGTGAAGCCATTGGTGATATATTCGGTGCTGGTGTTTACACGGGCATTTTTTTGGTGATTTTTGTTATTGTCCTGATTATCGTTGTTGTTTACCGGATTTTTAAACGCTGATACATCATCCCCAATTTTTTGCTAGTTTGCATAGCATGGATCAGACAGCGGTCATCAATTTTAAAACGGCTCTGCATGAAGCGTGCAGGCATGTTCTATCCACGCGCATTTCAGCTTTAAAAGACGAGATTGTGCAAGCCCAGCGTGCGGCCAATGAAGAAACCAAAAGTTCTGCTGGCGATAAATACGAAACCGGCCGGGCCATTACACAGCATGAAATCGAAAAATTGACAATGCAGTTAGCTAATGCACGTCTGCAGGAACAACAGCTTGCCCAAATAAACTCATTGACAATACATACGATCATTCAACCGGGATCTTTTGTTAAAACGACGGTAGGTGACTTCTTTATTGCAGCAAGCCTGGGAGAAATACATCATGCCGCTACCTCCTGTATGACAATTTCCCAGGCGGCTCCTTTAGGATTAAAATTAAAAGGCCGTCGGGCAGGGGATGCTATCGATATGAATAATAAACGAATCCAAATTTTAGAAGTGATTTAAAGTTACCTTAAGGAGATGCTTCGTGCGTAAGCAAAGGACAGTTTATGTGCCAAAAACAGGGAATGCAGAAGGAAATTGTAAAGAAAGGTGCGAGATCGCTCATTTCTTACAGCAGTCATTCGCTTTATAGCGAACATCATTACAAATGGGCGGGTGTTAACTACCAGCTATTTTTGCTGCCAGTTGCAATTCATTAAGCAGGCATAAAAACAACTCATCTGTTGTCACAACGGTTCGTCTAAACGCAGAAAGCGTTGCTGGTATTCTAACTAAAACTATCTGTAGTTTGCATCAGATTTCAGAACCAGTATATACCCACTTTACTTACATGAACCAGAATAGAAGTATTCCGCATACCACTAACTACCCGATCAACGCTCATCTTTGTACTCACAAAAGTTTAACAAAATGCTTTGTGCCAATGATTAGTTGAATCATCTAACACCCAGTCTGTAGTTAACCTTTAGTTTTATTTTTTTTAGAACCCCCGACAGCGCTAAAAAAGCGTGCAGCTTATTTTTTGCTGTCTTTAAACTCCAAGGTGAAAATGAAAAAAGTGAAGTCGCTTGTAACCCCTCTAACCTTCTGCCTGCTATTTTTTGCAGCACTTCAAGCAAGTGCCCAGCAGACATTTCGAACAACCAAACCCAGTGTGATTGGCTATCTGGAGTATTTACCAAAAGATTATGCCAGCAACTCGAATAAGTATCCCGTCGTAATTTTCCTACATGGTATTGGTGAACGTGGTGCTAATTCCACAAATCCGGCAACATTGGAAACCAGTATTGCATCCATTACAAAGCTTGGCCCCCCAAAGCATGCAAAAGCCGGGGCGGATTTTCCGTTTATTATGATTTCTCCTCAGCTCAAAAACAATTACGGTAACTGGCCGCTATCCTATATTATGGAGGTGATGAATCATGCAAAGACCTATTTAAGAATTGATGAAAAGCGTATTCACATCACCGGCTTAAGTTTAGGCGGAGGCGGTGCATGGAGCATTGCGCAGGACTCTCCACAATTATTTGCGTCTTTGTCACCGATATGTGGCGGTTACAATTCAACAGCAAAAGCTCCAAATATCGCAAAGGAGAACATTCCGGTTTGGGCTTTTCATGGTGACGCTGATCCTATCGTTGGATTGTCGAAAAGTGTTAACATGGTGAATGCGGTCAATAATTCTTCCCCGACTCCAAATCCGCGTGCCTTGATGACAATCTATCCTGGCGTAAAACACAACGCATGGGACAAAGCGTATGATCCAAGCCATTCTTACCATAGTCCAAATGTCTATGAATGGATGATGAAGTTTACAAATACCGTGAATAAGGGAAATAAAATTCCAACGGCAAACGCCGGTTCAGATAAAAACCAAACCGGTAAGAACCTTGCCATTAAGGGTACGGGATCCGATCCTGATGGAACGATCACTGCCTATAAGTGGACCAAAATCAGCGGACCGTCGGCTACAATGTCTGGGACGACGTCAGCTACGCTTAACCTCACCAATCTTGGATCAGGAACGTATATGTTTAAGTTTCAAGTAACCGATAATAGCGGAAATACCGATTCAGATTATGTAAAAGTGACCATAGCCAGTGGTTCGAGCAGTGGCACCGGTAACATTTCACCGGTTGCAAGTGCAGGATCCGATAAATCGCTTACGCTTCCTGTGAATACAATTTCGCTTTTTGCCAGTGCTGTTGATTCTGATGGTAAAATTGTTTCATACGCATGGTCTAAGGTGTCTGGCGGAGCCGCTTCGCTTAGCGGTACTGCATCTTCTAAATTGAACTTATCTGGACTTGTAGCAGGTACTTATGTATTCCGTGTAACGGTAAAGGATGATAAAGGCGCTTCTGATACTGATGATATGAAACTTACGGTTAATTCAGGTAGCAGTAGTGGCAACGTTGCACCCGTAGCAAATGCCGGGGCTAATCAATCACTCGGACTTCCTGTAAATACAATTTCACTGTATGGTAGTGGTAAGGATTCAGATGGCAAAATCGCTTCTTATGCCTGGTCTAAGGTATCTGGTAGTTCGGCAAACTTAACCACGCCAACAGCAGCAAAATTAAACGTCACAGGTATGGTAGCCGGAACGTACGTGTTCAGATTAACCGTAAAAGACGACAAAGGTGCAACCGATGCAGATGACGTGATGGTAACGGTTCGCGCATCCAGTAGTAGTAACGTGTCGCCAGTAGCCAACGCCGGGACTGATAAAACGCTTTCGCTTCCAATCAATACTGTTTCGTTATACGGTAGTGGTAAAGATTCTGATGGCAAAATTGTGTCCTACGCATGGAGAAAAGTATCTGGTGGTGCGGCAAACTTAACCACACCAACAGCAGCAAAACTGAACGTAACGGGTATGGTAGCCGGAACTTATGTTTTCAGATTAACTGTAAAAGATGATAAAGGTGCTACAGGTTATAACGATGTTAAAGTTATTGTGCATCCGCCAAAAAGCACTGCGAGTGCAAACCGCGCACCAGTATCATATGCCGGAAAAGATATTAATACAAGGTCATCGGTCGTAACCGTAAATGGTTCCGGAACGGACTACGATGGAAATATCGTTTCTTATGCCTGGAAGCAATTACAGGGAGCTTCTGTGAAGTTAAGTGGTGTAACCAGCAAAAAGTTGCGCGTTAGCGGGCTCAAGGCCGGGTGGTATGTGTTCCAGTTGATGGTTAAAGATAACAAAGGAGCGACTGATACCGATAAAATGGGCGTTCGCGTCAGATAACACTTTTTGGTAATCCCGTTTTGTAACAAGCATTATTGGCCCATCCATTTTTTGAAGACCCGCTTTAAATAAGGCGGGTCTTTTTGCATTCTAACGCGGTTCAATCGTTTAGGCGCTTTAAAAGAGGAGCGTAAATTTTCAGTAAACTCAACCCTATGTGAACTGAGACGTTGCCGTTACAGTACTGGTTCGGCACCGTCCATTTTAGCCCGGTGAAAAGAAACTCATAAAAAAACTAAATTAAGTAGGCGACATTGCGCGAAGTGGTACTATTTTTCCTATCAATTTGTTAACAAGCTTGACCCACACCCAGAAATAAATTATTTAGCACCCATGGATCATCACTTTCTTCGCCAACTTTACCATGCCCATCAGGAATGCCCCACCTGTCCTTCGCCTGCAGAGGTGAGTAATTTTTTCGTGGAACTTCTGGGAACACTGTTTGCGGACTACACACAATTGTCTTTTTCTTCAGAACAAGATTTTGAACAACATGTATTGAAGCTTAAGGTGGAACTGGAACGCATACTTCGCTTTAACCCACATCAGGGTTCCACCAATGCCAAAGAAATTGCAGACGACTTTTTCCAATCTTTGCCGGTGGTCTTCAAAAACATCAATCAGGAT
>Ga0196965_1000800_pt1 | contig 14948 bp, 13 predicted proteins | sample S1_20metaG_FD_148668 | JGI IMG/M metagenome (GOLD analysis project Ga0196965, IMG submission 148668) | Soil microbial communities from Anza Borrego desert, Southern California, United States - S1_20 | ecosystem: Environmental > Terrestrial > Soil > Desert | place: USA: California | collected... | reverse complement strand
GACCACCGGGATCACCTCGGGCCGGTCGCCCGGATCGCGCTCCTTGAGCAATTCGAGAAGCTGCTGCTCGATCGAATAGAGCGCGAACTCGCTGTGATCGAGCAGGACCAGCTTGGCCGGGCGGACCCGGATGATCTGGCGGCAGATCTCCGAGCCGATCGAGCCGCCGGCGCCGGTGATGAGGATGGTCTGGCCGTCGACCGCCTCCTTGATGAGGTCGCTCAGCGGCTCGACCGGATCGCGGCGGAGCAGGTCGTTGACGTCGATCGGGCGGACGTCGCTGACCGTGAAGCGGCCGGAAACGATCTCCTCCGGCGCCGGCACCGTCATCACCTGGACGGCGAGCTTGTTGAGCCGCTCGATCGCGCTCAGCCGCTGCGAGCGGGTCGCGTTCGGCATGGCGAGGAAGACCTCGCTGACATTGTTGTCGTCGACGAGGGCGGCAAGCGCCGCGGGCGCGTGGATCTGGGCGCCGGCGATGATCTGGCCGCGCAGCGCCGGATCGTCGTCGACGAAGCCGCAGAGGCGGAAATGCCGGTCGCGGCGGACCGACTCGGCGAGGCTGATGCCGGCCGAATTGGCGCCGTAGATGACGATGTTGCGGCGGTTCGCGCGACCGCTCGGATGCTTGCGCTCGGCGCCCATGACGAGGGCCGCCATCGCGTAGCGGCCCATGAACAGCAGCACGAACAGGAAGCCGCCATAGATGAAGCCCACCGACCGCGGAACGAGGATCCGGATGCCCTCGACCATCATCGAGGCGCGCATGACATAGACCAGGATCACCCAGGCCGTGGCCGTGATGGCGGCGCCGAAGAGGATGCGGCTGACGGTGCCGAGGTCGAAGAAGCGAAGGACGATATGGTAGATGCGCAGCTGGAACAGCCCGATCAGCCCGATCACCACCGAAATGCCGGCGGCCAGCAGGACCAGCGGATCGACCGGCACGTAGGGCTCGCCGAGGCGGGCCGAGAAGGCCGCCCACAAGGCGAACAGCATCGCGGCGACGTCGAACGCCACCAGGATCAAGCGCTTCTGGCGCCGGTCCGCCGAGGACACCCGTCTGACAAATTTGAAGATCATGGGAGTTGCGGTCCTTAGACCAAATCGGCCCTTGCTGGAAGCTTAACCCAAGGTCGCTCGGATCAGCCCGGCGAGCTTCTCCGCCCGAAGCCGGAGCCGGTCGGGGTCGAGCGTCGGGTGGATCTCGACCGCGAGGCTGCTTCGGGTCATCGCCCGGGCGTTGGGCAGGTCCGGTTTCGGCAGGTCGCGGAACGCCTCCTCGAGATAGACTTCCGAGCAGGAGCCGGTGAACAGGCGCAGCCCCGCCTCGCCGGCGCGGGCCAGTATCTCCTGGCGAGCGTCCTCCGCGCCGGACTCGAGGTAGAAGTTGAGCCGGTAATAAGCGTGGCGGAAGCGCGGCCCGGGCCGCGGCACGCGCAGGCCGGGAACGCCGTCGAGGGCGTCGGCCCAGATGCCGGCGTTGCGGGTGCGGGCGGAGTGCCACTCGGGCAGCTTCTCGAGCTGCCTCAGCCCGATCGCCGCCTGCGGTCCGGTGAGGCGCCAGTTGGTGCCGACGCTGTCGTGAAGCCAGCGAAAGCCCGGCGCGGCCTGCGGCGCCTCGACCTTGCGGCGGTTCTTGCCATGATCCTTGAAGCTCCACGCCCGGTCGAAGGCGGCCTCGTCCTTGAACAATACCGCCCCGCCCTCGCCGCCGGTGCTGATGATCTTGTCCTGGCAGAAGGAGAGCGCCGCGGCGTGGCCGAAGCTTCCGGCCGGGCGGCCGTCGATCCCGGCGCCGTGCGACTGGGCGCAATCCTCGACGACGAGCAGGCCGCGCCGCTCCGCCAGGGCCATGATCGCCGGCATGTCGCACGGCCAGCCGCCGATATGGACCGGGATGATCGCCCGGGTCCGCTCGGTCAGCACCGCCTCGATGCTTTCGGCGGTGATGTTGCCGCTGTCGGGATCGACGTCGGCGAAGACCGGGGTGGCGCCGGTCAGCATGGCGCTGGTGGCGGAGGCGACGAAGGTGCGGGGAGTCGTCACCACCTCGTCGCCCGGGCCGATCCCGAAGGCGCGAAGCGGCAGCTCGAGCGCGAGCGAGCCGTTGGCGAGCGCGATGCAATATTCGCCGCCGAAGGTGCGGGCGAGCGCATCCTGGAAGGCGAAGACCTCGCCGCCGGTCCACTGGTTGACCTTGCCGGACCTGAGCACGGCCGTCACCGCCTCGATCTCGTCCTCGGCGTAGAAGGGCCAATGCTCGTCGGGCCCCTGCCGCAGGTCCTCCGCCGCGGCGGGCGCCTCAACCATCTCTTTCACGTTCAGCATGCTCATACTCTCAGCCGCCCCGATAGCCGGGAACGCTCGCCGGGGCGACCGCATAGGCCGCCGCGCGGGGGTCGTAAACCGCCGTCTGGCGGCGGGCGGTCCGAACCGCCAGGATCGCCGCGAAGAAGGCGAGCAGGCACGGCATCATCATCATCTTCTGACGAAGCCCGAGGCCGACATTGTAGTTCACCAAAGCGAGCAGGAAGACCAGCATGACGAAGAAGATGAAGGCGAAGCGGGCGAACATCGCGCCCCGCGCCACCTGAACGGCGGTGCCGAACCGCCACACCAGGGTCAGGATGAGGAACAGCAGGACGACATTCTCGAGCGACGCGACGTAGCCGAGCATGCCGTTGGCATCGATGAAGAAGGGCCGGAACAGAAGGCTGACCAGCTTCACCGGGAAGGAGGCGCCGGTGATGCTGACGTCGCCGCCCGATTCCTCGGAGACGCTGGATTTCGTCTCGATGAACTCGCTCACCGCGTCGGTGTTGGAGAGGTTGAGGCCGTTCAGGCTGCTCGAGACGAGCCCCGCCACCGAGATGATCCCGGCCACCGTCACTCCGAGCAGGGCGACCCGGGTCAGCAGCCGCGTGTTGCGCCCGATCAGAACGGTGAAGGCGAGGGCGATGAGGGCGAGCAGGGCGATATGCGGCCGGAACAGCAGCATGATCACCACCCCGGCGCCGAAGGCCAGATAGCGGGTCTGCAGCCGGAAGGCGGCCCAGGTGCACATGGCGACGCCGAGGAAGACCGGCGCGTCCTTGCCGATCGCGCTCGTCCAGAAATGCAGGCCCGGCAGGAACAGCAGCAGGTAGACCCGGTTGAAGGTGGGCTGGCCGAGCTCGCCGTGAATGTCGTCGAACGACCTCAGGACGCACAATATCCCCCAGAATCCCATCGCCTGGAAGAGCAGGAAATAGTCGAAGAAGCTGCCGCCGACATTGAGCTTCAGGAACTGCACGAAATTGATGACGAAGATGGTGCTGAGCCCGGTGCCGGTGCCGTAGACGCCATATTTATCGTAATAATAAATGGTGACGTCGCCGCCGAACTCCTGCGCGTACAAATAATAAGCGAGGGAGGCGCCGATATGGGACAGCAGCAGCAGGATGAACAGCACGAGCCGGGCGCGCGATTCGTTGGCCCGGGCGAAGCGGAAGCCCAGCAGCGAAAGCAATATTCCCAGAAGCCCGAACGCGGTCACTCGACCTTCCTCCCTGCGGCGGGGCGGCTCATGCGAAGGCGGTGGAGCCGCCGACGAGCGCCCCCTCCTGCTCGCGCGCGGCCCATTCCCGGTTCCAAGCGACCGTGCGCCGGATCCCCTCGTCGAGGCTGACCCTGGGCTGGTAGCCGAGCAGCTCCCGCGCCCGCCTGATGTCGGCGACATAGTGGGTGACCTCGCCGACCAGGGCCGGCTCGACCGTCATCCGCGGCTTGACCCCGGTCGCCTCGCCGATCAGCTCCGCCATCCGGATCAGGCTGTTGCCCTGGCCGAAGGCCAGGTTGATCGTCTGCTTGGAGACCCGCCCCTCGGCGAGCGCGTAGATGCCCCGGCTGACGCCCTCGACGCAATCGTCGACATAGGTGAAGTCGAGCACCTTTTCCGGTCCGTAGACGACGATGTCCTCGTCGTTCGAGATCTTCCGGATGAACAGGGGGATGACCCGCTCCATGCGCTCGATATCGTTGTCGAAGCGACCATAGACGTTGCTGAAGCGGAAGACGAGATAGGGCAGATCGTAGCAGCGGGCGTAGGAGTAGACGAGCGCCTCGCCGGCGATCTTGCTGGCCGAATAGGGGCTCTCGGTGAAGGCGAAATCGGCGTTGGTCTCTTCGGTCTCGAAGCGGTGGATGTCGCCATAGACCTCGCGGCTGCTCGAGAACACGATCGGCGTGTTCCGCTGGCGGCAGAACTCGAGGACATTGTAGGTCATCGTGATGTTCTCGAGCGCGCCGTGCGGGAATTTCACCAGCTGGTGCACCTTGGCGTGGGCCGCGAGGTGAACGACGAGATCGACCTCGGGATAGTCCACTCCGCCGATGCCGCCCGGATGGACCGGATAATGGCCGCTCAGATCCTGGAGGATGTAGGGAAAGGCGTCGGTGACCCAGGTGTTGAGGCGCTTGTCGACTCCGAACACCTCGTGGCCGTCCGCGATCAGCTTCAGGGCGAGGTTGGTGCCGATCTGGCCGCTGGAGCCGGTAATCAGGATGCGCATGTCATGCTTTCGATGAGGAGAAAGGAGGCCGGAAGGTCAAGCGGGAACGCTTTCGTCGCGGCTGAGCAGCCGGTCGATCCGGCGCCGGCGGCGGACCGCGGCGGCCGCATCGGCGAGGCGCCGGGGCGAGCGCACGACCATGGCGGTGGCGCGGAGCCAGCGCCGGTCCCGCACCGCGTCCGCGAGCAGGCCGACCCACTGGGTGGCCCGGATCCGCTCCAGCCGATCCCCGAACGCCAAAGCGAGCTCGGCGTCCCCCGCGAGGCGGGGATCCCGGGCGAGCGCCTCGGCCGAGGCGATCAGGCCTTCGCCGATCCGCCGGCTCCGAGTCAGCTGCCCCGGCCGCGACAGATAGAAATACAGGGCCTTTCGCGCCGTCACCCATTTCACCCCGCGCAGCATGGCTTCCATGTAGAACTCGAAATCCTCTTCCCCCGAGCGCCGGATCGTATTGAAGCGCAGATCGTGCTCCCTGAGCCAGGCGGTGCGGAACATCGGCTGGTGGATCCAGTCTCGCCGGCACAGCTCCGCGGGAGAGAGGATCTGGCCTTCGTCCGCCTGCTGCCAGCCGGTGAGCTCGTAAACCGTCGTCCAGGGCTTGTCAGCCCCTTCGTTGATCAGGGCGAGATCGTCGGTGACCGCGTCGGCGCCGGCCGACCGGGCGATTTCAAGCAGATAGGATAGCCGCCCGGGCGCGAACCAGTCGTCGCCGTCGAGGAAGGCGATCCACTCGCCCCGAGCTTCCTCCATCCCCTTGTTGCGCGCCGCGCTGGGCCCGCCGTTGACCGGCAGCCGGAAGCCCCGCACCCGCGGATCGGCCGCCTCGAGGCGCCTGATCGCTTCCGCCGTGGCGCCGTCGTCGGTCGAGCAATCGTCGACGACGAGAACCTCCACGGCGACGTCCTGGGCGAGCGCCGAGCCGATCGATTTGTCGAGATAGGCGGCGACATTGTAGGCCGGCACCACGACCGAGACCGTCGGGAGCCCGGATGGCGCACGCTGATCCGCAACCGTCATTCTTCCGACTCGCTCCCGTTCAAATTCGAAGAAGCGCCGCGGCCGGGCGTTCTTTACGCCCATGCGGCTGGATTCGCGGCAAGGCCGCCGCTAGAGGCGCGTACACGCAGCCGGTGGAGGTTGGAAGCCTCTGTCTGGATCGAGGCGGCGCGCCCGCACTCCTGAAACGAAAGTGACGATCGCGATGACCAGTCCCCTCGCTTGCACGGGAGCGCTCCTGTGAAAGGCATCATCCTGGCCGGCGGAAGCGGCACCCGCCTCTATCCGGCGACCCTCACCGTGTCGAAGCAGCTGCTGCCGGTATACGACAAGCCGATGGTCTATTATCCGCTCGCGACGTTGATGCTCGCCGGCATCCGCGACATCCTGATCATCTCCACGCCGCGCGACCTGCCGAGCTTCCGGAGCCTGCTCGGCGACGGCAGCGCCTTCGGAGTGTCCCTCTCCTACGCCGAGCAGGCCCATCCGAACGGCCTCGCCGAGGCGTTCATCATCGGCCGCGAGTTCGTCGGGGAGGAGAGCGTCGCCCTGATCCTCGGCGACAACATCTTCTTCGGCAGCGGCCTCGCCGAGATATGCCGCGACGTCGCGACGCGCGAGGCGGGAGCGACCGTTTTCGCCTATCATGTCGAGGATCCGCAGCGTTACGGCGTCGTCACCTTCGATCCCGACACGATGCGGGCGGTCGAGATCGTCGAGAAGCCGCCGCAGCCGCGGTCCAACTGGGCGGTCACCGGCCTCTATTTCTACGACAACAAGGTGCTCGACATCGCGGCCCGGGTGAAGCCCTCCCACCGCGGCGAGCTCGAGATCACCGACGTCAACCAGGCCTATCTCGATCTCGGCGAATTGAACGTCGTCCGCCTCGGCCGCGGCTATGCCTGGCTCGACACCGGCACCCATGACAGCCTCCACGAGGCCGCCTCGTTCGTGAAGACGGTCGAGCACCGCCAAGGCATCAAGGTGATGTCGCCCGAGGAGATCGCCTTCGACTATGGCTGGCTGACCGCCGATCAGCTTCGCGCCGCCGCCGACCGGCTCGGCAAGTCCGATTACGCCACCTTCCTCCGGCGGCGGGCGGACGAGGGCGCGTCGGGGCCCGGCGGCCTGTACGGAGTGGCGCGGTGACCGATCGGCTCAACATCCTCGTCACCGGCGGCGCCGGCTTCATCGGCTCGGCCCTGTGCCGTCACCTGGTCGGCACCGGCCGCTACCGCGTCGTCAATCTCGACAAGCTGACCTATGCCGGCAATCTCGACTCCCTGAGGGACGTCGAGGCCTCGCCCGATTACCGCTTCGTCCAGGGCGACATCGGCGACCAGGCCATGGTGCGCGGCCTGCTCTCGTCCGAGGCGATCGACATCGTCATGCACCTCGCCGCCGAGAGCCATGTCGACCGCTCGATCGACGGGCCCGAAGCCTTTATCGACACCAACATCGTCGGCACCTTCCGGCTGCTCAACGCCGCGCTGGAGCATTGGCGCGGCCTGCCCGAAGATCGCAAGGCCCGCTTCCGATTCCATCACGTCTCCACCGACGAGGTGTTCGGCGACCTGCCGCTCGACGAGGGCGTGTTCACGGAGGAGACGCCCTACGCGCCCTCCTCGCCTTATTCGGCGTCCAAGGCGGCGTCGGACCATCTCGTCCGGGCCTGGCACGAAACCTACGGGCTGCCGGTGGTGCTCTCCAACTGCTCGAACAATTACGGGCCCTATCACTTCCCGGAAAAGCTGATCCCGCTGGTCATCCTCAACGCGCTCGAAGGCAAGAAGCTGCCCGTCTACGGCAAGGGCGAGAATGTCCGCGACTGGCTTCATGTCGAGGATCACGTCCGGGCGCTGGAGCTTGTCGCCACGCGTGGAGCGATCGGCGAGAGCTACAATGTCGGAGGGCGAGCGGAGCGCACCAACCTCGTCGTGGTCGAGACGATCTGCGACCTGCTCGACGCCCGCCGGCCGCTCCCCGGCGGCGGCGCCCGGCGCTCGCTGATCGAGTTCGTCAAGGACCGCCCGGGCCACGACCGGCGCTATGCGATCGACCCCTCGAAGATCGAGCGCGAGCTGGGCTGGCAGGCCCGGGAGAGCTTCGAGAGCGGCATCGCCAGGACGATCGACTGGTATCTCGGCAACGACTGGTGGTGGCGGCCGATCCGGGACGGCAAATATGCCGGAGCGAGGCTCGGCACCGGCTGATGCTCATTCTCGTCACCGGCCGCGACGGCCAGCTCGCGCGAAGCCTCGCCGAGCGCGCCGCGAACCTTCCGGGCCTCTCCCTGCAGAGGATCGGCCGGCCCGAGCTCGATCTCGAGCGGCCGGAGTCGATCGGGTCGGCGATCGCGGCGGCGGCTCCGGACGTGGTCGTCAACGCCGCGGCCTATACCGCCGTAGACCAGGCCGAGGCCGAGCCGGACCGGGCGTTCCGGATCAACGGCGCCGCCGCCGGCGAGGTGGCCGCGGCGGCCCGCCGGGCCGGAGCGCGGGTCGTCCAGGTCTCGACCGACTATGTCTTCGACGGAACCGGCGAGGGCGCCTATGCGGAGACCGCCCCGACCCGTCCGCTCGGGGTCTACGGCCGCTCCAAACTTGCCGGCGAGCTGAGCGCCGCCGAGGCCAATCCCGACCATGTCGTCCTGCGCACCGCCTGGGTCTACAGCGCCCACGGCCGCAACTTCGTCAGGACGATGCTCGGCGCCGCGGCGCAGCGCGACGAGCTCAAGGTGGTGGCCGACCAGCACGGCAACCCCACCGCCTCGGACGACCTCGCCGACGGCATCCTGGCCATGGTCGCGGCCTGGCGCGACCGCCCCCGGCTCGGCCTCGGCGCCACCTACCATCTCGCCGGCACCGGCGAGGCGAGCTGGTTCGACTTCGCCGGCCATATCCTGGCGGAGGCGGAGCGGCTCGGGCTGCCCTCGGCCCGGGTAAGGCCGATCCGGACGGAAGAATGGCCGACGCCGGCGGCCCGGCCGGCGAACAGCAGGCTGGACTGCGGCCGGTTCGAGGCCGATTTCGGCTTCCGCGCCCCGCACTGGCGACTCTCCTCGACTAAGGTGATCGAACGGCTCGCGGACGAACGTCGTCCCGGGCTCGACCCGGCATCCATGAACGCCAACGGCCGCCAATCGGTGCCAGGCACCGAAATGTAAGCCGTTGATTTCCCAAGACCATAAATGCGGTGTCAGGCACCGAATTCTATTTCGATGAGCGGTTCAGGATTATTCTCCACCCGCTCATCCTGAGTAGCCGGTGAGCCTGTCGAACCGGCGTATCGAAGGACGCCCTCGATAGGGCCTTCCAAGCTCAGTCCCTACTCAGGATGAGCGAAACGTCCAAAGCCGATCATGCTCTAACCTATCTCGAAGCCGGAGCTTGAGAACATCCGGTCGAACGGCGCCCGGAAAGCCGCTTCGTTATAGGCGCCGAGCGCGTGGTCGTGGCCGCGCGAGGCGAGCGCGGCCAGCCTTTCCGCCGGCGCGTCGGCGAGGGCTTCCAGCCTTTCCGTCCAGTCGCGCTCGGTCTCGCAGATCATGTCGAGGCCCGCGGCGGCCATCGTCCGGCGATAAGCGGGCGTCGGCGCGGCCAGCACCGGCATGCCCAGCTTCCACAGCAGCACCAGCTTGTTCTCCGGCTTCTGGACGAACATCGGGTGGCTGAAATCCATCGGAATGACGGCGAGATCGGCCGCCGTGATGTGGCCGGAGAAAGTCTCCTTGCGCCAGTCGGTGAGCCGGACCGGACATTCGATTCCGGCCAGCAGCTCGGTCGCCGGCAGGGTTCCCAGCCGCCCGTACCAGCGCGGCACCGACGGATCCGTGACGACGTGAAGCTCGACCTTGTCCTTGAGCGCGTTGAGCGGGCCGCGCAGGGTCTGGATGCTTCGAAGCGTCCCCGCCTGCCCTTCCCAGACCAGCTTGAGCCGGCCGTCGCGGCGGAAATCGCGTTTCGGCGCCCCCAGCTCGTCGTCGAACCAGTCGAAGCTGATCTCGACGTTGGGACAATATTCGAGGATCGTCTCGCGCTGCTCCTCGGTCGAGCACAGCACGCCGTCGGCGGCGCGGCAGGCGCGCTGCAGGGTCCGCCGGAAATCGGTCGAGAGGCGGCTGTCGCGGCCCTCCAGAAAGCGACCGATGCCCTTCAGCACCCGCTCGTCCAGACGCTTCTGCTGGAAATAGGGGTCGACCAGGTCGATGACGAGACGGAGCCGGTCGCCCTCCCGGCGCTTGCGGGCGGTCCAGCCGGTGAGGTCGGCATTCTGAGTGATGACGACGAGATCGTAGTCGCGCTTCAGCTCCGGATATTCGTAATCCAGGCCGCGCTGGCGCGCATAGGCCGAGAAGCGGCGCCGGTCGCCGGGCCGGCTGAAGTCGCGGCTGCAGCCGCCATAGCCGATTCGGGCCTCCGCGAGCCGCCTCATGCCATCAGCTCCGCCAGGCCGTGGCGAAGCGGCCGGGCGCCCGGATCGCCGACCTCGGAGCGGAAGCGCTCCATGTCCGCCTCGATCACCGCCGCCTCGCCGGCTCCGGTCCGGTCGTTCACCTCGACCAGGTCCGGCCGTCCCGCCATCTCGCCCGCGAGCGCGAAGATGTCGGCCAGCCTGGCGGCGTCGCCGGTGCCGGTATTGATCGCGCCCTGGACCGGCGCGAACGCGATCCGGGACAATTGGCCGGCGAGGTCGTCGACATGGACATAGTCGCGGCGCAAGCCTCCGAACCGCGCCGCCACCCGCTCGCCTTTGGCCAGGCCCTCGAGGATGAAGGGGATCAGCCGGCCCGGGCGGTCGCCCGGCCCGTAGACGAAGAATACCCGCGCCCAGGCGAAGTCGCCCCCGCGCTCCGCAAGCGCCTCGAACAGCGACGCCTTGCAGCGGGCGTAAAGCGTCTCCGGCCGCAGCGGAGTGGAACGCTCCGACAGGCGGCCGCCGGGGGCCTGCTGGTCATATTCGAGGCAGGTCCCGAGGCCGGCGAAGCGCCTGCCGCCGCCGGCGCGGAAGCCGGCTTCGAGACGCAGGCTCGCCCGCACCCAGTCGCGGTTGACCTCGGCGACGAGATAGTCGGAATGATTGGTGTACCATGCCGAATGCAGGCAGTGGGTGATCCGCTCCTCCTCGACCAGCCGGGCGATCTCGTCCTCGCCGGCCTGGAGCAGGTCGAGCTGCCGCCATTCGCCGTCGCCGCGCTCGCGACCGCTCGTCAGCGCGACCACCTCGTGACCGTCCGTCCGCAGCCGGCGCAGGACGGCGGCGCCGATGAACCCCCTCGCTCCGGTCAGAAGGATCCTCGCCATCAGATCACCGCGAGTTCGGGCACCGCGACGACGAACCTGGCGCCCCACTCGCGCGCATGGCCGAGCTGCTCGATCACCTCGTTCCTGAGGTTCCACGGGAAGATGACGATGAAGTCCGGCTTCCGCTCGTCGATCGCCTCGGGCGCGAGCACCGGAATGTGGCTGCCCGGAAGGAACTTGCCCTGCTTGTGCGGCGACAGATCGGCGACGAAGCGGATCAGCGCGTTGCCCTTGACGCCGCAATAATTGAGCAGGGTGTTGCCCTTGGCCGCCGCGCCGTAACCCGCCACCGTCTTGCCGGCGCGGCGCTGCTCCAGGAGGAAGCCGAGGAAGTCGGCCCGGATGGCTTCGATCCTGGCCTGGAAGCGCTCGTAGACCTCGCGGCCGGCAAGCCCGGCCTCGCGCTCCTCGAGGAGCAGCGCCTCGACCGCGGCCGAGACCGGCCTGGTCCCGTCGTCGGCGTGAGCGCCGAGCACGCGAAGCGAGCCGCCATGGGTGGGAAGCCGCTGCACGTCGAAGACCTTCAGCCCCTGGGCTTCGAAGATCGAGCGGGTGGTGGCGAGCGAGAGGTAGGAAAAATGCTCGTGGTAGATGGTGTCGAACTGCGATTCCTCGATCAGCTTGAGGAGGTGCGGAAATTCGAGCGAGACGATTCCTCCGGGGGCGAGCGCCGCCTTCAGGCCCGCGGTGAAGTCGTTGATGTCGGGGACGTGGGCGAAGACGTTGTTGCCGCAGACGAGGTCGGCGCGCCCGCCCTCGGCCGCCAGCCGCTCGCGCGCGAAACGCTCGCCGAAGAAGTCGACGATGGTGGGAATGCCCTTGGCCTGGGCGACCGCGGCGGTGTTGGCGGTCGGCTCGACGCCGAGCACCTGCACCCCCGCTTCCTTGAAATATTGGAGGAGATAGCCGTCGTTGGACGCGACCTCGATCACCTTCGACCGCGGGCCGAGGCCGAAGCGCTCGATCGCCTCGCCGGCGAAGCGCTTGCAATGGGCCAGCCACGAGGAGGAGAAAGAAGAGAAATAGGTATATTCGGCGCTGAATATGTCCTCCGCCTTCTTGTGCTCGTCCACCTGCGCCAGGAAGCAGACGTCGCAGACTTCGACCACCAGGGGATAATAGACCTCGGGCTCGGCCAGGCTCTCGCGGGTCAGCATCGAGTTGGAAGGCGGGCAATTCTGAAGGTCAGCGAACGGAATGAAGCTTCCGTTGCCGCAATGGCGGCATTTCATACGGCAAGGCTTTCGAACTCGTCGTCGATGGGAGCGAAGGACCGGTCCCGATCGGAAAGGTTGGAGGGCCCGAGCGGCCAGGCGATGCCGATGGCGGGGTCGTCGTAGCGGACTCCGCCTTCCGCCTCGCTTACATAATATTCGCTGTGCAGGTAGACCAGATGCGCCTCGTCGCTGAGCGCCTGGAAGCCGTGGGCGCATCCCCTGGGAATGTGGAAGGCCCTGCTTTCGTCCAGCTCGATACCGATCCAGCGCAGGTAGGTGGGCGAGCCGCGGCGAAGATCGACGGCGACGTCGAACACCCGGCCCAACGTGCAGCTCACCAGCTTGTCCTCCATGTGGGGCGGCCGCTGGAAGTGCAGGCCGCGAAGCGAGCCGCGGCCCAGAGTGATCGAGTGGTTCACCTGGACGACCCGGGTCATCAGGCCCGCCTCGGCGAACGTCTTCTCGCAATAGTGACGCTTGAAACGCCCGCGCTTGTCGGCGCGGACGTCCAGCCGAAGCTCGAAGACGCCGGATATGGCCGTAGGCACGATCTCCATGGCTCAGTCCGCCCGGTCGAGGGCGAGCATGTAGTCGTCGAGCTGCTCGTCCGAGATCAGGCGATCCTCCCGATAGAAGGCCCGGTACCATTCCAGCGAGCGCTCGAGCATCTCCTGCTCCCAGACCGGCCTCCAGCCGAGCCGGTTGGCCGCCTTGGAGGAATCCAGCTCGAGCAGGCCGGATTCGTGGCGACCGGACGTTTCAGGCTCGTGCTCGACCTGGAGCTCGGGAAGCCGCTGCCGGAGCTGCCCGACAATGTCCCCGACCTTGATCCTCCGGCGGCTCAGCGGGCCGAAATTCCAGGCTTCATCGGCCGGCTCCCCGGCGAGCAGACGGGCTCCGACGGTCAGATAGCCGGCGAGAGGGTCCAGCACATGCTGCCAGGGGCGCGTCGAGAGCGGGTTGCGGATCCTCAGGGCGCGGCCGCCATAAGCGGCTCGAACGATGTCCGGGATCAGCCGGTCCTCGGCCCAGTCGCCGCCGCCGATGACGTTTCCCGCCCGGACGCTCGCGACCCGAAGATCGCCCGGAAAGGACTGGCGCCAGGACTGGGTCATCAGCTCCACGCAGGATTTGGAGCTGCTGTAGGGATCGGCGCCGCCCAGCTCGTCGGGCTCGCGATAGCCCCAGTCCCATTCGCGGTTCCGGTACACCTTGTCGGTCGTGGCGGAGACGATCGCCCGCACCCCCGGGGCCGCCCGGCATGCCTCGAACAGGGTGAGGGTGCCGATGACGTTGGTGCGGTAGGTCGCCACCGGGTCGGAATAGGACCGGCGCACAAGCGACTGGGCGGCGAGATGGAAGACGATCTCCGGCCGCGCTTCGGCGACGGCGTTCCGGACCGCCCCGGCGTCGGCGATATCCCCGAAGACCGTCGGGTAGTCGAGCGCCAGGCGTTCGAAATGGCTGGGGTCCGTCGCGATCGCATCGGAGAAGCCCGTCACCTTCGCCCCGAGCCGGTCGAGCCAGAGCGCGAGCCAGGCGCCCTTGAACCCGGTGTTGCCGGTGACGAGGACGCGTTTGCCGGAATAGGCCGAGCGCAGCCGCCCGGACGGAGTCACCACATCTTCCACGGCGCGGTCCCGCTGTCCCACATGCCGTTGAGCTGCTTGAACTCTCGCATCGTGTCCATCGGCTCCCAGAAGCCCTGGTGGCGATAGGCGGCGAGCTCGCCGCGCTCCACCAGCTCGTCCATCGGCTCGCGCTCGAGCATCACGTCGCCATGGCGCTCGGCGATGTCCATGAACTCGCGCCTGAAGACGAAGAAGCCGCCGTTGATGGTGCCGCCGCCGGCATCCTGCTTCTCGGCGAAGGCGGTCACGGCGCCGCCCTCGTCCACCTCGATGTTGCCGAACCGGCTCGAGGGGGTGACGCTGGTGACGGTTCCGATCCTGCCCTTTTCGACGGCGAAGCGGGCCAGCGCCTCGATGTCGACGTCGGCGACTCCGTCGCCATAGGTGGCCATGAAATAGTCGGTCTCGACATATTTGCGGCACAAAGCGATGCGCTGCCCTGTCTGGGTCTTGCCGCCGGTCTCGGCGAAGACGATCCGCCAGTCGTTGGACTGGGGCCGGCTGTGGACGTTGATCTCCACCTCGCCGCCGCGGCTGACCAGCTCGAAATCGGAATCCATCAGCCGCTGGTTGAGGAAGTAGTTCTTGATCTCCCAGCCGAGGTGCCCGAGCGCCAGGATGAAGTTGCAATAGCCGAAATGGGCGTAGATCTTCATGATGTGCCAGAGGATCGGCCGGTCGCCGATGCGGATCAGGGGCTTGGGTATCGCGTCGCGCGAGACATCGGCGATGCGCGTGCCCTCGCCGCCGCACAGGATGATGACCGGTGTCTCTTTGGGAAGCATTTCGCGAACGGCTTTCGAAGTGTCCAGAGTGCTGAAGGTTTCGCCCCGCCCGCCGAGCGGCCCCTGACGGCGGCCCGGCTTTAGAGACTGGTGCTAGCCCGCGCAACAGGAAGGGCGGAGCTTGACCTGTTCGGGCCGAGCCGACAGGCCGCTCGAATGGACCGGCCCCAATTCGAGAAGCGCATCACCGCCGCGGCCGGCGATGCCGACGAGCTCGGGCACGTCAACAATGCCGTCTGGGTACGGTGGATCCAGGACATCGCGACGAGTCACTGGCGGGCGGTCGCCGATCCCGCCCATGTCGACGCCTATGTCTGGGTCGTCGTCCGGCACGAGATCGACTACCTCCGCGCCGTCCTCCCCGGCGAGACCGTCACCGGCCGCACCTGGGTCGGCGAAGCGCCGAGGGGCGCCCGCTTCGACCGCCATGTCGACTTCATCGGCGAGACGGCAAGCCGCGGGT
>Ga0196965_1000799_pt1 | contig 14961 bp, 13 predicted proteins | sample S1_20metaG_FD_148668 | JGI IMG/M metagenome (GOLD analysis project Ga0196965, IMG submission 148668) | Soil microbial communities from Anza Borrego desert, Southern California, United States - S1_20 | ecosystem: Environmental > Terrestrial > Soil > Desert | place: USA: California | collected... | reverse complement strand
AGAACGGGCTCGTAAGGCACCAAATCGGTAACGGGTTTTGTAGCTGCTATGCTTTTTGCGTAAGCAATATACGTCATCACACATTTTTTCCGTGCCCACGGTGGGTGACTCAGGATGACGGTAACGAAGGGCGGAAATAGCTGCGAGTTACGAGCTTCGAGCCACGAGTTTATTTAGGCAATAGAATAAGTGTTTGGCAGTGCTGCAAGTTGTTATTACTAAACCCTGAAGGTTTCGCAAACCAACCTCAAACCTCAGACATCAAACCTCAAACAAATTGGCACAAGCGCATCGTTATCGAAACCAACCTTGAACTTTGAACCTTGAACTTTGAACTAATGTAAATGTGTTCGTGTGTTTCTTGGTGCATTAGTAAAAATCATGGAGATTTAGCACAACCTAATCGTGCTTTATTATGGCAATTAACCAACGCTATCTCGCCCTGGATGTTTTTCGTGGAATGACCGTATGTTTCATGATCATTGTGAATACACCGGGAGATTGGAATTTTGTTTATGGCCCCTTATTGCATGCACCATGGCATGGCTTTACACCTACCGATTTAGTTTTCCCTGCTTTTTTGTTTGCTGTTGGTAATGCCATGGCTTTTGCCATGCGTAAATTTGAAGGATTAGACCAAGGTATTTTCTGGACCAAAACGTTAAAACGTACGGTGATCATCTTCACGATCGGTGTACTGCTCTATTATTTTCCGTTTTTTAATTTTGAAACTGGTACACTAAAACCGCTTAGCGATGCCAGAATTCCCGGCGTACTCCAGCGCATTTCCCTGTGTTACTTCTTTGCTTCTATAATCATTCATTATGGATCAAGGCAGATTGCCGTGTGGTGTAGCATTTTTATTCTGCTTTTCTACTGGTTAATATTATATGCTTTTGGTGATCCAACTGATCCCTATAGTTTGGCCGGTTATGCCGGTAATGCGATAGATTTAAGTATACTGGGTGAAAGTCATCTTTATCATGGAGAAGGTGTGGCTTTTGATCCTGAAGGAATACTAAGTACGTTGCCAGCTATTGTAAATGTAATTGCAGGTTATCTTGCCGGAGATTTTATTCGACGAAACAGTAATAACTTCGAAACGATTGCCAAGCTGTTAATGGCCGGGGCTGTAATCGTCTTTATTGCATTGGCTTGGGATATGGTGTTTCCCATCAATAAAAAGATCTGGACCAGTTCCTTTGTGTTGGTAACCTCAGGTTTGTCACTTGTTATTCTGGCGCTGTTGATTTATGTAATTGAGATCTTAAAAAAACAGCGATGGACTTACTTTCTTGTTGTATTCGGAAGGAATCCGCTGTTCATCTATATCCTATCGTCTTTGCTTTCCACGATCTTCTGGTCAGTTCAGGTTGGCGATAAAAGTTTTTACCAATGGCTGTTCCGGGATTTCTTTGGCAGTTTTGCCAGTCCTCTTAATGCATCCTTCTTGTTTGCCTTGTTCTTTATGTTGCTTAACTGGTTGCTCGGATACATCCTTGATAAAAAACGGATTTACATTAAAGTCTAATGTAATATTCAGTCTTTTCTCGGAATTACTTAAGATTTAAAAATCAATGTCGTTTACTTTTCCTTCGGAGAGGGTAGGGTGAGGCAAAAAACAAACAAGCTTAAGTAAACGACATTGATTTGAAATTGTGGATAGAATGTCCAAATGGTACGTTCATCTTAAAATAATAGACTTTCAAAGGTCCTGCAAATAGGCAATCGATACATTCGTGTAAAGTCACCTCAATTACAATCAAACATCAGACTTATGAAAAACAAGGCTTCAGGCTTTTTATTAACAATCCTGCTTTCTTTTGCGTGTTCTGTTCCGTTGTTGGCGCAGGACATCGGTTTTCTGCTTGACAGTTATGTAATAGACCGGTGGTACCTGGATGAAAAATTATTTTGTGATAAAATAAAAGATTTAGGCGGAACATTCGAAGTGAACGTTGCGTACGGCGACCCTAATGAACAGTTAAAGCAAGCCAAGGCGCTGATTGAAAAAGGTGCCAAAGTGTTGGTAGTTGTTCCGGTTGATGGTGAAAAGGCAGCTGACATTGTAAAATTAGCCAAGGCCGCAAATGTTAAAGTTATTTCATATGACCGACTCATACTTCATCCAGACGTTTCGCTGTATGTTTCTTACAACAACGAAAAGGTAGGGAGACTGCAGGCGCGTTATGCTTTAGAAAGGGTACCAAAGGGAAACTATGTACTTTTAAATGGACCGGTGACTGATAACAATGCAATTCTATTCAGGGAAGGTCAGCTTAAAGAACTTCAGCCCGCGATAGAAAAAGGACAGATTAAAGTGGTGGCAGACTTTGTAATGCCAGACTGGGGTGAGATCGGAGCGATCATGCAGATGGACGATTTCTATGCAAACACAACAGCAAAGCTGGATGTAGTTCTCGCAGCAAATGATGCGCTTGCAAGTGGCGCAATCCAGGCGCTTCCGCCAACTACTGATGTTAAGAAGATGATCATTACAGGTCAGGATGCAGATTTAACGGCGCTCAAAAGTATTATCGCAGGCGGGCAATCCATGACGATATATAAACCGATCAGGCCACTGGCATATCTGGCAGCAGAAAACACGATGAAGCTTTTAAAAGGAGAAACATTGAAGGAGGCTGCTCCAGTTTCTTATGGCAACATTACCGTACCTTCAATTTTGCTCGACCCTGTGGTAGTAGATAAATCAAACTTTAAGGATACTGTAGTAAAAGACGGACACGTTTCCTTATCGGAAATGGATATAAAATAATTTGACTATTCGACGGTAAGAACGTTGTTCTTCAATACGGGAACAACGTTAAACTGATCAGGCGTAAGACAATAGTCAATGTCTTTTTTAATGCCAAGGCGTGCAAGTCGTTGAACATGACTTGCATGCTTTAGAAATTCACCCATATTTGTTTTTGCCTGGCTGTATAAATGTTGTGCTAAAAGGGGAGCATCACAGGCCGCTTTTATAGTGTCCTTTAGTAATTCAACAACGGCTCCGGCAAATAAGGTATCTTCCAGGTTTACTTTTCCCTTCCACCCTGAGCAAACTACGAGAATATTATTTTCTCCCCGTTCTAGATGTTTCGCAACAGCAGAAAGGTTGAGAAATGAACCGATTAATATTTCTCTTGCTTCACGCGATTTTACAATGGCCTGCGTACCATTTGTCGTAGTGAATGCAATGTCTTTTCCCAGTAAGGATGGATGCATGTATTCAAAAGGTGAATTGCCAAAATCAAATTCCGCAATTTTTTTTCCATCACGTTCTCCAGCCGTGTAGCACAAGGAAGATTTTAAAGCCAGGCATTCATCAAGAGTTGCTACAGGAGTAATACGCTTCACGCCGTAGGCAAATGCAGTTGTCATGCATGAAGTCGCGCGGAAAATATCAACAACAACAACTGTCTTATCCCTGACATCATATAAATGCATCATGTCCGGGCTCAAACAAACATCAATGGTTCTCATGTTATCTTACAGCGTGTTAGCAGTGAATGACTAAGAAATAAAAGGCAGCTTACTTACTTCTGCTTTTAAGGATTTTCCCCTGATGTCGATGAATACTTCTTTTCCAGGATTTGTGTTTTCCATGGTAACATATCCTAATCCTATACCAATACCCAGCAGGGGAGACATGGTCCCGGAAGTAACCTTGCCAATAATATTTCCCGCGGCATCTTTAATGTTATAATCATGACGTGGTATACCCTTGTCGATCATTTTGAAGCCGACAAGTTTTTTACTGACACCGGTTTCTTTTTGTTTTTTGATGGCCGACGAATTCGTGAACTCTTTTGTAAACTTCGTGATCCATCCTAACCCGCCTTCCAACGGAGATGTTGTGTCGTCGATATCATTTCCATAAAGACAAAAACCCATTTCGAGGCGAAGTGTATCGCGTGCGCCGAGTCCAATAGGTTTAATATTAAATTCTTTACCAGCTTCAAAAATGGCGCTCCAGACTTTTTCTGCATCCTGGTTGCGAACGTAGACTTCAAATCCACCGGCGCCGGTATAGCCTGTATTGGACATCACGACATTTGATGCGCCTGCAAAATCACCAATGGTAAAGTGATAATATTTTATACTGCTTAAATCAGTGTTGGTTAATTTCTGAAGGGTCGCTACGGCTTTCGGTCCCTGTACGGCAAAAAGACAAAGCGCATCGGATATGTTTTTCATATCAACACTTTTCGTATTGAATTGACTGATCCAGTTCCAGTCCTTTTCAATATTGGAAGCGTTAACCACCAACATGTAATCCTGTTCTTTGATTTTATAAACGATCAGATCATCGACAATGCCTCCTGTTGTATTGGGTAAACAAGAATATTGTGCTTGTCCGTCGGTGAGCTTTGAGGCATCGTTGCTGGTTACCCGCTGTATGAGATCAAGGGCATGCTCGCCTTTCAAAGTAAACTCACCCATATGAGATACATCAAAAACACCCACGCCGTTTCGAACGGTAAGATGTTCCTCAATGTCGGATGAATATCGGACAGGCATATTATAATCAGCAAAAGATACCATTTTCGCACCAAGCTTAACATGCAGATCATTCAATGGGATATACTTCAATTCCATAGCACGGTTTTAGGGGTATAAAGGTAGAAGAAGTTTTCGAATAGCTTCAAGCTACATGCTGCAGGCTTCAAGTTGAGCGTAGCTGCGAGCTTCGAGCTACGAGTTTGTTGAGCCACATATCAAGGTACGAGGTTGTGTTATCGACATTCAAGTTTTTACTGACCCAATAACGGTTTCGCAAACCAACCTCAAACTTCAAACCTCAAACTTCAAACAAATTGGCACAAGCGCCTCGTTATCGCAAACCAACCATGAACTTTGAACTATGAACCATGAACTTGGACTTTTTTCCTCGCCTCGTCGATCGCCTTTAACGTTTCCGCTTTTACCTTATTGATCTTTTTCATTTCGCTTTCCAGGTATTGGCGGGCTTCCTCAACGCCTGCGCTATCTGGTTTTGGGTCGAACTGCCGCATCCACACGTTCATCGCGTTGCTGGCAGAATCCAGTCTCTGGATCGTTGATTTCAATTCCGCTTTTTTTTCCGCAGAAACGCTATCCATCTTTGCGGTGAGCTTTTGCTTCAGCACATACATATCGCTCATTTTCGGCATAACTTCATCATGAACCCGGATCACCTCATCGTAAAGGGCCTGGTTGCCGGACTCTTCCTGATAGGGTTCAGAAGCCTTGGAATCGTTTGCCTTCTGTTGACACGCATTCATGCACATGGAAATCATTAACACTAAAAAAATACAAGACTGTTTCATGGGATATCTTTTTCCAAAGGTAATAATCTGTAACAGTTGTAAGGTAACTTCCTGACTAACAATCATTAGTTTCAACAAAAAAACAGAAAAAATAATCAGCATATTTGCAACTCAGATTAAAATGCTTTTATCTTTGGAGACTTGTTTAGAGAAATGAAGATCACCAACACATTTTACTTTTATTACTACTTTTTTAAATCCCAGGCGGGACTTTAAGAGTGGTGTGTTGTTGAAATATGACAAATAAACTCAGGAAAGTCCTCCGAAACCGGGGGACTTTTTTTTTAGGGCATTTCTCAGAAAACGGATTAAACCAAAGGAATAGGTCAATAGAATGACCAGGTAAGTATGGCAAAAAAGAAAAAACTAAGGGTAGCAATTCAGGGCATCGCGACAAGCTTTCACGAAGTAGCTGCCATGACGTATTTCAGTGAACCGATCGAAACGATTGAATGTCTTTCGTTTCATCAACTTTTTGAAAGCGTTAAAAATAACGATGCTGATTATGCGGTTATGGCCATTGAAAATTCCATCGCCGGCAGTATTCTACCTAATTATTTCTTATTGCAGAGCTATCATTTCACGATCATTGGCGAGCTATACCTGCCGATCCACATGCATTTGCTGGCGCTACCCGGTGTTAAGATCAGCGACCTTAAAACGATAGAGTCTCACCCTATGGCTATACGCCAATGCGCTGAATATTTGCAGGCGCTGAACGGTGTTGAAATCCGCGAAAGCGACGATACCGCATTATCTGCAAAACACGTAAAAGAGTTGAAGCTGAAAAATACAGGGGCTATCGCCAATGAATATGCAGCCAAAAAATTCGGGCTGGAGATTCTGGAGAAACGAATTGAAACACATAAGAAAAATTTCACGAGGTTTCTCATTTTAACCAAGCGCAACAACAAGACGCCAGACAGTAACAAGGCATCGCTTTCTTTTGAAGTGGCGAATGAGGTGGGAAGCCTTGCCGATGCACTGATGACATTTAAAACCTACAGCATAAATCTGTCGAAAATACAATCCATCCCCATCATTGGTAAACCCAGTGAGTACTCGATTCACATCGATGTGGAATGGAAAAGAAGAAAGAATTATGATGAAGCCATGCGCGATGTGTTGCGTCAGGTAAAAAATCTCAATGTATTGGGTGAGTACAGAAAAGCAAAAATAGAATACAAATAATTGTCAGCGAGAAATAATACGACAATGGTTACGATAAAAACAGCAAACCGGATCGCCAGTGTAGAGGAATACTACTTCAGCAGAAAGCTAGCCGAAGTGAAACGCCTGGATACACCCGAACTCCGTGTAATCAATCTTGGCATTGGTAGTCCTGACCAGGCACCTTCGGCGGATGCGATTGACGCGTTGATTCAATCTGCGAAAAATCCGGCGCATCATGGCTACCAAAGCTATAAGGGTATCCCTTCATTCCGGAAAGCGATTGCTGATTTTTACCAGCGCGTTTATGGAGTGCAGCTTGATACAGAAAATCAGATTCTTCCTTTGATGGGTTCGAAGGAAGGCATCATGCACATCGCGATGGCTTTCATCAACGAAGGCGAAGAAGTATTGTTTCCAAACCCAGGGTATCCAACGTATTCGTCGGTGGCAAACCTCGTTGGCGCAAAACTCAGACCGTATGCGTTAAGTGAAGCGTTAAACTGGCGTGTCGATATTGATGCACTTAGAAAAAGCGATCTAAGTAAAGTGAAGCTGATGTGGATCAACTATCCCCACATGCCGACCGGAACCACAGCTACGCGCGACGAACTGAAAGCCCTGGTTGATCTTGCACGGGAAAATAATTTTTTGATCGTGAACGACAATCCCTATAGTTTGATCTTGAATGATCAACCCTTAAGTATATTGTCAATACCCGGTGCTGAAGATGTAGCGCTCGAATTGAATTCGTTAAGCAAGTCGCATAATATGGCGGGATGGCGACTGGGTTGGGTAGCCGGGAAAAAAGAATACATCGATGCCGTATTGAAAGTAAAAAGCAATATGGACTCAGGAATGTTTCTTGGATTGCAACATGCCGCCGCCGAAGCACTTCAACAGGGTGAAGCCTGGTTTACGGAATTAAATGCAATGTATGCTGAACGTAAACGTATGGCTACCGCAATTCTCGATGTGTTGGGATGTACGTATGCATCAAACCAGTCCGGGCTATTCGTGTGGGCGAAGGCGCCGGAATCCATTGCCGATGTAGAGAAGTGGATCGATGAAATTCTTTATGGTACAAAAGTGTTCATTACACCTGGGTTCATCTTCGGAGAAGCCGGACAAAGATATATTCGGATCTCATTGTGTTGTACCACCGAAGTGCTGGGACAGGCAAAGATCAGAATTGAAAATTTTATTAAAAGCAAGACTGTATCACCAGTGCAGTCTTCCGTAAACGCCTAAGAAATGAGAACGACGATCATCGGGTTGGGATTAATTGGCGGGTCTATTGCGATAGACCTAAGGAAAGCGGGGATTGCTACGACGCTGGTGGGCGTGGATCACAATGCTGAACATGCTTCGCAAGCAATAGCCCTGGGGTTGGTAGACCACGTTGAATCGTTGGAGAAAGCAGTGGCGTCGTCTGAACTGGTTATCGTTGCCATACCGGTCAATGCCCTGAGCAAAGTATTACCTTCCGTGTTGGATCTTGTTTCACCTTCGGCGGTAGTAATTGACACCGGTTCTACCAAAGGCCTGATCTGTAAAGCAATTTCAAACCATGCACGCAGAGGCGCATTTGTAGCAGCGCACCCTATTGCAGGGACAGAAAACTCCGGGCCGGAAGCCGCTTTTAGTGGTTTATTTTTGAATAAGACAAACATCATTTGTGAAGCAGAGAAGTCGTCTCCTACGGCACGTACAGTGGCTGAAAAAGTGTTTGAGGCGCTGGGTATGAATACCATTTACATGGAAGCTGAGGAACACGATAAACACGTTGCCTATGTGTCTCATTTATCACACGTAAGCTCGTTTCTCCTGGGACAAACCGTGCTTGATATTGAAAAAGATGAGAAGAATATTTTTGCCCTGGCAGGTAGTGGTTTTGCTTCTACAGTTCGCCTGGCGAAAAGTTCGCCGGATATGTGGGCGCCGATTTTTGAACAGAACCTTGACTATCTCAGCCAAGCGTTGCAGGAATACATCATGCACTTACAACGGTTTCACTATTTGTTGCTGAAGCGCGATACCAATGAATTGCGCCAAGTGATGACAAAAGCGAATGAGATCCGGCGGGTGCTGGAAGGAATCGAATTAAAACAAACAGAAAAAAAAGCTGAAGCATCAGCCTCGAATTAAAAAGTAAAAATCTATAAACGAAATACATCTATCATTATGAAAAACGTATTGCAACTACAATCCATTTCAACCTGGTTGCCGACTTCGAGCAAGCCAATTATTATTAGCGGTCCCTGCAGCGCTGAGACAGAAGAACAAACCATCATGACCGCCAAGCAACTTGCTGCAACGGGTAAGGTACACGCGCTACGCGCCGGTATCTGGAAGCCACGCACAAGACCTGGCCAATACGAAGGCTCCGGTGCTGAAGGATTGAAATGGTTGATACAGGCCGGGAAAGAAACCGGGTTACCCGTTACTACTGAAGTTGCCAATGCAGCCCACGTAGAAGCCGCGTTAAAAGCCGGTGTAAATATTTTATGGGTTGGTGCCAGAACAACAGTAAACCCTTTCTCTGTTCAGGAAGTCGCTGACGCTTTAAAAGGTGTTGACATTCCGGTGATGGTAAAAAATCCGATCAACCCGGATCTCGAACTCTGGATCGGCGCATTAGAACGTCTGAACAAAGCCGGCATCACCAAACTTGCTGCTATCCACCGCGGGTTCTCTTCATTTGAAAAAGGTCCGTTCCGTAATGCACCGATGTGGGATATGAGCATTGAATTAAAAACGCGCATTCCTGAATTGGATATTATCTGCGACCCAAGTCACATCGCAGGGAACCGTGATCTGATTGCCATGATCTCGCAAAAAGCGCTTGATCTTGATATGGCTGGTGTAATGATTGAGAGTCACATTAATCCGGATGCAGCCTGGAGCGATGCAAAACAACAGGTAACACCTGCGGTGTTGGGTAAGATCGTTGAAGGATTGGTGGTGCGTACGGTGTCTTCCGAGAACAAAACGTTTAAAGACACCTTAAGTATTCTCCGTGAACAAATTGACCATCTTGATGATGAGATCATGCAAAAGTTTGCTGCGCGCATGAAAATATCTGAGAAGATCGGCCAGTACAAAAAAGAAAACAACGTTACTATTCTACAGGTAAGTCGCTGGGAAGAAATCATCGACACCCGCATTGCATTGGGCAAAGCGATGGGCATTAGTCCCGAGTTCACCCGCGAGTTATTGAAGTTGATTCACCAGGAATCCATCCAGATACAAACCAAAGTGATGAACAAAGTAGAAGAGCGCGTTTAAACAAAACACGTTTATAGATTTCCGAGGCTGCTTCGTTTGAGGCAGTCTCTTTTGTTTTGTTCAAGGTTCATGGTTCAAAGTTCAAAGTCGGTTTTCGATAACGATGCGCTTGTGCCAATTTGTTTGAGGTTTGATGTTTGAGGTTTGAGGTTGGTTTTCGAAACCGTTATTGGGTTAGCAAAAACGACTTGAGTGTCGATAGCACAACCTTGTACTCTGTACCTTCGATCTACCGCCCAACAAACTCGCAGCTCGAAGCTCATAGCTCGTAGCTATTTCTCCTCGCTTCGTTACCGTCTTCCTGATGCGCAGGCGCGAAGCAGGTGCATGCAGAAGGATCCCCCTGCACGAAGGTAAAAACGATTCGCTGGAAAAATTAAAACCAAATGCGAATAGCCAATCCTATGGAGTTCGCTAACGATGAGCTTGTGCCAATTGTTCGATGTTTGATGTCTGAGGTTTGAGGTTGGTTTTCGAAACCGTTATTGGGTTAGCAAAAACGACTTGAGTGTCGATAGCACAACCTTGTACTTTGTACCTTCGAGCTACCGCCCAACAAACTCGCAGCTCCAAGCTCATAGCTCGTAGCTCGTAGCTATTTCTCCTCCCTTCGTTACCGTCATCCTGGTGCGCAGGTGCGAAGCAGATGCATGCAGAAGGATCCCCCCGCACGAAGGCAAAAACGATTCGCTGGCAAAATCAAAACCACCGTGCATGGCAGGCCTGTGTTTTCGATAACGATAGTTACAAACCCGCTCGAGAAATTAATCTTTCAATTTTGAGATGCATTCGGTTTTATGGATATTGGGTAGGTCAAATGAATTGGCTTCGCACCCATGATGACAAAAAGAAAATAAACGACATGCGCATATGCCTTGGACGGATAAACGACATGCGTATATATTTATGGAAAATAAAGACATGCGGTTAGCCAATTGTTGTAAGGCATTGTTTGGGGAACAGAGAGGACAATGGAAAGAATTAAATTCGATACGATTAAGAAGGAGATTCAAGACATCTTTCCAAGTGCAAATCTTGACGATTGGGATTTAATTCCTGATTCCATTCACCGATTAGCAGCTTCTCAGGGGACAGATTTACCTTGGAAGAGAATTTCAAACTGGGAGGAATTTGAAGAAGGACAAATGGACTTTGAAGATGAAGATTTCTTAAATCTTGCTTTCTACAAGCATAAACCACAGGGACAAATTTACTTGGTGACAGATAATTGTTTCAAGACTAGGGAAGGATACGCGCTAGATTCTACCGAACTTTTAGACTTCGTTAATAATATCGACCAATTGGACAATGAGATTCCTTTCGTGCAGCCATTGGATTATGTTTTTATTAACCCGCAACAAAAACTCATAACGTTGATACACCACGAAGGACAGGTGACACAATACACGAGATGGATCTAAAACAACGCCTTACAACAATGTGTATGCGCAATTTAAATTTGTTTGTTAATTTTTAAAGGTAAATTTAAACTGCGCATACACGAACGTTGCCGGTAATTCAAAAGAGAAATGAGACTTATAATCCTTGTAATTACACTAATAACATTTATCAACATTAGCTTTTCTTGGGCACAGGCGCCTGATACATTGTATTTGGATAGCTTGTATAATGAAGTTACTGTGAAATTGAATGCCAAGTATATGAGAATAATTGCCAGCTACAACTCTGCAATTGAAAGATTTCAAGTATTCGATATCGACAAAAGCGGGCAGACAGTATTTGAGGGACATCTGAGATTTGTTAATTCAAATTTTCCCGATGGTGAGTATCTATACTATTTTGACAATGGAGCTATGAGACTAAGAGGAAGAAATAGAAATGTGTTCGACAGGGATTTTGAATTTGAGGAAGAACTCTGGCATCCAAATGGAATTAGACAGGGAAATACCTCATTTAAGAATCAATACCACCTTCATAATCATTATGATACGGTTGGAAAACAAGAAGTAAGAGACGGAAATGGCCGATGCGATTTTATTAGCTATTTCAACAAAACCATTCATAGAGGCGCAGTTAGTAACGGCCAGAAGAATGGTGTTTGGGTTATTTTTGATTTTAAGGGAACAATCATTGCTCGAGAAACATATAAGGACGGTAAGCTGATTATAGGACATAAAATAACGAAGAACCTCGACTCTATACCCTATAGACACCTTGGACTTGGTGGTGACGGAAGAATAACGGATCGAATAGCAAGAGAAATTAAAAAGCAGGTAAAAGAACAGCTGTCGGAAAAATTCAATTTAAAAAAAGAGATATTCTATTCAATTCATGTTAAAGGCAACGAGATTATTAATGTACAACTTCTCCGAGACAAATTTATTATTGATAACAAGATAAAATTGAATCCGATTACAGTAAATAGAGAATATATTGTTACAGAGCAAGGGGAGCCTGTTGAAGAGACAGTTTTGGTGCTGAAATTTAAAATGAAAGTATGAACTACCGGCAACACAATGTATGCCCAATAGCGCCCAGTCTTGAAAGAGCGGAGCAAAAATGTGGTGTTGATGAATTTCAGATTGCGTATTTCATAACATCGGCGCTACTGGGCATACATAAACGTTGCCGCCAATTGCCCATTATAAAAATGAGACTAATTATAGCAGTTTTTCTATCTCAGCTCTTAGGATGCTCTGGTTCTAAAAACATTTTGGAAGGAGAATGGATAGGAAGGGAATCAGGATTGGTGTTGGATTTTAAATCCGAAGACAGACTTGTGTTATCCTCTATTTGGAAAGATACAATAACGCCTGCCTTAGCCTATTCCGTAAGCAGAGACACTTTGCAGGTTCATCGCAATGGAAAACAAGAAATATTCGGAACAATCAAGTTTTTGAAGGATGACTCGCTTGTACTTATTTCAAAGACAGGGGACCGATTACAATTTCTAAAAATTAAAGACGTGTCCCCGAATGTGAACCGAAAGGATCTGGCAGCTAAAGTACAGAATAGTTCATGGTGCCTGGTATATGGACAAGATAGCGCAAGGATGGATTTTTTATCCACTCATAGATTCGATGATAACAACCAGCCGATGGAAGCAATGGTGCATTATTACTGGAGTTCCGGTTCATCATATATGGATAAGGAAGTATGGCACATCGGTGCATACAACGGAAGGCTTTTTATGGCTACTTCTCTTAATCAGATGGAGATAATCGTTAGACAGATTCTTGATGTGAATGATAACGAAATGGTCTTAACGTCGTTTTGGCTCAAATCTAATGAAAAAGATGTCCTTAGAAGGCTAGAAAATGACGGAAGAAAGCCTATTGCTAAGTTAACAGCCAAAAATTGGCAATCCGTTGATTTAGATACGATTTACACTGAGGAATCTGGTAACTCATACGAAGATGTAATTGCGCCCGGTTTACTTTCGAAGAAGATGGACTTTAGCTTCAAGGACGATTCGACATATTTAATACTGTGGGATGCGAAGGTCTGGAAAAAGGGGACTTGGTTTACGACGAGTGATCAGAAATTTATAGCAATCGATGATCCCAGGGATAAGAATAATTGGATCGGAATCAGAGCGAATCGAGATCACTTCGTTTTGTCAAAAACGCAAAGAATAAAAGGAGGTTACGGATATAAACTTTATACTCTGACAATTAGGGTCGAGTAGCGCAAATGCCGGCAACAATGTATATCAATTACGCCGCCAGTGTTTAATCATAATTTTTAAGTTTGACAGCCGGCGCGCTTGATATACTCGCGTTACCCAATCACTGCATATGAGAAAACTAATAATAGTACTGTTCACCACGACCTTCTTTAACGCTTGTGGGCAATCAGCTAAGGAAGTAGTTTTTGACTCCAGGTTTCAACCGAACTCAGAATATATAACTGAGATGGAATCAATCTCTAAATCCAAAATAAATTTTACAGGACCAGAAGAGAAAATCGACAACATCAAGGCAAGCGGGATTGAACTTCCTATGATCGTTGAAGGCTCAACCTCAATGAAAACCACAATACAAACTTTCGATTTATTGCCAGACAGTACTTTCAAAGTAAAAATGGGATATGGAAATATTCGAAGCTCTCAACTCCAAAATGGTCAAGGGACTGAGAAAGATAGCCCTATCTCAGGTTTGATAATTGAAGGAACTTACAACTCCCAGAACAAATTTAAAATTGACACCTTGATCAGTGACAAAGTAGATAATAACACAAAAAACACATTAATCTATACCCTTGAAAATGTTCAAGACAAAATTGCATTTCCTGATTATCCAATGAAAGTTGGGGATTCATTCGAACAAGAGCTTCCTATGAACATCCCTGTTGCCGGCATTAGCAATGTTGGGATTATTATCAAGACAAAGTACAAACTCAAAAACATAAGTGGAGACTTAGCATCTTTCGAAATTGATCAGACAATCGAACTTAACATGGATGTGGAACAGGCTAACGTTTCGGCAACAGGAAGTGGAACGGGTATATCTCAATTCGACATTGCAGAAAAATTTATCACGAAATATGAATCAGATCTTACCATTGAACTTACAATGAATGTTGAAGACCTTAAAATGAATGTGGAGATTAATGCTATATCAACTCAGAACGTGACAATAAAATAGAAAGCTGGTAACATTATGTATGAAATCATAGCCGCACAAGGCAACCGCACAACCCAAAGCTACGATTCATACATTTAACGTGTGTGTCTTGAACTTGATTTAGTTGTAAGAATGAAGATGCTGTACAAAAGATGGAATACTTTTTAGAGGATCAATAATCATGCGGAGGTCGAGCGAACAGAACTGGCCGATGATCTGATAAGAAGAAAAGAATTGATCTTCCGCATACCCCCGTCAGAAGGAGTTTGCAAATCACCTTATGCTGCATTGGAGGAAACTTTCTATGTGGTGAACGATAAGGAAAAACGGAGACATGATTTCCGTAGATGTTTGTTGAAGAGTCGAATAGAGTGAATCAGCGATTGAAGCCTCGTAATGTTAATAAGATGATGTTGAAAACAGGTAGTTATCCCCGAGCAGTCGGGATATCCGTGACCAAGTGCAATGGGCGTTCTGATCTCTGATTGCATAACATCCGGGGTAAAGCTGACGAGACTTCAACATGGGCTTTTGTATGGAACAAGAGAAATCGCTATTGTAGAGATGAGTCGCAAGACGATCAAAGATGTAAGGATGACATCAGA
>Ga0196965_1000798_pt1 | contig 14988 bp, 11 predicted proteins | sample S1_20metaG_FD_148668 | JGI IMG/M metagenome (GOLD analysis project Ga0196965, IMG submission 148668) | Soil microbial communities from Anza Borrego desert, Southern California, United States - S1_20 | ecosystem: Environmental > Terrestrial > Soil > Desert | place: USA: California | collected... | reverse complement strand
GAGATAATCCGCACGTCCTCCAGCGGCCTCGCCCGCCCACCGCCTGCGCTCTGCGGCGCGCCGGTTGTTCCTGTCACGGCCGCCGCGCTCCTCTCGATCAGTCCCGATTCGCGGGGCCCCTGCCATGTGGCCAGCGGTCGACCGCCTTCCGCTCAGCGAACGCTATGTCGCTCAGCGAACATGCGCAAGGTCTTCGGGGAACGCGTCACGGTGGGTTCCGTCGCTGCATCAGCCGGACGACCTCCGCCGCCCGCTCCCGTCCGGCGGACGAGTGGGGGCGGCGGAGGACGGCCTGGTGAGCCGCGACCTCAGGCGGTCAGCGGGGTCTCGCCCTGGGGGAAGGTGCTCCGCGCGAGGTCGGCACCCTTCTTGTGGACGTAGAACGTCCTGCGGAAGGAGAGCACCTCGTCGCCGTGCTGGTTGAGGGTGCGCGTCTTGATGGTGACGATGCCGGCCTGGGGTCGGCTGCCGGACTCCCGCTTCTCCAGGACGAGCGACTCGGAGAACAGTGTGTCCCCCGCGAACACCGGGTGGGTCAGGACGAGACCGTCGAGCCCGAGATTCGCGAACGCGTTCTGCGTGGTGTCGGTGACCGACTGACCGATGGCGATCGCGATGGTCAGCGTGGAGACCACGAGCGGCCGGCCGAACTCCGACGCCTTGCCCACCTCGGCGTTGAAGTGCGACTGGTTCGTGTTCATCGTCAGCAACGTGAACCAGGTGTTGTCCGTCTCGCTGACCGTGCGCCCCAGCGGGTGCTGGTAGACGTCGCCCGGCTGGAAGTCCTCGTAGAAACGCCCCTCCCAGCCGGGCCGTACGGTCGGGGTCACGTTCTCCTGCTGCGCCATGCGCCGCTCTCTTCTCCCGCTCCGGGGTCCGGCACCGGACTGCTCCGATAGGTCACGGGAGGCGCTTGCCAAGCCAGTCCAGCAGGACCTGGAGCACCTCGCGGTTGTTGGCCTCGAGCATCATCATGTGGCCGTTGCCGTGCACGCCGTGGTCGGCGAGCCGGACCCGGTCGACGTCGCAGCCGGCCTGCTGCAGGAAGTCGACCAGGTGTCCGTCGAACCAGCTGAAGGGCGACGTCTCCGCGGTCACCACCGCGATCGGCACCTGCGAGAGGTTCGCCAGCTTCCGGGCAGGCTCGACCTGGAGGGTGCGCGGCACCGGCCCGGCGTCGGTGTCGGTGGTCAGCTGCAGGTCCGCGGCGCTCTCGGCCGGCGGGTCGAAGGTCAGCGGCGCGCACGCGACACCCCAGTCGAGGTCGACGCCGGGTCGCTGCATGAAGGGCGGCCCGATCGTCTCGATGGCGATCAGCGCCTTCACCAGCTCGGGACGGGCGTCGGCGGCGAGGTACCCGGCGGGGCCTCCCGCCGAGTGGCAGACGACGATCGCCGGCCCGATGCGGTCCAGGAGCTCCGCGAGCCGCGACTGCTCGAGGGCGTGCATCGCCGACCAGTCGGCCAGCATGGGTCCGCTGGACGCGGTCGCCTGGCGAACCACGTCGTCGTCGGCGGTGCGGCCGCCGGGCCACTGGGTGTGCGCGTCCGCCGCGGCCGCCGGCAGCATGATGTCCAGCCAGCCCTCGACCGGCATCATCGGGGCCATCGGCCCGAGGACGTCGGGGTGGTGCGGTGACCGTCCGTGGCCCGGGCGGTCCACCACGTAGACGGTGTAGCCCTCCTCGACCAGCTGGCCGGCCCACCCGGGCCGCCCGTCCGGGGTCCCCAGGTAGTCCAGCCCCTGACCACCTCCACCGTGGATGAGCACCACGGGGTGCGGCTGTCGCACCTGGGCGGGCTTCTCCCACTCGACGTACATCTGGCCGTAGGGCATCGTGCCGGACTCGGTGGCGCGCTGCTCCGCGCCCACCCAGAAGAATCCTCGGGTCATCGGGGGCCTCCTCAGGCCTGGGCAGCCGGCTGGGCCAGCAGGGACGGGGTCTCGACCGGCTCGCTCATGCGCATCTGCTGCTTCTGCACCTCGGGGTCGGCTGCGGCCATGCGCAGTCCGGCCAGTACGGGCTCCAGCGCCTCCAGGTCGCCCGAGTGGTAGACGAGCTGCTTCATCGCGGTGGCCGTCGGCGACGCGTGCTCGAGGAACGCGGTCCGCCGCTGCTCCGAGTACGTGTCGAGGATGGAGTCGCTCGCCTCGCCGTTCACCACCGCAGCGAGCCCCTCGCTCAGGACGTAGGAGTCGAACAGGCCCGAGGTGAGGCCCATGCCGCCGGTGGGGTTGGTGGCGTGCGCGGCGTCGCCGGCCAGCAGCACCCGCCCCGCGCGGAAGGTGGACGCCGCCCGCTGGTGCATGCGGTAGGGCGAGAACTGCACGAGCTCGAAGTCCTTGTCGCCCGGCAGCGTCTCGGCGAAGAACGCGGGGATGCGCTCGGCCACCGTCTCCTCGGGCAGCGAGGCGTCCTCCATGAAGGTGCACCGCCAGAACCCGGTGTCGTCGATCTTGGCGACGATGGCGCCGTACCGGTCGTCCATGACCATGTTGCCGGTCGCGTAGCCGTGCGCGGCGAAGTCGTACCGGATGTTCGTGGCGACGAACCGCTCCGGCCAGGTCATGCCCTCGAACTCGATGCCCAGCGCCCGGCGCACCCCGCTGGCGGCACCGTCGGCGGCGATCACCCAGTCCGCCCGGATCTCCGTGGCCGAACCGTTGCGCTCCGCGGCGAGGGTGACCCCGCGGTCGTCCTGCGTCACGCCGGTCACCGAGGTGCCGAACACGACCTCGGTGTCGGGGAGACGGCCGAGGTGCTCCATGGCGATCGCGCCGAGCTTGTCCTGACCGAGGTTCACGTTGTAGGGGTGCGGGATCTCGCCCTCGAGGACGCCGACGTTCATGTGCATCCGCTCCCCCGTCTTGTAGACGACGAAGTCGATGTCACCCGAGACGACGCCCGCGCGCTTGACGTCATCCAGGACCCCCAGGCGCTCGAGCCCGCTCAGGACGCCCGTGTGGTAGACCATCGCGCGTGGGGCGGTGCTGAGGCTCTCCCCCCGTTCGACGACGGTCACGGGCACCCCGGCCTGCGCCAGCCCGAGGGCCGTCAGCAGCCCGACGGGGCCCGCTCCGACCACGACGACTCTGCTGTTGCTCATTGCGCATCCTCTCGACGGTGATGAGGCGGCGGAACGGGTGCCTGCATCCCGTCCGGCCGTGGTGCCGGGTTCGAAGGGGGGAACGAGGACCCGGGCGACCTCCGGCCGGAGGGCGTCTCGCCGCCGGACAGGGCACCGTCGGCCGCCGGACCCGAAGCTGTTCGGTGATAGTACAAGTGTGCGCTCAGGTCAACGTAGCGACGCCGAGGAGTCCGGTCAAGACCCCGCGCGCCCGCGCGGGGGGCGCCGGCTCCCGTTGCCCGGCCGACGTCGCGCTCCTTGACGGGCCCACGGGGGGTGCATACGTTCACCGAACAGGATTTCGGTAGGCGAACGAGGCTGACCCGGCGTCGGCGGGACCGGCCGGGAGCCCCGGCAGCCGCCCCCGGGAGCCACTCCTCACCAGGACAGGAGAGCAAGCATGAGCCGCATGACAGATCTCGACGGCAAGGTCGCGGTCGTGACCGGAGGCGCGTCGGGCATCGGACTGGGCATCGCCCGGCAACTCCGCGCCGCCGGCATGACGGTCGTGATCGCCGACGTCGACGAGGGCGCCCTGCAGCGGGCGGCATCGGAGATCGGGGCGCTGGGTGTCCGGACCGACGTCCGCGACGCGGCCGGCGTGCAGGCGCTGGCCGACGCGACCATCGCGGAGCACGGTGCCGTACACCTCGTCGTGAACAACGCCGGCGTGGGCCCCATGGCCCCGATCGCGGACCTGCAGCTGTCCGATTGGCAGTGGATGATCGAGGTGAACCTGTGGGGCGTCATCCACGGCGTGCACAGCTTCCTGCCCCTGCTCAAGAAGAACGCCGACGGCGGCCACATCGTGAACACCGCGTCGATCGGTGGGCTGATGACCGGGGTCGGTCTGGGCGCCTACTTCGTCACCAAGTTCGGCATCGTCGCCCTGACCGAGACCCTCGCGAAGGAACTGGCTGCCGAGGGCTCCCCGGTCGGGGCCTCGGTCCTGGTGCCCGGAACGGTGCGCAGCGACATCTCGAACAGCCTCCGCAACCGCCCAGGGGACCTGGGCGAGGGCGCGCTCGTCGACGCGAAGCTCGAGGAGGGGCCGGACATGGGGATGCGGTGGCTGGAGCCCGACGAGGTCGGCCGCATCGTCATCGACGGCATCGCCGCGGGAGACCTCTACCTGGTCACGCACCCCGAGGCCCTGCCGATGATCGAGGCGCGCCACCGGGACATCGAGGCCGCCTTCGCGGCTGCCGCCGACCGCGGCTGAGACACCCGGTCCGCTGCCGTGCCGGAGGGGCAGGGCAGCGGACCGGGGCGCGCGGCCGGAGCCGCTCAGCTCTCCGGCGCGGCCGGTACGCCGTCGGCCGAGGCGCGGTAACGACTGGGCCAGATGCCGTGCCGGCCCGGCGAGAGCACGCCCTTGGGATCGACCGCGTCCTTGATCTTCTCCACGAACCGCCGGTAGGCGTGATCGTTGTAGGAGTACTGGTCCGAGGCCAGGTCCATGAAGTCGATGTGCGCCCGGTACTCGCCGTAGCCCTGCGCTCCGAGATCCGCCACCAGTTCCTTGGCCACGGTGAAGGCCGTGCGGGTCATGTCCTCGTTGGTGCGGTCGAACATGAAGGCGCCGACGACGGCGGCGCTGCGCCCGTTGATGGCGAGGATCCCCAGCCCCGGGGTCATGCCGAGCGGAGCCGCCTTGGTGAACATCTCGGTCATGACGTGCCGGATCTCGCTCCCGACGAGGGGCACGACCGGGGCGAAGCCCACGTGCCCGATGAAGTCGGGCAGGGTCTCCATGAGCGCCAGGGTGGGTATGCCCGCCTGGACCTTCTCCGTGCCGTTGGTGATCTGGTCGAACTCCTCGGGCGCGTACACCCGCCCCTCACGGACCGACGAGCCCTCGATCTCCGCCCAGGCCGCCTTGATCTTCGCGGCCTTGTGCTCCAGGACCGCGCGGTCCTCCCAGAGCCCCACGCGGACGGCCCACCGACCGAAGCCGCTCTGGCGTCCGAACTCGTCGAGGGACTCGTCGTCCCACTCCTGCGGCGGGAACATGGAGTCGCCCAGCACCGTGACGTGGCTGGGGGCCGGGTAGAAGCAGGGCACTCCCCGGATGGTGTCGTCCAGCATGAGCCGGCTGACGGTGTCGATCGCCGCCTCGAGGTCGTGCTCCTTGGCGACCGTGAGGATCAGCGTCTGGTAGGCCTCGGGCATCGGCTGGAGCCAGATGCCCATCCTCGTGACGATGCCGAGGTTCGACTGGGTGAACAGCGGGTCCAGGGTCGGGCCGAGCCCCCGCTTGTAGAGGTGCCACGACTTGTTGCCGGGCACGGCGCCCATGCCGGTGCGCAGCAGCTCGCCGTCGGGCATGACCACCTCCATGCCGGTGGGCGCGAGGAAGTTCTGGCCGTTCGGCAGGTAGGTGACCCCGTTGTCCAGGGAGTTGCCGATCACGCTGCCCCAGCCCAGGTCCGGAACGGACAGCATGAGCTTGTGACCTCCGGCGGCGAGCGCCTCCTGCAGGTCGAACCAGCGGACGCCCGGCTCGACGACCGCGTAGGCGAGCCGCTCGTTGATCTCCAGCACCTTGTTCATCCGCCGGAGGCTCACCTGGATGGAGCCCGCCAGACGCGGCGAGGCGCCCCCGTACCCGTTGTTCCGGCCCTGGCTGTGCGTCCAGATCGGGACGTCGAACTCGTTGGCCAGGCGAACGACCCCCTGGACCTCCTCGGTGCTGGCCGGCGAGACGACCGCCGAGCCGAGGTAGGTGTCGTCACCGGGGATCCAATAGGGGTCGCGGTACTGGTCCAGGTCCTCCCGCTCCAGGAGGACGGCATCCGCCCCGAGGAGTTCCACGAGCTGGTCCACCACCGCCTGGGGAAGCGTGCTCGCGTGCGCCGACAGGGTCATGAGGTGCGCCTCCGATGTGCGGTGAGCGGCCAGATGTTCGCCAGCGCGGAGACTAGCTCCCCCGTCGCGGCGCGACCAGGGTCATGCCCCGAGTCTGTGCGAGATCGGCGCACGTCCGACAGCGGGGATGTCGAGTTCGCGCACAGCCCTTGATTCGGTGGTGCACGCCACTTTACGCTCAGCGAACCGACGCTCGGTGAGCGAACGCGTCGCCCGGCAGATCCGGCCGCCGCCCATGCTTCTAGGAGACCAGCACATGTCGACCATCTCCGTGCACCAGGACCAGACCTCGGTCCGCACGCTGCCCGCGGGCGTCGAACCCGCCCAGTTCGACCGCTTCCTCGCGCTCGTCGCCGAGGCGCTGCCCACCGAGCGGATCCTGACCTCCGAGGCGGACCTGCGGCAGTTCCGCGACCCCTACGCGTTCGAGACCTGGACGGAGTTCACGGCCTCGGCCGCGGTGCTGCCGACCAGCACCGAGGAGGTGCAGGCGGTGGTGCGGGCGGCCAACGAGCACCGCATCCCGCTCTTCACGCACGGCCAGGGGCGCAACAACGGGTACGGCGGCCCCGCGCCGCGGGTGACCGGGTCGGTGGTCATCAGCCTGCGCGAGATGAACCGGATCCTCGAGATCAACGACGAGCTGGCGTACGCCGTCGTCGAGCCCGGGGTCAAGTGGTTCGACCTGCACGAAGCCCTCGAGGCCGGGGGGCACCCGCTGTTCGCCTCGATCACCGACCTCGGCTGGGGCAGCGTGATCGGCAACTCCATGGACAACGGCATCACCTACGGGCCGAACTCCCAGGACTTCGGTGCGCCCTGCGGCATGGAGGTCGTCCTGGCCGACGGCTCGCTGCTGCGCACCGGCATGGGCGCCATGGAGGACAACCCGACCTGGCACCTCTACAAGCGGGGTCTCGGGCCGGCCCTGGACCCGCTGTTCATCCAGTCCAACTTCGGCATCGTGACCAGGATGGGCTACTGGCTCACGCCCAAGCCCGAGGTCGTCCACCCCTTCTTCGTCACGGCGGAGAAGGAGGAGGCCCTCGGCCCCCTGATGGAGACCCTGCGGCGGCTGCGCCTGGACGGCACCGTCCAGGGCATCCCCTCGTTCCGCAACACCCTGCTGCTCGCCTCGGTCATCACCCGGCGCAGCGAGTGGTCGGATTCCGACGCGCCCCTGGACGACGCCACGATCGACCGGATCGCCCAGGAGACGGGGATCGGGCGCTGGTCCGGTCGCGGGGGGCTGTGGGGCGACCGGGTGGTGGTGGAGCACAACTACGCCAAGGTGAAGGCCGCCTTCGAGCAGATCCCCGGGGTCACGGTGACCGGTGAGCCGATCCCCTTCGACCAGATCGGGAGCCGCGAGCACTACTACGAGCGCATTCTCGGCGGGGTCCCGAGCATGGACATCCACAACGTGGTGGGCTGGTACGGCGGCAGTGAGAACGGCGGGCACCTGTCCTTCTCCCCGGTGATCGCCCTGACGAGCGAGAACGCCGTCGAGTCCAACCGCTTCCTGCGCGACCTGGTCGAGCGGGAGGCCGGCCTGGACTACCAGGTCGCCATGTTCAGCGTCAGCGCCCGCGTCATGGTCAACGTGGTGATGATGATCTTCGACGCCTCCGACGAGGCGCAGACCCGGCGCGCGCACGACGCCGTCAAGCTCATGGTCCGGGAGGCGGGCAAGCGCGGCATGGGCGAGTACCGCGCGCACCTGGACTTCATGGACCTCGCTTCGGACCAGTTCGCCTTCGGCGACCACGCCTACCGCCGGTTCGTCGAGAAGATCAAGGACGCCGTCGACCCGAACGGCATCCTCGCTCCCGGCCGGCACGGCATCTGGCCCGAGGCCATGCGCCCCGACCGCTCGCAGGCCTGAGCAGCGCGCGCCGCGACCCGGCACCCGGTGACGTCACCGGGTGCCGGGGTCGCGGTGCGTCCGTCGACGGGCGGGGGCCGGCGCAGCCGCCGGCCCGGCGGGCCTGGCCTAGACCAGCGGAGGGGTCTCCAGCTTCTTGGTGCCCATGAACCGCTCGACCTGCAGGCGCTCGTCCTTGACCATGAGGCGCAGGCGCTCGAGGTCCGCCTCGAGCCGGACCGGGTCGGTGGAGTGGTACACGAACCGCTTGTTCTCGCTGGCCATCGGCGAGGCGACATCGACGAACATCCGCCGCCGGACGTCCGCGTACCGGTCCAGCACCTCATCGCCGGCCCGGCCGGTGACGACGGCGGCGAGCGCGTCGTAGAGCACGTAGGTGTCGAAGAGCCCCGACGTCAGCCCCAGACCGCCGGTGGGGTTGGTGGCGTGGGCGGCGTCCCCGGCCAGGAGCACACGTCCGGCGCGCATCGAGGACGCGGCCCGCTGGTGCATGCGGTACGGCGAGTACTGGACCAGTTCGAACTCCCCGCCACCCGGGAGGAGCTTCTGGAAGATCTCGGGCATGCGGTCGGGAACCGACTCCTCCGGGAGGCTCCGGTCCTCGCAGTAGGTGCACCGCCAGAGGCCGCTGTCGTCGATCTTGGCGATGATCGCCCCGTACGTCGGGTCGACCTGCATGGTCGAGCGGCCGTAACCGTGGGCCTCGAAGTCGTAGCGGATGTTGGTCGCCACGAATCGTTCGTCCCAGGTCATGCCGTCGAAGGTCAGCCCGACCGCCTCGCGCACCGCACTCCGCGCGCCGTCGGTGCCGATGACCCAGCCGGCGCTGAACGTCGCCTCACCCTCGGGCGTCTGCGCGGTCACGGTGACCGACGAGTCGTCCTGCGTCAGCCCGGTGAGGCGGGTCCCGAAGTGCACGGGCACGCCGAGCTCGGCGAGCTGCCGCAGGGCGATCTCGGCGAGCTGGTGCTGGCCCAGGTGCAGGTTGAAGGGGTAACGGACCCGCCCCTCCAGCACGTCGAGGCTGTAGTCGATGCGCTCGCCGGTCGCGTACACGAGGTAGGTGTAATCCTGCTTCGCGAAGCCGGTGCGCAGCGCCTCCTCCATGACGCCGAGGCGCTCGAGGCCTTCCAGGACCGACCAGTGGTAGACCATCGCCCGCGGCGACTGGACGATGGCGGGCTCGGCCTCGAGGAGCCGGACCGAGACGCCCTGCCGGGCGAGCCCGAGCGCGTTGAGCACGCCCACGGGTCCTGCGCCGACGATGAGCACGTCGCTGTGCACGGTCACTTCACTCCTCCAGCGGCACGGCCCAGCACGGTGGCGAAGGCGGTGTCGGTCTCGTGTGCCAATCCGAGCAGGGCCTTCTCCAGCCCGCTGACGTCGTCGTCGGCCAGTCCCAGGCTCGCGTTCGTACGGAACTTCTGCAGCACCTCGTCCGCGGTGAGCGGGTTCTCCGCACCACCGCGCTGGTAGCGCAGCTCGTGCTCCAGGACCCGCCCGTCCCGCAGGACGACGCGCACCCCTCCGCCGAAGGCGTCCGGGGTGGGTGCGTACTGCCGGAGCTCGTAGGACACCCGCGGCGTGAGCGCGCGTACCGCCTCGTCGGTGACGGCCTCCGCGGTGAAGCTGGTGACGTCCAGCCGGCCGTGGACCAGCCGGTAGGAGAGACACCAGGGCAGGCTGAACTTGGCGTCGTACGGCGTCCGCGGGTGCACCTTGTCGGCCGCCGGGTCGCAGACCAGGGAGACCCCGGTCGCGTCGGTGAAGCCGACGATCGACTCGACGTCCTCCGGCCGGATCGGGGTGTCGGCGAGGACGGCGGCCAGGGCGTCCACCGGCGCGTGGGTGTAGTGGCAGGCCGGATAGGGCTTGTAGGCGATCTCGGGGGTCACCCACCGCTCCCCCAGCGTCGCCAGCTCGGCCGGCAGGTCGGTCGCCTCGCCGTGCAGGTAGGTGGCGAAGAAGCCGCGGGCTCCCTCGAATACCGTCGCCGGCCCACTGGCCCCGTGCGCGGCCAACCGGACCGCTGCCAGGCCCGACCGGGCGGCCCAGCCGGGGTGCAGCCGCTTGGTCTCCGACCCGTCGGCGAGGAACTCGAGCAGGCCGGCGGCCATGCTGCCGGCGATGCCCAGGGCATGGGCGGTGGTGGCCGGCGTCAGGCGCCGTGCCCGGGCAGCGGCGGCGGTCGCGCCGAAGACGCCGCAGACCCCGGTGGGCTGGAATCCGCGGGCGTGGAACAGGCCACTGCCGGCGTTCCCGAGCCGGACGCAGACCTCGTTGCCGGCCACCATCGCCGCCAGCAGGTCGGCGCCGGACGCCCCGGCTGCCTGCGCCGCGGCGAGCGCGGCGGGGACGACGCCGGCGCTGACGTGGACGACCGACCGGGGGTGCGTGTCGTCGAAGTCGAGCGCGTGGGCCAGCGCGCCGTTCACCAGGGCCGCATCGCCAGGGAGCAGGTTCGCCGCCCCGATCGCCGTCGCCGGTCCGGTGCTCCCGTCCTCGCGGACGGCGGCGTGCACGTAGCCGGCCTCCCCGAGCGCGTGGGCCGCGATGCCGCATCCCAGTGCGTCCAGCGCGTGCAGGCCCGCGGCGTGCTGGACGTCGTCCGGGATCGCGCCGGCATCCAGCCCGGCGACGAACTCTCCGAACCGCTGGGCCGCTGTAGGCATGGGTATTCCTCGCGAGTTCGGTGGCGGGAGAAGTGTTCGCTCACCGTACGTGGCGGCCGCCACACCAGTCAAGGCCGGAGCGCTCCGCGGGCGGCACCCAGTGTGCTCCCCCACCGGCCGTTTCGAGCGCCGGTTCCGACCGCGGTCGCGCACGTCTCGCGCCGCCCCCGGCCCCGCGGTCGTGCGTACAGTTGCGGGCCCGACAGACGTGTGCCGCCGGACGGGTCGTGCGTGCCCCGCCGGGCTCCGGGCCCTTCCCAGTGAGAGGCGACCGTGGATCACCAGGTAGTGAGGTCGACCCGGCACGAGGAGTGGAACCGCAGGGTGCGCCCCCTGGTGGGCGCCTACCGGACGACGACGGTCGCGCCGGAATTCTGGGGCGAGGCGCGGGCCTGGCGGCACGGGGGGATGCAGCTGCTCTCCGTCCGCTCGTCGGCCGGCCACACCTCGTGGGATCCCCGGTTCGACAGCGGGCCGCAGCGGCTGCAGGTCGGCGTCCACCTGTCGGGGGTGAGCCGGCTGCTCGTCGACGGTCGCGAGCTCACCATCGGCCCCGGGGACGTCCTGGCGACGCTGTCGGGGTCCTTGTCGCACCTGGAGTACCCCGGCCCGATCCACCACACCGTGCTCGAGGTCCCCTCCGCGCACGACCACGAAGTGCGGTTCGGCGCGGCCGGCAGGCGCTACCGCCTGCTCCGGGCAGGCAGCGGCCTCGTCGATGCCTACGCCGGCCTGCTGCGGCAGCTGGTCGACGCAGCGCCTCGGATGACTCCCGCCGCCGCTCGTCAGGCGCTGACGTCCGCGACAGGCCTCGCCGCCGCCATGCTGACCCTGGGCGACGAGCGCGGGGGCGACTGCCCGTCGGGCCGGAGGAGCGCCGACGTCACGACCCTCAAGGACTACATCCGCACCCACCTCTCCGATCCCGACCTGAGCGTCGCGAAGATCGCGCGGGCGCACCACATCTCACCGCGGTACGTGCAGGTCCTCTTCGCGGAGCAGGGCGAGTCGGCTGCCGCCTGGACGCGACAGCAGCGCGTCGCCGCTGCTCGACGGGACCTCGCCGACCCGGGGCTCACGCACGTCCCCGTCGCCCGGGTCGGCATGCGCCTGGGGTTCCGCACCGCGTCGCACTTCGGGCAAGTCTTCCGCGAGGCCACGGGGCAGAGCCCGAACGCCTTCCGCGCGGACCAGGCACGGGCCGGCGCGGCCTGAGCCCTGACGCCGGCCGGACCCTCAGGCGCCGCGCCGGTTCTCGGGCCAGATGCCGTGCCGTCCGGGCGAGATGATCCCGTTGGGATCGACGGCGTCCTTGATCTTCTCCACCAACCGCCGGTAGGCGTGGTCGTTGTAGGAGTACTGATCCGCGGCGAGGTCCATGAAGTCGAGGTGCGCCCGGTACTCGCCGTAGCCGAGTGCGCCGATCTCGCCCACCAGCTCGTGCGCCACCGCGAAGGCGTTCCTGACCGCCTCCGGATCGGTGCGGTCGAACTGGATCCCTGCCACCACGGCGGCCGCCCGCGCGCTGACAGCGAAGATCCCGCCGGAGAACATGATGCCGTGCTGTTCCAGGCGGGTGCGCATCTGGTCGATGACGTAGCGGACCTCGGTGCCCTTCAGGGCGACGACGGGTGAGAAGCCGACGTGGCCGAGATTGGGCGGCGTGATCTCGTTGAGCTGAACCGTCGGGATGCCGATGTGGACCTTCTCGGTCTGCCGGGTGATCTCGCCGTACTCGTGCGGCTCGTAGACGCGCCCGGCGTGCACCGTGGCGCCGGGGATCTGCTTCCAGATGCGGTCGATCTTGGCCGCCTTGGCCTCCAGGATGTCGCGGTCCTCCCAGAGCCCGACCCGGACCGCCCACCGGCCGAGGCCCGTCTCCCGACCGTAGGCCTCGCGGTCCTCCTCCGACCACACGCGGGGCTGGGGCACGGGCAGGTCGAGGAGGAGCGCCCCGTTCCGGGGCGCCGGGTAGATGCACGGGACACCGCGCAGGGTGCCGTCGAGCAGCAGCTCCCGCAGCGTGTCGACGCCGGCCTCGAGATCGCTGTCCTTGGCCATGCCGAGGAGCAGCGTCTGGTAGGTCTCGGGGGTCCGCTGGAGCCAGACGCCCATCCTGGTGACGATGCCGAGGTTCGACTGGGTGAACAGGGCGTCCAGCGACGGTCCCAGCATCCGCTTGTACAGGTGCCATGCCTTGTTGTCGGGGACGGCGCCCATGCCGGTGCGCAGCAGGTCGCCGTCCGGAAGCACCACCTCGAGCCCGGTGGGTGCCATGTGATCAGCACCGTTCGGCATGTAGGTGATGCCGTTGTCCATGGAGTTCCCGATGACGCTCCCCCACCCGAGATCCGGGATCGACACCCTCAACCGGTGCCCGCCCGCCTCGAGTGCGTCGTACAGGTCGAACCAGCGGACGCCCGGCTCCACCACCGCGTAGGCGAGCTCCTCGTCGATCTCCAGGACCCGGTTCATCCGCCGCAGGCTCACCTGGATGGAGCCCCCTACGCGAGGTGAGGCCCCGCCGTAGCCGTTGTTGCGCCCCTGCGACGAGGTCCACAGCGGCACACCGAACTCGTTCGCGATCCGGACGACCGCCTGCACCTCCTCGGTGGATGCCGGCGCCACGACGGCGGCCCCGGCATAGGTGTCGTCCCCGGGCACCCAGAAGGGGTCCCGGTACTCGGCCATGTCCTCGGCCTCGGTCCACACCCACTCGGCCCCGAGCGCCGCCCGGAGGCGTGCCACGAGACCATCGGGCAGGACGGGCGCCGGCGTGCCGTCGATCGCGACCATGGGGAGTTTCCGCCGTTCGTTGAACGTACGATTGTTCGCTGTGCGGCGAACCTAACGAGCCTGAGCCGCCAGCGTCAACCAGCGCGACCGGTCCACCGACCGATGGGCGGCGGAGCCGGTGCGAGGGGCTCGCTCCCGCTGGGCGTCAGCCGAGGACGACGTTCACGAACAGGTAGCCGTTGAGCGCGACGATGAGGCCGGCGACGAGCGCGCCGGCGAGGGTGGTCGCGCGCCGGTTCACCCACTCCCCCATGAGGTCGCGGCTGCTGGTCAGCCACAGCAGGGGCACAAGGGCGAACGGGATGCCGAAGGACAGCACCACCTGCGACCAGACGAGTGCGGTCGTGGGATCGGCCTCCAGCGCGAGCACCACGAGCGCCGGTGCCAGCGTGATCAGTCGGCGGGCGAGCACCGGGATGTGCCGGCGCAGGAACCCGGCCATCACCACCTGGCCCGCGTGGGTCCCCACCGAGGAGGCCGCGAAGCCGGAGGCCAGCAGCGCGAGCGCGAAGGCCAGGGCGGCACCCGGGCCCAGCTGCTGCCCGAGACCGCTGTGCACGCTCTCGAGCGACCTGATCTCCGCCTGGCCGGTGAACAGCTGGGCGGCGATCACCAGCATCGCGGCGTTCACCAGTCCGGCGACCCCCATGGCGACCAGCACGTCCAGCCGCTGGGCCCGCAGCAGGTGACGCCGGCCCTCCCGGGTGCGTCCCGCGGTGATCGCGTCGCCGTAGCGGCCCGGGGTGAGCGCCGAGTGCACGTAGATGACGTGCGGCATGACGGTGGCCCCGAGGATCCCGGTGGCCAGCAGCAGGCTGTCGGTGCCCTCGAAGCCCGGGACCAGACCCGACGCGACACCGGCCGGGTCGACGCCGGCACCGAGCAGGGTGTAGCCGAAGCCCAGGCCGATGACCAGCAGCAGCCCGGCGATGACCCGCTCGAAGGGTCGGTGCCCGCGGGACTGCGCGGCCAGCAGCACGAAGGCGACGACGGCGGTGATCGCCCCACCGACCGGCAGCGGGACCCCGAACAGCAGGTTGAGCGCGACGGCGCCGCCGACTATCTCGGCCAGGTCGGTGGCGATCGCCACCGCCTCGGCCTGCGCCCACAGACCCCAGACGGCGGGCCTCGGCAGGCGCTCCCGGCACAGCGTCGCCAGGTCACGTCCGGTGGCCATGCCCAGCTTCGCCGTGAGCGACTGGATGAGCATCGCCATCAGGTTGGCCACGACGATGACCCACAGCAGGGTGTACCCGAAGGAGGCCCCGCCGGAGAAATTGGTGGCGAAGTTGCCCGGGTCGACGTAGGCGACGGCGGCGACGAAGGCCGGCCCCAGCAGGGGCCACACCCGCGGCCGACGGCGGTCCCGCGGCGGCAGCGCGCCGTCCAGCCGGGTGGGCAGGACGACTGCTCCGGTCTTCGACAGGTACACGAGAGCCTCTCGGTGGGAGGTCGGTGATCGGCGCGTACGCGTCAGGAGCCGGCGGAGTCCAGCAGCGACCGGACGGCGCGGACCTCGTCGTCGTCGACACCGTGCTCGGGTGCCTCGTGGATGGAGAGGGTCACGGCGGCGCCCATGGCCTCGAGCAGGGCCGCGGTCTCCCGGACCCGTCCAGGGGGAACCCACTCGTCGGTCCGG
>Ga0196965_1000797_pt1 | contig 15040 bp, 14 predicted proteins | sample S1_20metaG_FD_148668 | JGI IMG/M metagenome (GOLD analysis project Ga0196965, IMG submission 148668) | Soil microbial communities from Anza Borrego desert, Southern California, United States - S1_20 | ecosystem: Environmental > Terrestrial > Soil > Desert | place: USA: California | collected... | reverse complement strand
AATATCTTCATCATGCCCGACATGTGCTTTGGTGGTAGGTGTAATGATGGGTTGTGGAAGTTTATCATTTTCTTTCAAACCATCCGGCAGGGGCACACCGCATAAACTCCGTTTACCTGCTTTATATTCCCGAGCAGCATGGCCGGATAAATAGCCGCGAATCACCATCTCTACGGCAAAAGGATCGCACTTAAATCCGACCGTAACATTGGGATCGGGTGTTTCAAGTACCCAGTTTGGAACTATATCTTTTGTTGCCTCCAGATTATAAGCTGCAATCTGGTTAAGCACCCGCCCTTTATCCGGAATTGCTTGGGGAAGGATAACGTCGAATGCCGAAATCCTATCAGTAGCGACCATAGCCATGTGATCACCAAAGTAATAGACATCCCGCACTTTACCTTTGTAAAATCCGGTTTGTCCGGGGAAATTGAAGTTGGTTTCTTTGATCGCCTTCATATATTTTAAAAGGCGCAAGTTATAAATTGATTAGTCACACAAGGAATAGAAAACCCGAAAAATAATCGGTTCATTTTCATACCTTTTGGATTATTTTTGAGTAGATGTGTCTTTCACTTCTACAACCGTTCCCGCTTTAAAGATCGTGGTTTTCAGCAACTTGCCATCCTCATCATATTGGTTCCAGGCGCCGTGCTTTTTGTCGGCCACATATTGTCCCGCTTCTGCTGTTTTTCCGTTTTCGTAAAACAAAGTGAATAATCCATGCTTCCGGTTAGTCCGGTATTCGCCGATGTTCTCAGCCTGGCCGTTTTCAAAATAGGTTTTATATGGTCCCGTTAACTGATTACCCTTCAGTGTTTCTTCACTTTTTAATTTGCCTGATGGATAATAGGTATAGCGTATACCATTTAGTTTTCCATCCGAGTAGGTGGCTTTAGTTTTTGGCGTCTTACTATTTAAGTGATAGGTGATCCAGAGACCGTGTGGTTTTTCGTTACGAAATCTTTTCTCAGCAAGAAGATCTCCTGATTCGTTAAATTCCTGTATAGTAGCATCGATGCCATTGGCTGCCCATTGGTCACGTATTTTGATCTTGCCATCTGGAAAATAATCGAAGTTGGTGCCGGTTTTTTTTCCTTCTTTATATTGATATCGATGTCGTACGGCACCGTTGGCATAGTAAGCTACATTTTCCCCCTGGAGTTGACCGTTGGTAAAGCTTCCTTCGAGGATCAGATTGCCTTCGCGGTCGTAGTTTTTGAACTGACCATGTTTTGAACCGGCATCCATGGTAGATGCCGTTTCAAGTTGACCATTGTCGAAATAGGTTTTATAAAATCCTGAAAGAACGCCATCTACATAGTTTGCTTCGCTTTCTATTTTTCCATTTTCGAAAAAAGTGCGTGTGATGCCATTGGGTTTACCTTTTTGATAGCTGATTTCTTTTTTGATCTTTCCGTTTGGATAATATTCCTTGATGAGTCCCTCCGGTTTTCCCTTTACAAAATAGCTTTCACGTTTAATGGTACCGTTGTCGAAGAAAAGTTGTACACTGTCTGTGAGTTTGTCATTCTGATAATAAGCTTTTTGAAAGGGGAGTCCCTCTTCATTGAAGATTTTTACAGGCCCGTGTCTCAAGCCATTGACATAGATTAGCTGTCGCGCAGGTTTTCCGTTGCTGTGATATTCGGTAAATACGCCGGATTTTTTTCCTTGTTCAAACTGGCCTTCCATCATCGGATTCCCATTTTCATAATAGCGTATATACTTTCCGTTATACTGTTCCGGGTCGTTTGCGGAAACAAAATAGATTTCTTCAATATGTTTCTTTTGCGGATCATAGTATTTACGCACTTCCTGCTGCGCAAAGGTAAACGAGGACACAAAGAGAAAACTGAAGAGAAGAAGACTAGGCATACAATGATTTATTATGAACACCTGGAGGTGTTTTTCCATGCAATAACGAAGTGTCTTTTTAATTGTTGTTCCAAAAATGGAATGAATCCTACATCAGTTCGATCACGATAGCAGATGCGCCACCACCACCATTACAGATGCCGGCAACGCCTATGGAAGCGTTGTTTTGTTTTAATACATGAAGTAGTGATGTGATAATCCGCGCACCAGAAGCACCGAGGGGATGGCCTAATGCAACGGCACCACCATGCACATTAACCCGTTGCGGATCGATTTCAAGTTTTACATTGTTGGCAATGGCTACAGCCGCAAAGGCTTCGTTGATCTCATAATAGTTGACATCCTTTTTTTCTACGCCGGCGTTTTTTATCGCCTTGGGAATGGCAATGGACGGTGTCGTAGTAAACCACATAGGGTCTTGTGCCGCATCTGCAAAACCACGAATTCTTGCCAGCGGTTTAGCGCCAAGTTCTTTTGCTTTTTCTTTACTCACCAATAGCAGCGCCGAAGCACCGTCGTTTAGTGTGCTGGCATTAGCTGCTGTAACCGTTCCTTCTTTAGAGAACACTGGTTTAAGTGTTGGTATTTTTTCGAAGTTTACATTCTTGTACTCTTCGTCTTCCGAAAACAGCGATATATTTCCTTTGCGGTCTTTGACTTCGACTGGGATAACTTCTTCTTTGAATTTTCCTGCTGCCCATGCAGAAGCAGAACGTGTGTAGGAATCAACAGCATATTGGTCTTGCGCTTCTCGGGAAATATTCATCTCGCGCGCAGTATTGTCTGCGCATACGCCCATAGCACAATGGTTGTAGACATCCGTTAACCCATCGTATTGAACGCTGTCGAGTAATTCACCGTGACCGTATTTGTATCCTGAGCGTGCTTTCATCAGGTAATAAGGCGAGTTGCTCATGCTTTCTGTTCCACCGGCGATCACCGCATCATTGTGCCCCAGCATGATTGATTGTGAACCGAACATAACCGCTTTCATACCCGAAGCACAAACTTTGTTAACCAACGTGCATGGAACTTCAAAACCTAATCCTGCACCTGCGGCAATCTGCGTTGCCGGGGCTTGTCCCAGTCCTGCCGATAATACATTTCCCATCAGTACCTCCTGGATATGTTTGGGATCAACCTGCGCTTTTTCCAGTGCGCCTTTCACAGCAATTGATCCTAATGTTGTTGCGCTAACGGATGCAAGACCTCCTCCAAAACTTCCTATTGGGGTGCGCACCGCGGATATGATATATACTTCTTTCATTTTCTTTAGTTCAAAGTTTCATGGTTCAAAGTTTCATGGTTCAAAGTTCATGGTTCAAAGTTCAAGGGTTGAGTTCGGTAACGAAGTGTTTGGCGAATATTGTTTGAGGTTTGACGTTTGAGGTTTGATGTTGGTTTCTTGATATGGGTCTGCGATTCGTTTTAAAATCTAGATTTGGCTTTGCGTAACTCAGCGCCTTTGCGCCTTAGCGGTTAAGATATCGGTGGAAGAAGTTCAATAACTTTTTCGTTATCGAAAAACAACCTGAAGCCTGCAGCTTAAAGCTCAATGTAAAACCTGTTCCAAGACGGACACACCTAAGCCTCGTAGCTCGTAGCTAACTTTACCAGTCCGGCTTGCCGCTGTTATTTCGTTTTTGTGCCTCACGTTTGTTTTGCTGGAGATATTGGATCTCCTGGTTTTTCAGGGCTTCGAGAATCATCTTTGCTTTCTCTTCACTGATCTTCATCTCTTCCAAACGTTTTTTTACTTCAGGAGGCAATTCCTGTTTGTCTTTGTCTTTTTTTTCCTGATCTTTTTCCTCTTGTTTTTGCGATTCTTCTTTTTTGGACTTCTCGTCCTTCTCCTCTTCTGGCTTGTCTTTCTTCTCCTTGTTTTCCTTGTCCTGTTTTTCCTGGTCTTCTTTTTTCTTCTGCTCCTGCTCTTTCTGTTCTTTTTCCTGCTGCTCTTTCTCTTTTTGCTGCTGTTGTTTTTCTTGTTGTTGCTTCTGTTTTTCCTTTTGCTTTTGTTCCTGCTCTTTTTTCTCCTGCTCTTTCTTCTCTTGTTCAAGCACCTTTTTTAAGGTTTGTAATTTTATGTTTTCCGGATCCTGCGCGAGCCCCTCATTTACGGCAGCCAAAGCTTTATCCGGATTTCCATTGATATACAAATTTGAACCTTGGTGGAATTTCATTTCAGCCATTGGACCCTGAGCCAACAACTGTGTAAATCCTATCATAAACAAAAGGCAGCAGATAAATCGTTTCATATTCTTTTTGCGTATAACGAATCTATTTTAACAACCAGTTTGATACGGTCCAAAAATTCGGTTTGTTTTTTTAATCTCGGGTCACGCTTCATAGCATTTTCCAGCAACGTCTGTGCTTCAACGTATTTTTTTTCCGCAACCAGGGCTTTCGCTTGTGAAAGAATGGTTTCCGGGAACAGTACAATTTTTTTAATAAGCTCGTAATTGTATCGGGCGCTATCATTACCCGGATTCTTACGTAATGCAGTTTTAAAATGATCCAGCGCTACCGTTAACACCGAATCCGTGTCTTCATCAACAAAGAGATCGCCTTTTTTTAAGGCACTATAACCTAACTGATTCGCTGCCTTGGATGCAATCTTGTTGTCTTTTGTGGAAGTAAGACGAACATATTCGGCTTCACTGACATCTTCGAGCATTCCAAGCACGGAATCTGAAAGTGTTGTTTGACCTGAAGAACCATAGAACCCATCGCGCAAAATCCCGGATGACATAAATGCGGCATTTGCATAGTTTAACGATGCAGGATCACTTTTAACCTTTAGTGAATCAAATAAAAATTGATATGCCTTGTACGCTTTCAGGTATTCCCGGGCAAAGTATTCTTTCTTAGCCTGAGCTTTCATACGATTTGCCTGGCTAATTGGATTTCGTTGAAAATATAAATAGGCAGGAATCAATAACCCGATACAGATTACGATCATGAGGATACTGACGATAAGCTTTCCTGGTCCTTTCATTATGATCAACTTAATTAATCGCTGTATGGTTTTTTATATACGTATAGTCGGCACGTTGATTAACATATCCAGCATGAACAGTACTGCCGCCGCCAGCAGAAAATAAAAATACTTGTTGGCGGTAACATCCACAAAGCGCGTTCCGCGCAATTCCCCCTCAATATTTCCAATCGTATTGATTAAGCGCGAAACGTCGTTTTTAGTTTCATTAATCTCGAAATACTGGCCCTCCGTTCTTCTGGCTAAAGTGCGTAACGATTCTGAATTAAGGCGGGTGGTAACAATATTTCCACTCCGGTCTTTCTTCAGTCCACTACCAGCATAAATATTTCCACCTTGTTCAGTGCCCACACCGAGGGTAAACAATTTGATATCCTGTTCTTCAATTTCACGGCTGATCTCTTCGGTTTTTTCCCCGAAGTCTTCACCATCGCTAATCAATACAATAACTTTCGATTTCGATTGTGTTGCAGGGCCGGTTGTCTCTTCGTCCTGAAGTTTCTTTAAAGCAAGTTTCAATGGCGGCCCAAAATCTGTACCTGTATTCGGAACGAGTCCGGAATGTAGTGTTTCAATGAAGAGGTTAAGTGCATTCTGATCATACGTTAACGGACATTGAACAAATGCTTCTGATGAAAAGATAATGACGCCAATACGATCGGCGCTGAATGCATCGACAATTCTTTTCATTTCAAATTTTATCTTTTCAATCCGTGAAGGTTGGATGTCAAATGCATCCATGGATTTTGAGAGATCAACACAAATCATAATGTCCTTTCCTACAGATTTAACTTCTTTCTTTGATCCACCAAAGGAAGGGCCCAGAAGTGCTATCATAAACAAGGCAAAATATAACGTGCGGAAAATGACTTTGATAAACACATTGGAGTAGGAGGTGTTAAGCCGCTTCCCGATCTTAACGACCTTGACGATGTACAGGATATAAAAGACAAAAAAGACTGTTGCCAGCAGTATTTCAGTTAAACCAATTTCACGATACCAGAGCACTTTAATAAATTTTTAGAATCGGTGATGTATGTTACGGTAAGCATTAAGGAGCTTCTTCAGCAACATTAATTAGGCAATTAACAATTATTGAACCTGATGTGCAATACCATTTCTATTGGCGGCAGAAAGCTTTGGTTGTACCCGACAGATGCCTAAAACAACCGTCCAGTGATCGGCCAAAAATTATCGTTTAAAATACAAGGCATTTTACGGGTATTTGTGTTCATTCGTAGTATATCTTTGGGATAACTATGGCTGAAACGCAAAAAAGTATTTATGATAATGCCAAGACACACTTCCTTGGCAATTTTCCTCCTAATATCCCGATCGAACAGGCATATGTTCACATCGGTATTTATCTCGGATGGGTAATTGAGCGCGACCTGTATTCTGAGTATTTTGAAGAGGAGGCCTCCAACCAGATTTTCCGTTTTAAACGCAGGGAGATTTCCTGCACGATACTGAGTGAGATCTGGGATGGCTATCTGGGTTTTGAGCTTTTCAGTACCCACGGTAATATGTTTACCTACTATTATTACGGAGGTGGGTTATACCACAGTGATTACCAGGAAATCCTCGTGAAAAATCTTCCTTCAATTTATCATGTAACGGATAGCTGGGCCAACTACGAACGAATGAAGGTGCGTATAGACATGCGGTTACAGGATTGGAAAAAACTTGTCGGAATAACCAATTAATGCTAATTAAACTGGCTTCCTTTTATTGATCAGAATAACTACCCAGTCTTTCTTTCAACATCGATAAGAGCGTGCTGTAATTCGCGGGTTTAACCAGGTAATCTGCCCCAAGTTCAATACAACGTCGGTACTCCCGCGGATCTTTACTTGTTGTATACATCGTTACATTGATGTCCTTCAACCGATTTTCTTTCCTGATTTGTTCCAGGCATTGAATGCCATCCATCAACGGCATATTGATATCAAGAAAAATATAATCCGGAACCTCGAAAAGATCTGCTGTGAGAATCTTTAATGCCTGAATACCATTGTGCGCCGTGAGACATATGATGGACTTATCAATTTCTTTAAGCGCCTCACAGAAAAGATCAACATCGTCCTGATCATCATCGACAAAAAGTACAGTCATAAGGTTAGGAAAAGAGCCGAAAAGATAAGCAAAATAATGAGTTCCCAGCTGTATCAGAATTTAAATAAATTTTTCAACGAATAAATGTTTCAATAGGACTGATGCAGTTGCATCCGCATACCACTTCATTATCTTACTGAGTGCCTGAATTATAAAGGTAAACGCAACAGATAGTCATTCATCCAATAGGGTCCTATTGGTATATCCTCGTTTCGCAGCACTTCAAATCCGGATTTTCTGTAAAAAGCAAGTGCGGGATTGTTTCGATTAACGTTTAGGATCAGATATGTTTTTCCATCAAGGATGGCACGTTTGACAATTTCAGCGATCATTTTCCTTCCCAGACCTTTGCCCTGATTATTTGGGAGGACATAAAGTTTGAAAATTTTCCAACTGGCTGGGTCTTCGCTCCATGGCCCATAGGAAGCAAATCCGAGATCAACACCGTTTTCCGAAATCAGAATAAATTGTTGGGATTTTTCTTTCATCACCCGACGTATAGCCTGAACCGAATAAATATGGGAAAGCATGTATTGAATCTGGGCTTTTTCCAGTATAGGCGAGTAAGTTGGCCACCACGTTAGTTCTGCAAGTTGTTGGATAATTTCAATTTCATTTTCGGAGGCATTCCGGATCGAAACCATAAATATTCTTTTCATTGAAACAAGCGGTAACTTAAACTTTTAACCTTTCTAAAGAAAATGCAACCGCACTTTGCGATAGTTTACGTCCAACTTTTATATTTGCACTTCGTTTTTGAAAAAGCCGCTTTTTAAAACAAAAATCAGGTTGTTTTAAAATTCCTTAAACGGAGAGGTGGGTGAGTGGCTGAAACCAGCAGTTTGCTAAACTGCGGTACTGGGCAACCGGTACCGGGGGTTCGAATCCCCCCCTCTCCGCTTTTATATGGATGTGTATTTAAAAAAGCACAATGTTTGATTTTGAAAAGCTGGAAGTATACCAGATCGCCAAAAGCGTGGTAACTGACTCGCTAAAGATTATTTATTCAAACGAAAAGCTTGACCCTTATATTAAGGATCAATGGAAACGTGCTTGTATGGATATCCTTCTTAACCTGGCAGAAGGTACAGGTCGGATGACGGTAGCGGATAAAAAGCATTACATCACCATTTCAAGAAGCTCGGTTTTTGAATGTGTGGCGATTCTGCAAGTGTTGGGCGATTTAGGAACGATGCCGCTTGCGCAAGCACAGGATTTATACGACCGTTACGAAAAAATTTCGAAAATGCTGCTGGGAATGTACCGCAGCCATTCTGAATAGAGACCGCTGGTCCTTTAGTTCACTGGATACCTGCCTGCCGGGAGCGACAGTGATTTAAACGTTAGGTTAATGTTTTTGTATATGTTATTCGAAGTTTGCGTGATAGTCGCTTTTATGTAGGAATGACTGAAAATGTTGAACGGAGGTTAGGTGAACATAAGAAACAGGTAAGGTCCGATAGCTCAACTGGATAGAGCGACAGCCTTCTAAGCTGTAGGTTCGGGGTTCGAGTCCCTGTCGGATCACAAAAAAAGAAAAAGGGGAGCTTAAAGTTTTGTTTGTTACAATCTTTTAATAGTTTCGCGTCCCTTTTGGGAGTTGTCTGAAGAGATTTAATAAAGTTCGGGGTGTAGCACAGTCCGGTAGTGTACCTGGTTTGGGACCAGGGGGTCCCAGGTTCGAATCCTGGCGCCCCGACTTCGCCCGCCATTGCTTTGCGATGGCGGGCTTTTTTTATTTATAGCTCTTAGCAACATCTTTGAACATGCATCACGGGCTATGTCGGGCAGGCCGACAGGTTTCCTTTCATAGCTTGTGGCCAGCCCGCCGCAGGTTGAGATAAATCGGAAATGTCTTTACCGACGAAAAACCTTAGCGCTGATCTCCTTAATTTTCTTTTTGAATCCTTTGTCTCCTTTTTTGTCTTCACCCATTAGTTCACCATAGGGTTTAAGTTGATCTACGTGATCGAATACGATTTTGGTTACACCCATTAGTGGGATGGCGAGTACCATGCCAGGTATCCCCCAAATTAATTCGCCACCAATTAAACCCAGGATGGTGAATAAGGGATTAATATTAACTTCGGAACCGACGACAAGTGGCTCTAATATATAACTCTGTATAAATTGAACAACGGCATACGTAATCAAAATGCCTATGACCATCGTTGAGCCACCACCCTGAATCAGCGACATGATAATGGTAAGACCGTTGCCTATAAGATTTCCAACAAACGGAACAATTTCTAAAACGCCACATAGGATGGCAAAGAAAATGGCATTTTTAACACCAATTATTGAAAACCCGATGCCGTACATGATCCACAATCCAATAATCATAAGGGAAAGTCCGGTGAGATATTTTTGCGTTACCTTTTGTGATTGGTGAATAACTTCGATCGCTTTATCTTTTTTTCCTTCCGGTGTTAATCGCAATATGAAACGTTTTAAGTGACCGCGGAAATACATGAAAAGAAAAATGTAAACCAGGATCAATAGCCCATTCGTTAGCAGTCCACCGATGCCCCCGATAATTCCTGTAACCACGCCGGATAACTTTCCCGGTGATGAAGATTGCTGTTGTTTCATCATTTCCTTTTGTTTTTCCGGAGATATTCCTAACGTTTTGCTGATGTATTGTTGGGCTTCACGGTATTTATCAGAAACCTGTTGTTCTATTTTGGTGGCATTCTCTACCATGTCGGAAGCTTGCCAGCTAATGAATGCGATCACAACAGCGAAAAAACTCAACAGCATAAGAATGGAAAAAAGTATACCAATCGCTTTATGAAACCCCTTCTTCTGAAACCAAACAGACACCGGTAAAAGCAGCATAGCAAGTAAACCTGCAAAAGCAATTGGGACGAGAAAAGGCTTCCCGAATTTCAGGATAACCACAGCCAGGACAAGTATAATAAGAATGGTGGCAGTCTTAATTAATTTTTCATTCAACATAATATCCGATTAAGATTCATTCCATTCAATCACTGTTTTGATATCATCTACAGACCTAAAGTCCAATGCTTCTTTAAATCGTTTATAGTTGATGCGTGTAGTAATGATTTCTTCCATTACGTCAGGCCACTTGTTCTTCGCTTTTTCAAGGTCGCGAATAGCGAGTTCAAAATGTTTTGGCCCTGCATTTACACTACCGATAATGATTTGGTTTTTAAGCACCATTTGTGTCATCACATGAGCTGCGGAAAAACATACAGGTCGTGCATCACCCGGGAGGCCTGTCATCACATAAATTCCGTTTATTCCCATGGCGTCGATCAGGTTAAAACCAAGATCGGCAACGCCTGCTGCCTCGAATACAAAGTCAAACTCGCCAAACTTGTCATCAATATCCGTCGCCTTTATTTTTCGGCTATCGATATAATGGCCGCCAATTTTTTTAAGGATAGACGGACGTTTTGAATCCTCATCAACGATATCCAGACCAACCACTTCGGCGCCCCGCAAACGCAAAGCGATAGCACCGAGTATACCAATGGCACCAAGACCAGCTACCAGGGCTTTCTTACCCTGAATCCAGTTTGTTATTGGCAGCTCGGAAAACCGCGAAGCCTGAATAGACAACGCTTCGTCTATTGCTTTTTCTGCTACAGACATAGGTTCTGCCAATACACCAATCGATTTAACACTTTCCGGAACTTTAACCAGATATTGTTCGTCATCTGCCACATATTCTGCTTCAAACCCATGTAATTCTTTAATTCCTCTTTCGGTGTATTTTCCCGTGTAACACAAATCGCTTCGGTTATTTAAACAAGGTTCACATTTGCCGCATCCCCGGCGAACGGAGAAGACACCGTAATCGCCTACAGCTACTGTTGTAACATCTGCGCCAACGGCCACCACGCGACCAAACATTTCATGGCCAATAACAAGAACTGATGATCCGGGCGGTGCATCTGCGCGTCCCCCGGCTACTTGTTCGCGGTCGGTACCGCAAATTCCAACTTCAAGAATTTTAATTTTTACCTGAGTCGCTGTTGTAATTTCCGGTTCGGGAAATTCTTTCAGGGCTACATCAGAACTTCCGGGTAAAATAGAAATGGCTTTCATGTTTTTAGTAATAACATTCAAAACGATTAAATAAATTCTTCTTTATTCCGTTGATCATTAAACTGACTGTTTAAACTCAGCGCGGCACTAATCAATCCCAGATGGGTGAATGCTTGTGGAAAATTTCCGAGGTGTTCACCTTGTAGTCCGAGTTGTTCAGCATATAGTCCAAGATGATTTGCATAACCTACCATCTTTTCAAAATATAATCTTGCTTTGTTTAGCTGGCCAGATTTGGCGAGGCACTCAACATACCAGAATGTACACATGGAGAATGTTCCTTCTCCGCCGGTAAGCCCTTCCAGCGATTCATCAGGTCTGTAGCGATAAACAAGAAAATCTGAGACGAGTTTTTCTTCGATCTTGTTTAGCGTCGACAACCAACGCGGATCTTTAGGACCGATGAATCGAACCAACGGCATGAGTAGGGTAGCAGCATCTACAGTTTTAGCACCTTTGTACTGGACAAAGCATTGCAATTCTTCATTCCAGAAGTCGTTATGAATCGAATTAAAGATCTTATCGCGTTCATCGCGCCAGCGCGGATTGAGTGGGTAGGAGTGCGCGTCTGCTATTTTTGTTGCACGGTCTATGGCCACCCAGCACATCATGCGTGAATACAGAAATTGTTTTTTACCACCACGTACTTCCCAGATTCCTTCATCTTCGGTTTCCCAATGGTCACACACCCAGTTTACCTGCCGTGATACATCAAGCCAGAAGTTATAGGAAATTGGCTCTCCATACTTATCATAGAGATATACAGCATCCAGTAATTCTCCATAGATATCAAGTTGAACCTGGTCGTAAGCACCGTTACCAATACGAACCGGCTTGGAATTTCGGTATCCTTCAAGGTGTTCAAGACTTGATTCGAAAAGATCTTTTCTTCCGTCTATGGTATACATCAGTCGCAAGCTTCCGGCATCACCAATACCGTTACATTGTTTTTCAACCCAATTGATAAACTCACGCGTTTCTTTTTTGTATCCAAGCTTAAGCAGGGTGTATACAGTAAAGGATGCATCGCGGATCCAGGTATACCGGTAATCCCAGTTTCGAATGCCACCAATTTCTTCAGGCAGTCCAAATGTCGGGGCAGCTACAATAGAACCATATTTTTGTGAAGTCATCAGTTTCAAAACCAGTGCGGAACGATTTACAATTTCCATCCAACGTCCCTGGTACTGGCTTTTGTCGATCCAGTCTTTCCAGTAATTGATGGTTTCGAAAAGACTTTTCTCCGCAAAAGTCTGAAGATCAAATTCACCAGGTTCAGGACTTGTCACATATTCGAGCATAAACGTGACCTTTTCTGCAGTCTGCAGGGAGAAGGATGCAAGCACGTTATTTTCCTCAATAACAAGCGGAATACTCGATAACAAACGTAGGACTGTCTTATCCTGACCCTGACTTATGAAAAGAATTTCGTTTTCGTTTTTTCTTTGTATGGTATGTGTCGTTCTGGCATAATCAAATCGCGGACAACAAGTCATGATAAAATCGAGCGTACCATGAACACAACTTACGCTTCTGATCAATTCCTTACCAATTAACATGGTTTCAACGGGCATAAAATCAGTGATTTCGGCAACCCCGTTTTGTTGCAGAAACCGTGTTAATAAAACATTTGTATCTGGCAGATAGAGTTGCTTCGACTTAAACCCGGTTGTTTTAGGTTTGATACTGAAAAATCCACCTTTATTTTTATCCAATATTGCAGCAAAAACTGTGGGCGAATCAAAATCAGGAAAGCAGAGAAAGTCAATAGAACCATTCAGGCCTACGAGCGCAACGGTGTTTAAATCACCAATTACGCCATAATTCTCAATGGGTTGGTAGTCTTCGGGTTTCTCCATTAAAATTTGCTTTTAATCGATGGATATCACTGAACGGACGTTAAATGATGATGCCACATCGATGTACTTGTTGCCGGGCAGTGATAAATCCAATTGGAAACTTTACCCAACGGCACCATTTTTTGGAGTCAGTGGCTGATGGGTAAAATATATAAAGAGCGAAAACAGTTACTCAGACGCATGGAGTCTCTTTTTGAGGGACCGTTGGTTGTCTTGGGGTTTGCCTGGCTTGTATTGTTAATTATAGAACTTGTTTATGGATCCAATGCTGTAGTAGAAAACTTAAGTCTCATCATTTGGGGAATTTTCATTTTCGACTTTCTCCTTAAGTTCATCCTTGCTCCATTAAAAGCTAGTTTTTTAAAGGCCAATATTCTCACCATCATTTCCCTTGCTGTGCCTGCCTTCCGAATTTTTCGGATTTTCCGTATGATTCGATTCCTGCGTTTCTCCCGGAGTTTACGATTGGTTAAAGTATTGGGAAGTTTAAATAGAAGTATACGCGCGCTATCGGCAACCATGAAGCGCAGGGCTTTTGGCTATGTATTATTGCTTACCTTGATTATGATTTTCGCAGGAGCTGCCGGAATGTATGCGTTTGAAAAAGATGTACCCGGTGGCTTAAACGATTATGCTACTTCTCTTTGGTGGACCACAATGATTATGACAACCCTGGGTTCGGAGTATTGGCCACAAACGCCGGAAGGTAGAATACTTTGTATCGTTCTCGCACTTTTTGCCTTTGCCGTGTTTGGATACATCACTGCAACAATTGCTACTTTTTTTATCGGACAAGATGCGGAAGGGAAACGCGAAGGAGATATAGTGAAGGAAATTGAAGCGTTGCGAAAAGAAATTTTGATGTTGCAGGAAATGCTAAAAAAAGATAACAGTAAAAACGCAGAGCGGGCATTAAAAAAACAGGTGCCCGATTAGACACCTGTTTAAGAGTTTTCCTGTGTATTACTTCTTATCTTTGTCTTTTTCTTTTACTTTATTTCCCTGCGCGTCGAATTTTACCATTTTGGTTTCATTGCCTTGTTTTAATTCAACGGCGTAAAAAGTTTCGCCCCCCTTTTCTTTCTTATAAGCGTTGTTGATTTGCCACCCGCTATAATCGGAAGTTTCAAGCGACGATGTTACAGTAGCCGGAAGTTCACTGATGGCAATAGACTGTTTATCGCCCTTATCACGATCCTCGCTTTGATCCTGTGTCATGGCATCGTTTTGATATTGTGTCGATGTAGTATCCTGCGCCTGAACAGCGACAGCTGCTCCAAACATAAAGCATAATGCGAACAATAATTTTTTCATGGTTTTCTGAATTTAGATTATACAAGTTGATTTTAAACTTCAACATGATGAAGAAAGATCATGCCGGATTGTATGCTCTGTGCCAATGTATTATCAATCAATGATTTGAACAAATGACACAATAAGCGCACCAACGGTACGGCTATGGTAAAAGTCCACAGGTTGCTGATGTTTTTTAATACTTTCGTTGCTTGCGATAAGCTGCAAGCTTCAGGCGGAAAGCTTTAGGTGTTTTCGATAATTTAGGAGTTCGCGAAAGAGCGATGAGTTCAACCCTTCCACCATCGCTACGCTCGGCACCTTCCCTTGAGAAGGGAAGGAGTTGTATAATCTGAGCTATGATTGTCCCTGGAACCATTTTGCAAGCGAATCGTTTCGCCTGTGCATGGGAGGTCCTTCTGCATGCTTTGTGTGAAGCACATGTGCGCGTTACAAGATGACGGTAACGATGGGGAGAAATAGCTGTGAGTTGCGCGCTTCGAGCCGCGAGTTTGTCGGGTAGTAAACCAAGTGTTAACGACAATCTTCATTAGTTGAGTCTTAACCAAATAGTTTTCAAACCAACCTCCAACCTCCAACAAATTCCCAACGTCAAGCAGCAACCTTAAACTTTGAACTTTGAACCTTGAACTTTGAACCATGAACTACCTCCTCCGTTTCGGTTTGAGTAGTGATCCGCTTAACGCAGCGAATCCACCGACCAGTCCTCCAAGAAATAATGTAAGAACGATCAAGATCCATTTTTGCTGCAGGGGAAAAATCTGTGCAACACGGGCGCCCAGGTCTACCGTTGCATCCTGATTGA
>Ga0196965_1000796_pt1 | contig 15044 bp, 12 predicted proteins | sample S1_20metaG_FD_148668 | JGI IMG/M metagenome (GOLD analysis project Ga0196965, IMG submission 148668) | Soil microbial communities from Anza Borrego desert, Southern California, United States - S1_20 | ecosystem: Environmental > Terrestrial > Soil > Desert | place: USA: California | collected... | reverse complement strand
CCACCGCCGAAAGCACAACCCCACAATTATCTGAACGGTTGTAACTATTCGCGCTTGGAACAGTAAATTCAATGCATCATCCATACGCTTATGATCCGAAACTTCCTGCTTGTAGCGGTGCGCAATTTTCTTCGCCACCCTTCATCATCAGCCCTGAATGTCCTTGGCCTTGCGGCGGGCTTTACATGTCTGATCCTCACTTCCCTGTGGATCGCTAACGAATTCTCTTACGATCGCTTTCATCATCAGCATGATCGGATCTTCAAAGTTATGTCGCATGTAGAGGCTGATGGGACATTTCAGACATTTGACGCGGCCTCCGCAAGCATCGACATCTCCTCTGTTGCTGAAATCGAGCACGTCGTTACTATTTCAAAAGGTACACGATGGCCAAATGAGCTGTGCTTTCGTCCGGAAGGAAAAGCAAATGAGTGCATTTATCTGAACGGGATTTATGCAGCGCCTTCGTTTTTCTCTGTGTTCAATTTTCCGGTGATTAAAGGTGATGCCGACCCATTGCGTAAGCCGGCTTCGATCGCAATCACCAGCGAAATGGCGACCACACTGTTCGGTGATACAGATCCGCTGGGAAAAGCCATTAACATCGACGATCATTTCCCCGTAACGATCATGGCGATCATCGAAGATGCTCCTGCAAACTCATCGCTGACGTTCGACTTTGTGATGTCATTCAATGTGTTCAGCGGAATGAGAGGACTGTCACCGGAATATTTTGCTAAACAGTTTTTCCCGACTTTCATTAAGACTAACCGGAATGTGAACGTTGATGAGCTGACAGCCATGCTCAACAACGCAAGTGTACTCACGCCAGATCTCGCGAAGGATAAAGTCAGTTACCAGGCCTTTCCGCTGAAAGACTGGCGGCTTAATAACAAATTCGAGGACGGAAAGAATACGGGCGGGCGAATTGAATATGTCATCATCTTTATCATCATCGCGGTGCTCGTGGTCGTTCTGGCTGTGATCAATTTTGTGAACCTGTCCACGGCACGCGCCACGTTACGTGCAAAAGAAATTGGTGTGCGTAAAGTCACCGGTGCTTACAGGTCAAGTATCATGCTTCAGTTCCTGAGTGAATCATTTCTTGTCGTTCTCATGGCATTCATCGTTGCAGCCGGCCTCACGCAGATATCAGTGCCGCTGTTCAGCACACTACTCGGTGAGCAGTTGAGTGTATCAGTTCTGACCGGATGGATGCCCTTTTACCTCATCCTTTTTCTTGTGGTGGTTGCTGTGCTTGCAGGCCTGTACCCGGCGTTTGTTATGTCATCATTCAAACCTGTGTCGGTTCTTAAAAATCATCTCAGTGGACATCATGGGTCGCAACGGCTTCGAAAAGTATTGCTCGTGGTGCAGCTCAGTGTTTCCATTGCTGTTTTGATTTTCAGCGGCGTGATGTTCATGCAGTTAAATTTTATCACGAAGAAAGATCTGGGGTATGATAAGGAGAACATGATTCGTGTAGAGCCAACTTATAGAATGTTGCAGAAGTTTGAGGTTTTCAAAACTGAGTTGCTGAAAGACCCCGCCATCCGGCACACAGCTACGGCATCTGCTAATCCCCTCGACCTGCAGGCGCAAAACACGGGCGTTTCCTGGCCGGGTAAACCGGAAGATATGCGGGTGACGTTCCAGACCTTCGGATGCAGTCACGAATTCCCGGAGACACTCGGTCTTTCACTTGTAGAAGGCAGGCAATTCAGCCAACGTCCTGTTGATTCTGTAAACTCCGAAGTCATCGTTTCTACGGATGCTGTTGAGATCATGGGCTTAAAGTCACCGGTTGGATCAGTAATCAGGATCGGCGACAGCCCTTGCGTTATTGTTGGCATCGTAAATGATTTTCACACGCGGCCGTTACATGAAGCAAAGCTGCCGGTAATACTGTTTCGTTCCGACTACGTGAACTCGTCGCAGGTATATGTTAAATACCAAACTGGTAAAACGCGCGAAGCCATGAAGGCCATCGCGTCCGCATACCAGTCGGTGGAACCAAGCTTTACCATGAAGTACTGGTTCCAGGATGAGACGTTCGACAATCTTTATAAAACAGAGGAGGTGGCATCGCGACTCATATCCGTGCTTGGTATTATCGCACTCATTATTGCCGTGATTGGCATCGTTGGATTGTCGACCTTCAACGTCGTAAAGAGGCTGAGGGAAATGAGCATCAGGAAAGTCTTCGGCGCGAGTGGCGCCCAGATCCTGCAAATTCTTTCAAAGGAATTTATTGCCATCCTCTTCGCTGCCCTGTTGATCGCAGTACCTGTTGTTTGGTACGCCGCCGACCTTTGGCTGAGCGGTTTCGCGTATCACGTTGCCATGCCGTGGTGGCTATATATTGTTTGTCCTTTCACGGTTGCGCTGTTCACCATAATGATCATCTGTACTCAGGGTCTGAAAGCCGCGTACTCAAATCCGACGGAGATCCTGAGGAGCGAGTAGGAAATTGGGGTCAGACGGTGAAGTGCTTGAGTTGGTAAATTGTTCTTGCCACGAATGAGACATGGTATATTCCCTGACTCATCGTTGGAATGTCACACGATACTGATTGAACCATCCCACATTTGACGACGAAGATCCCTGCCGTATTGTATGATCAGTTTTTTCCGATAGGTCTTACCCATCGCTTTATTAAGTAACGCATATTCCGGTGCGGACTGCGTTGCAGGCAATGTTGCACGCGCGTTCCGACAACCAACAAAAGGGCGCTCGGCAGAATGTGGCTGGCGTTTCTTCAATGCATGTAAAGTCCAGGGCAAACTAAAGTGCCCGATGTACCGTTGCGGGTAGCTTGCTGGCCAATGTACAACGAGCATTCGGGCAGTTTACAGGAGATGTCAGGGCATGTGTTGGAAGGTACTTCATCACTGCAGGTAAGGGATGGGGCAAATTAAGGTGACCCATCTACTCTTGCGGGTAACGTGCCGGGCAATGCACAATGACCGTCCGGGTGGTTTATATGGCGTGTCCGGCAGATTATGAAAGGCATTTCATCATTGCAGGTAAAGCCCTTTGCAATGTAAAGTGACCAACGCACCCTTGTATATACCCGTCCGGACTTTGTAAACATTTGAACCTTAACCTTCAACCTTCATTGAACCTTAAACCTTAAACCTTAAACCTTAAACCTTGAACCTTGAACTTTAAACATTAAACGGCAACTATCGCGAACTTGGGACAGGATAAAAATAGATGCGAACGTTGACCATTACGGTCATTTTTGAAATTTACTCATTACTGTCAGCCATGATAAACAAGGTTGACGGTTTTACTTCTAATGCCTGACAGATATTTAATATCGTGTCAAGTTTAGCGTAGACCGTGCCGCGTTCAATCTTAGCAATAGCTTGGTGCGCAATACGTGTTTGATAATGAAGTTCAGTGATTGTCATTTTTCTTTCCTTCCTTATTGTACGAATTGCAGCCCCTAACGCTCTAGGGTATTCCACAGTTTAAACGTTTGATTTCAAAAAGAAAGCACCGGCATCATCTATACCAGTGCTTTAATAACTAAGACCCTCTCTAAGGGTATCACTAAATTACAAAAAAGATTTTACAAAAGTCCAGACGATTACCACCAGACCCACTATCACTATTAGCGCGTTGAACATCCACAGATAAACCTTGAAGGGTAATCGACTCATGTCTTTAACGAATTAATGGCCGTGGGACATTTCGTGTTATACGATATCGTTCACAAGGTATAGAAAGTCCGTTCTTTAGCCACTGTGAACCAAGTTGAAGCAATGTTTACTATTACTTAGTTACGACTTCCGTTTAGGCTTCTTAGTAGGTTCTGCTTTCTTTTTCGGGTTGTGATTGATCGCTACTTTAAAGAGGTCGTCAAATTCGACAGTCTTGTCTAACTCTAATTTCTGTTTGTACTTGCCAGATCTGGTTTTAGGTGTTTTAGCCATTGCAAAATTGATGCATTAAATTTCGTCAAAATTTCGTATCTTTGTAATAACAAAAAGAAAGCCCCGCAACACACTCTTACGCCTAATGAGAGACCCTAATGAGGGGCGTGTGTTACGAGGTTCAGGGTAGATCTATTTTTACCCCTTACTTTCTACCGGTATCATTACTGTGCTGTTCTAATTGTTTTCGCGAACGCTAAAGCACACAGTAGTCTAAAAGAGGGGCGCTTGCCCCTTTTTCATTTCTTAGCAATTATTTCGAGCTTTTCAATCTCCTTCCTTAAAACCGTTACGTCCGTCTGATCTATGTCGTCTGGGTAGATCAAATAAGCATATCTTTTTCCCGGCAATCTTATCTTAACCTTTTCACCCTCCAGATTTTCATTTAATCGCGGTTCATTCGCGGGGAGTTGTAATACTGGAGGCTGCTGCTGCGGCTCGGGTTCTTCCGTAATAACCTCTGCATACTGCACGTTAGACGTCTTTAAAGCTGCTTCAATGTTAAGAAGACCTTTATCGTCTAATGCTCCGCAATACTGTGCACTTGCTCTAAAGATGTTTTCCGCGTCCTCTGCTGCGTTTTCGGTGATGCCATGAAAGCGAATGAGTATTGGCTTCAGAGGAGGTACCGCGTGCTTATCGTATTTCTCTATGAGTTCCTTAAATAACTGCGGCGCTTTAAAACATTCAATAATGTTCCTTTTTCGTTCGGACTCCTCAACGTAGTGAGTAATTTGTTTTACTATTGGTGATAGTCTGTAACCTGACTTCCGATCACCTATAGGTTCTTTACTAAATAAACCAAATTGAACAGATGCGGCAATCGTTCTGTCAATACTTCCCTTCTTACCAAGAACAGCGGCAATGTCGTCCCTGTTAATCGTTTGACTAGCCGTAAAACTCTTGGAGATAGTTTGACTGAATGTGATAGCCTCTTCCAGAGAAATACCTGGATAGGCTCTTGAACGCTCAACTTTCCGTATTTGCTCGGAATCAGTAGTATTTGTGCTCATGTTGATCCTAATTGTTTTCGCACTACTAAGGTACTAAAAAGGCGTACACTCGCTATATAAACAAGTAACTTTATTTTATTAAAATACTAACTAGCTGATTTACAGGACAAAAAAAAACATATAAAATAGATGTTTTCATTGTTATATTAGGAGATAATGGGACAAACGGCTATATTTGATTTATCAATTCAGCAATTATGAAATTCAATTCACTCATCGAACTGCTAGACAAATTCCCAACAGAAGAAGCCTGTCGTGAATATCTTATCGAACAGCGTTGGAATGGCAAGCCTGTTTGCCCTCATTGTGGTGTAGATAAGAAGCCGTATGTGATTGAAGGTGGAAAGCGTTATAAGTGTTCAGAAAAAGATTGTCACAAAAAGTTTTCTGTGACTGTTGGCACGTTCTTCGAAAACTCAAACATACCATTGCGTACATGGTTCGCGGCAATGTACCTCATTACTGCACATAAGAAAGGAATTTCATCTTGCCAGTTAGCGCGTGACTTGAATATTCACCAAAAGACTGCATGGTTTATCTTACACCGTATTCGTGCTATGGTAGCAAGTCAAGCCCCTGAAATGCTGAAAGAAGAAGTACAGGTCGATGAAACGTTTGTAGGTGGAAAAGATAAGAACAGACACGCAAGTAAGAAGAAAGGACACGCTGACGAAAAGACTATGGTATTCGGTGCCCTGCAAACTGGTGGCAAGGTTAGAACGAAAGTTATACCTAACGTTACTGGTGCAGCCTTACAAGGTGCAGTAAAACAATTCGTATCAGAAGGTTCTACTATGGTAAGTGACGATTGGAGAGGTTACCGCGGTGTTAAGCAAGACTACGTACACGTTGTAGTTAACCATAGCAACGGTGTTTATGTTAATGGTTCATTCCATACTAACGGTATCGAAAATTTCTGGTCACTGTTTAAGCGTGGTATCGTTGGTATCTATCACCAAGTAAGCCCTAAGCATTTACAGGCTTATGCAGATGAGTTTGCCTACAGATACAACACCCGCAAGGTGAACGATCAGGAAAGACTTGCCACCGTTCTAACGCACACAAATGGAAGGCTGAAATACAAAGACCTTACAGCAAAAAAGAAGGGGACTGAATAAGTCCCTTTTTTTGTTTAATGATGTTTGGGGTAACTTTACCCGGGGGCCTTCTACCGGATGTTACGAGTAGCAGAAACTCGGACTGCAAATCCGAGAAGCAAAAAATAACAGGAAGGTAGCTAACGCCCCCACTTTTTAGCTTTGTCCCAAGTTCGCGATAGTTGCCCATTAAACCTTGAACCTTGGCCAACCCGAAACCCGAAACCAGAAACCCGAAACCCGAAACCTATTTATCGCAAACGGTACAACCTTTCATTCACTCGTCTTCCCAAATGTTCACGCAACCGTTGTTACTGTCGCTTCACCGGCAATTACTTGTTTCAGTGGTTACCTGATGCAACCCGCATATAGCCGCTCCGTTAATACAGGTATAACTAAAACATAAAAGTCATGAAGACAACAATCAACCAGAAAGTCGCAGCCTTCGACAAGGTCTTGGGATTATGCGGCACCCTCGGCTCCCGCTATCAGCCGACAAAAGAATCGATCAACCCATCCGGGCTCCAGGAAACGCTTCAGCGGGCGAAGCAGACAATGGACCTGGTAAACGTTTGGTGGGAGGCAAACACTTCGGCCATCAGCGAGCGAGCGCACCTTTACGCTATGTTGCCTGTCTTTTCGACGCGGGTCATCAATAGTCTGAGGCTTGCGGGCGCGTCGCAGGAGGTTATTGAAGATGCGATGATGTTGAAGCGCAGATTTTACTATCGCAAACCAGCGGGCAAACGGGTTTCGGCATCAGACGCAGAAAGTGATCAGACCAGGAAAGGAAATTCTTCGGTACAACTCGATTATCTGTCGATCACTGAATTGTTTGAGAAGCTCGTATACCTGGTAACGAAAGTTCCTGCGTATGCAACGAATGAAAGCGATCTAACAATTGAAGCGCTCAATCAACATCTTGCTTCGCTCAGACAGGCATCGGATAATGTTCGCGCGACACAAATCCAGCTTGAGGTGGCAAGAAGTAGAAGAGATGAGACCTTAAGAGCGATGACCAAAGAAGCTGGCGATGTAAAACGCTACGTCCGTACCGCCTTTGGTCACACCAGTCCGGAGTTTAAAATGCTAACCAAAATCAGGTTCCACTAAACACCGCAGATATGTATTCATCAAATTAAAACCCTCGTTGACATCGTCAGCGGGGGTTCTCTTTTTAGCTTGAAACCAGAAACCAGAAACCTTAAACCTTTTATTGTTCCTCGTCGCATTCTTGCGTAACCGTCTTCACTTTGCTGGCGCTGGACTTTAAAACATAACGCGCCTCGCCGTTGTCACTTTCCATCACCATGATATCCCCATTCAAAAAGCCGATGGAATTTACTATTGTATTTCCTGTCAGGGCATGAAGATAAGTCATCTCAATGCCATCGTTCGTCTTTTCGATCCGTTTGATGTCGTGCGAATTCGCGTCCCCACCACCGCTCAGTTCGAGCCATTTGCCATTCTCGTCGAATGTTAATCCTCCCGACCCATACATGCATTCCTCGTAGATGATCCATTCACTGCCCTGTTTCGTTAGTGGTATCCATTCCAATCCTTTTTGTTTGATGAGGCTGAAGACAGCCGGGCCGATGTTTTCGTCCTCCAGTTTCGTTGGTTCCAGAAATTCGGCACGTTCATCATCCCATTTAATCATGTAAGATGCCACTACGTCCCTGTCCGTAATGTCTTCTAGTTGGAGATAGTTGGCTGCCGTAAACGCGTTAAACACAACAACGATACCGTCGTCGGTTAATTGATAGTCAAGCGCGGTATCATAGTTTTCGTCAGGATGGTATGCTTTTGAATTGCTTACGTAACCGGCGTCGAGAAAGGCAGCCGTGTTTAACTGATGGATGTCTTCGTTATTTTTTACCAGCCTTTTTGCGTGAGGACTGTGGTAATAAAACGAGAGCACTTTGTTGGTGGCATGATACCACTCACTTACAACAATCGTCGCAATCTCACCACCGCTATTATTGTAGCCTTTGAATTTAATCAGGTAGTTGTCCCAGGCAATTTCAAGTACATTATTTTCTGTGTCAAATGCAGCTTTCGTCCAGGTTGTGCCTTGTTCTTTTATTGCATCCGTAAGGGTGTTGAAGCTGAGTTCCTCCGGTGCGGATAATGAATTGAATGGAAATACTTTCAACGTTTGGATAAACTGATTTGTACTGATGAGGCTGTCCATGCGCGCGGCATCGCGACTATTCGCGACTTGCTGCATGTGCGCCATATCCTTGAACTGATCTTCTGTGAAGCCATCTTCGATCGGCTCTTCAGTTTCGCCGGATTTCTTTTCTTGCTGGCACGCAATTGTAATCAATAGCAAACTAATGCCGAAAGCCTTTAAGAGTGTTTTCATATTGATTGGGTTTTGTTGGTCTATCGCGAAACGCCGTGGGCGTTGTGAATTCGGTTTGCAAGGACTGATTCCACTTGGGAATCGACCGGACATGTACCACCGACAAAGTGTACAGGGCGGTTTGACTGTTGTCCCGCGATGAGCGACCGCGGCTCTTCAAGATACAAATAGTTCAGGCTTGCACCAACTTTGAACCTTAAACCTTAAACCTTAAACTTTAAACCTTGAACCTTGAACTGGAACCACAAACTTTGCACATGAAACCATTCTAATATCTAAATTGAGTTCCATGATCAAGATCTTAAACGCCAGCCAGGTCAGAGAGCTCGACGCATACACGATTGCGAATGAACCTGTATCGTCTATCGCATTGATGGAACGTGCTTGCGATGCATTCGCCGAATGGTTCACAACCCACGTTCGCGCCGACAACCGTGTCGTGGTGGTTTGTGGTACAGGCAACAATGGCGGCGATGGGCTCGGGGTAGCCCGGAAATTAAAGGAGTCCGGATATCATATTCGTGTCTGTATTATTAAAGGAGCCAATGAAACAGACGATTTCAAACAAAACCGGGCGCGGCTTCAAAACACAATTGCTGTAAAAGAAATTAGTGACAACAAGGATATTGACGACTTCAATGACGCTGATGTTATCATCGACGCAATATTCGGATCGGGGCTTTCGCGCCCGATTGAAGGCGTTCACGCTAACGTCATCACCAAAATCAACAAATCAGACGCAACTAAAATTGCTATCGACATACCTTCTGGCTTAATGGCGGACAGCCCGTCATCGGGCGCAATTGTGAAGGCGGACTACACAATTGCCTTTCAGCTTCCGAAACTTGCCTTCCTGATACCGGAAAACTTTCAGTTTACCGGACAATGGTTCCTGGTCGATATTGGCCTTCACCGCTCTTTCATTAAAGAAACCGATACTCCTTATTGTTATATCCAGTTGAAAGATGCTCGCCGGATATTAAAGCCGAGAAGGAAGTTTGATCATAAAGGAACTTATGGTCATGCATTGATTGTCGCCGGAAGCCATGGGAAGATGGGCGCGGCAATCCTCGCGACACGTGCGGCCTTGCGGGCCGGCACCGGGTTGGTTTCCGCTCATGTGCCGTCTTGCGGATATGACATCATGCAAGTCTCGACGCCTGAAGCGATGGTCTTCGTCGACAAAGATGAAAAGGTGATTACCGCTATCGGTACTATCGAAAAGTTTTCAGCTGTAGGAATCGGCCCGGGTCTCGGACAGGACAAACAAACTGCAACTGCTTTGAGAAAGCTTTTGGAGCAAAGCGGTAAACCGCTGGTGTTAGATGCAGACGCCTTGAATTTACTCGCGGCGAATCGCGATATGCTCCACATCATACCTCCGAACAGCATACTCACGCCCCACCCAAAAGAATTTGAACGACTTGCTGGAGAAAGCAAAAACAGTTTCGATAGGCTCGATCGCTTAAGAAGTTTCGCCAGGCAGATCCATTGTTTTGTTATCCTCAAAGGTGCGTTCACCGCGATTGCTTGTCCGGATGGAAATGTGTTTTTCAATGGAACGGGCAATCCGGGAATGGCAACGGGTGGTACAGGCGATGTGTTAACAGGTATTCTGACGGGCCTTTTGGCACAAGGATATGAACCACAAAACAGCTGCTTGTTGGGTGTTTATTTACACGGTTTGGCCGGTGACTTTGCAGCGGAACAAAAGGGTCTGGAAGCGTTAATTGCCGGAGACCTGATTGAATCTCTTTCCACTGCTTACAAAAAGCTTAACCGACAGTAGAAACAACCAATTATTTCAAACTTTTTAGACTTTGTCGCCATCTTAATCACTAAATACCGCTTCCTGGGGTAAACTTTGGTGCAGTATTTGTCGTATACTCAAATATTATTGGGAAGAATGCGTTTACTTAAGTTTGTCATCGTTTTGTTCATTTCTTTTTCGGCTGGCTCCGCTTTTGCCCAGCTGAACGATGATATTAGTCCCGAGTTCGATCCCGGCCAGTCAGTACATATCTATCCCAACCCAGCCGTTGAATTTGTTTCTGTAAAGCTCGCTCATATTCCTGTTGCCGACGTGAAAGTTGCAGTGCATAGTATTCTGGGTAATGAGATGGAAATTGAAAGTGAAATAATCGACGAGCATGAGATCAGGATCCGCGTAAAAGATCTTCCTGCCGGTTATTACCTGCTGGCTGTGAAAGACGAAGAGACAAAGTATCGCGGTACGTTCAAGTTCCTTAAGCGCTAAGCTTTTTCAACGTTGTCACGAACGCGTCAATATCTTCACGTCGCGTATCAAACCCGCACATCAGTCTCACTTCGGAAGTCCTTTCGTTCCAGATATAGAAATAATACTGCTCCTGTAATTTAGAAATTGCGTGCTTCGGCAGCTGGGCAAAGATCGCGTTTGCGTCAGTCTTCTGTGTTATTTGTACACCAGGCACCTCGCTCAGAAGGCGCGAGAAGTAGGCCGCCATTTCGTTTGCGTGCTGTGCGTTTTCTTTCCACAGGTCATTCGTTAGCAGAGCCTCGAACTGGGCGCTGATAAATCGCATCTTTGAGTGAAGCTGCATGCCTTGTTTACGCACATATTGAAAATCGTTGGCAATTGGTTGATTGAAGAACACGACCGCCTCACCGAACATCATTCCGTTTTTCGTTCCACCAAAAGACAGTACATCTACGCCACAATCTGAAGTGAATTCTTTAAATGATTTACCGAGACTTACTGCCGCGTTTGTTACACGCGAGCCATCCATGTGAAACAGTAAGCCGTGTTTCTTTGCGACTTTCGAGATTGCTTTCAGTTCATCAACGGTATAAACGGTTCCATACTCTGTGGATTGTGAAATCGAAATAACACGCGCCTGCGGATGATGCTGGTCACCGACCCGTTGGATCCGCGCTTCAATCTGATCCGGATAGATCTTACCATCTTTTGTAGTGATAGTGATAAGCTTGCTTCCAAGAAATTTCTCCGGCGCTGTCGACTCATCGACATTGATGTGGGCAAGATCGGAACAGATGATGGATTGGAAGGATTTCAACATCGACGAAAGCCCCAGTACATTGGCCCCGGTTCCGTTGTAAACGAAGAATACGCTAACATTCCCTCCGAAGAGCAATTTGAATTTCTCAACCGCGCGCGTTGTATAAACATCGGCTCCATACGAAGCCGCGTGATCGGCATTCGCTTTCATAAGCGCTTCCATGATCAGCGGATGAACGCCCGCATAATTGTCACTCGCAAAGGTTCTTTTCGTCATAGATGCCACGGTGATTAGAAAATCTCTGCAAATATAGTTTAATGGAATAAGTCAGAGACTGTAAAAAATCCTATTTTGGCAATCCAACTTTAACTTTTGAATGATCAATATTCTCGTTCCCACTGATTTCTCTCCGCTTTCGAAGATCGCTATCCGATATGCAGTACGCATTGCAAACAAGCTCGGCGGAAACGTCACGTTGCTTCATGTCATTAATTTTCAGCGGACCATGCGTTCAACGATTAAAATGGAAACGAACTCAAGGGATTTTGTGAAAGCCATTAATGATCAGTTGGAGGAAATCGTGAATGAGATCACAAGCGAGATCATGGTGACAACTCCGATCCGCTGCGAGATCGCGAAAGGAAAATCCTTTAGCAAAACAATCATCAAAGAATCAAAAAAGCTAAAATCGGGATTGATCGTGATGGGCACGCGTGGCGCTACAGGCTTGAAGAAGGCGTTGCTGGGTAGTAATACAGTGTCTGTGCTTGAAGCAAGTCATGTTCCGGTGCTGGCCGTTCCTGAAGAAGCGGAATTCGAAACGTTTCGGAACATTATCTACGCAACGGATCTCCAGGATCTTGAAAAGGAACTAGCTACACTCATTCCGTATGTCGAACGGTTCGGGTCTACGATACACGTGCTGCACATTGTTGAAGACGGCATGTTGGTTCCGGAAGCGGAAGAGCGGATTAATACGATCATCAAAAAACTTAAGTACGACAACATCGTAACGCTCGTCACAATGGACTTCGATGTGAACGCTGCAATTGATCAGTACATCTCAGTATCCAAAGCCGACCTCGTCACAATGTTTACGCAAAAGACGAGCTTTTACGACAAAGTCTTTGATAAAAGCCTCACACGACGAATGGCTTTTCACGGAACGATACCGCTACTTGCGTTTCAACAATAGCCCTCATTGCTGGCAGAATATAGGTATGCCTCACTAAAGGTTCGTTTAAATTTTCCCTAATGGGTTAAACAAATCAATCCACTGGTTTCAAGTGCGGCTGGCGTCCACGAAAAGCGTGGACCTTACGGGCATGTGCGTGGCGCGGTTAGCAGCGTAGTAAGGTCTTTTTCGTGGTGCACTTTTCTTTTGGTTACCTTTCTTTTGGGCAAGCAAAAGAAAAGTAACAAGTTGACTGAGTAAGCAGACGTTTTCTAGTTGTTACTCTGATTAATTGTTCGCGCCGACGAATACAATTCAGTGTTCCGTAATATTGCTTTGTGTCCTTGCGGCTTTGCAGTGGCTAATCGATTTCAATCTTAAAACTCTGCATTCCCCGGATATCTTGGATAAGGAATCACATCACGAATATTCGTCATTCCGGTTACGAAAAGAATGAGCCTTTCAAAGCCAAGACCGAAACCGCTGTGCGGCGCCGAGCCGAACTTGCGAAGCTCCATATACCACCACAGATCTTTTTCTGGAAGGCCAAGTTCGTTCACACGTTTCAGCAAACGGTCATACCGTTCTTCGCGCTGTGAACCACCGATGATCTCACCGATTCCGGGAAACAGTACGTCCATGGCGGCAACTGTTTTCCCGTCTTCATTCTGACGCATGTAAAACGACTTGATCTCGGCAGGGTAGTTATACAGTACAACTGGCTTCTTGAAATGTTTTTCAACAAGGAAACGTTCGTGTTCCGACTGGAGATCGCTGCCCCAGTTTTCAATCACGTATTGAAACTTCTTCTTCTTATTTGGTGTGCTGTTCTTCAGGATATCTATTGCTTCCGTGTAGCTCAACCGTTGGAAGTCATTATCGGCAACAAATTTCAGTCTGTCGATCAACCCAAGTTCACTGCGCTGATCCTGTGGTTTGCTTTGCTCTTCTTCCTGTGCACGTTTATTCAGGAATTCAAGATCCTCGCTACAGTTCTCAAGTGCATACCGAACAAGAAACTGGAGAAACTCCTGCGCTAGCTGCATGTTATCCTGCAGATCATAGAACGCCATCTCCGGTTCGATCATCCAGAATTCCGCGAGGTGTCGCGTCGTGTTTGAATTCTCAGCGCGGAATGTCGGTCCGAACGTATAGATATCGCCCAATGCTAGCGCGTATGTTTCTCCTTCAAGCTGGCCGGATACAGTGAGGTTCGTCTCGCGTCCGAAGAAGTCTTCTTTGTAATCGATCTTTCCGTTTTCGTCTTTCGGCGGGTTGTGCGGATCAAGCGTTGTCACGCGGAACATCGCGCCGGCGCCTTCCGCATCCGAACCTGTGATCACCGGTGTGTGGATGTAAAAAAATCCGCGATCATTGAAAAACTTATGCACCGCGAAGGCCATCGCGTGCCGTACGCGCATCACTGCTCCGAACGTGTTTGTGCGTGAACGCAGGTGCGCAATTTCACGCAGGAATTCAAGGGAATGTTTTTTTGGCTGTAATGGATACTTCTCCGCATCACTGTCGCCGAGAATTTCAATTTTTGAAACCTTGAGTTCAACGGTTTGTCCCTTTGCGGGAGATGGTATCAGCTCGCCTTCAACTGAGACACACGCACCCGTTGTGATCCGCTTCAATGTGATTTCATCAACGGAGTTGAGCGCAACAACGGCCTGAATATTATTGATACTAGATCCATCATTAATTGCAATGAACTGATTGTTTCTAAACGTTCTGACCCAACCCTGGACCAGTACCTGCTGGCTTTTCGGTTCGCTTTGCAGTAATTCCTTGATCTTGATTCTCTTCATGGCTAACATTCGTTTTCCTTTTAAGTGTGCTTCAAAAGGTTCGCAAAAAACGAAAAATCTACGCGAATTTCATAACCTGAAACCAGCTTTGGGTTCCTTCCGACCCTTTTGGCGTCCTATTGTGTTACATTTTATGTATGCCCGGGAAAAGCTGCCAGTGAAGCGCTGAAAATGGTGTTTTGACGCCGCTTTAGTGGTTTTTTAACTGGTCATTATTAATAAATTTGCAACAGATAAGGGTTAAGATACAGGAGATGCAAAAACTTGGTTTAAGTCAGTCGTTACAACAAAAGCTATCACCGCAGCAGATTCAGTTTATTAAGCTGTTGCAGGTGCCGACTGCCGAGTTAGAAACGCGTATTGAAGAAGAACTTGAAATAAATCCGGCGTTGGAAGAAGGGGAGGATAACGCATCTGAAGAATCGGCCGACAGCAACGAGAGTGAGCCTGAAGTTGACCAGACTTCGGGCAGCGAGGAAGAGATTGATATTAAAGACTACCTGCGTGATGACGATTACAGTGGTTACAAAATGCAGGGAGATGGTGACGATGATGACGATCGGGACATGCCAATACCCATGTCGACTTCGTTGCATGAGCAGTTGATGAGCCAACTGGATTTCCTTGGCCTTGATGAACGC
>Ga0196965_1000795_pt1 | contig 15046 bp, 8 predicted proteins | sample S1_20metaG_FD_148668 | JGI IMG/M metagenome (GOLD analysis project Ga0196965, IMG submission 148668) | Soil microbial communities from Anza Borrego desert, Southern California, United States - S1_20 | ecosystem: Environmental > Terrestrial > Soil > Desert | place: USA: California | collected... | reverse complement strand
CTTCTGTATCGGCTATAAGTAAAATAAATCAACAAACCGATAATCATCCAAATACCAGCCACCATTAATGTATACGGATCCAATGACACGATCATCGCTGTACAAACAATGATACCGAGAATCGGAACGAGTGGTACTAACGGTGTTTTAAAAGCTCTTGGTATCTCAGGACTTTTCACTCGCATGATCCATACGCCCACGCACACAAGCACGAAAGCGAACAAGGTTCCAATGCTGGTCAAATCACCTGCCATGCTTCCAGGAATAAATCCAGCAAACACGCCTGCAAAAACAAACAAAATCCAATTCGACTTGTAAGGTGTTCTGAACTTTGGATGAAGTTCAGAAAATACTTTCGGAATCAAACCATCGTTGGCCATTGAGTAGAATACGCGTGACTGCCCAAACAACATCGCGAGGATTACCGAAGAAAATCCCGCAAGGATTGCAATACTGATTCCTTTTTCCAACCACTCGTAGCCTGGCATATAAGTCTTGATTGCATAAGCAACGGACGCTTCTTTCCCAACAGTCTTAAATTCTTCCCAGTTTGCTATACCAGTCAAAACGTATGAAAATAAGACATACAATATTGTACAAATAACAAGTGAACCAAGGATACCGATTGGCATATCCTTCTTTGGGTTTTTTGCTTCCTGCGCTGCAGTAGAAACCGCATCGAAACCAATGAATGCAAAGAACACAATCCCGGCTCCACCGAGCACGCCTCCCCAACCGAATTCGCGGAACGAGTCGTGGCCAGGCGTTCCTTCAGGAATGGTGAAAGGTTCATAATTACCTGGGTTGATAAAACTCCAGCCCAGTGCGATGAAAACAAGAACGATTGCAACTTTAACAATAACGATGATCGCGTTTAAGCCCGCTGATTCAGAAGTGCCTTTGATCAGGATCAGCGTAAGAATCAAAAGAATAGCCAGCGCAGGTAGGTTAATGATACCGCGTGATATTACTTCATCTCCAGGCAAAAGCTCGCCCGTTGAAACAAAAGCTTGCGCACCATTGATCATCCGCGAAACCTGGAATTCGAAAGGTGAATGACTGATGGCATACGGAATTGCATTGCCCAGCAGGTTGTTGAGATATTCACTCCATGCTATCGATACTGTTACGGCACCGAGTGCATATTCAAGGATAAGGGCCCATCCGATAATCCAAGCTACCAATTCACCCATTGTTGTATACGCGTATGTGTAAGCGCTACCTGCGATTGGGATCATTGATGCAAATTCTGCGTAACAAAGTCCTGCGAAAGCACAACCGATGGCTGCAATAATAAATGAGACGACAACTGCCGGACCTGCAGCTTCACCTGCAGCCGCAGCCGTTCGCACGAATAAGCCGGCGCCGATGATCGCTCCGATACCCAAAGCCACCAGGTTTCCTGCACCGAGGGTACGTTTTAGGCCTTTATCCGAATCTCCCGCCTGTGCGAGTAACTGCGCCAAAGGCTTCTTTACAAACAAACTCATGTAATCTTTCAGGGTTAGGTTTAAAAATAATCCCGTAAAAGTAACAAGAATAATGTATTTGGCTAACAGCGGTTTAGCAACAGTTTGAAATTTTATACTGGTGGCGTTAAAATTTCAAAAGCAAATTTCTTGAAAAACAGGAATTCGTCTAGAATTGATTGTATTGATCTGCCTTGGAGTTGTCGTGTCGATCGTCCATGGTCGTGTCAACTTCAGCGACAGGATGATGATCGTCAAATTTGTCCTTAAAGAATCGGCGTTGAAATAATAAAATCGAAACCACACCAATGAAAATAGCCGAGTCAGCAATGTTGAAAACGGGACTGAAGAACAAGAAGTATTCACCACCGATGCCAGGAACCCATTCAGGCCAGGTGAATTCAAATAATGGAAAGAATAGCATATCAATCACCTGACCATGGAACCATGGCGTTGGCGAATCGGTCGGATGGTTGTTCAAAAGAACGCCGTAAAATGTACTATCAATAACGTTGCCCACGGCTCCACCAAGAATTAGCGCCATGCACCAAAGAAATCCTGCGTGTGCCTCCCTGGTTGCCATTTTCCAGAGATAGTATCCAATACCAAACATCGCAGCGATCCGAAAGACAGTCAATGCAAGCTTTCCGAACTCGTTGTTCCACCGAATACCGAAAGCCATACCGGGGTTTAGCAGATAGTGAAGCCGAAACCACTCTCCGATGACATTGATTTCTTCATGAAGAAACATGTGCTCGTGCACAAGCATCTTGCTGATCTGATCAATAACGATAACAATGAACGCGAGTAAGAAATATTTATTGGCCTTCATGAACGACCGTTCCTCTATTTTTTTAAACTGATCTTAACTTTTAATGTAAAGTCATCCATATCAACATCGGCTGCCCCCGCCACGGATTCCTTTAATTCGAGTGACAATGCCTGTGTTTCGGTGCTAATGTAATCTTTGAAAGACGTTAACGCTGACGTTACAAATTCTCCATCACGTTCCACCTCGATATTGATCTTATCCAACACCTCGAGTCCCATATCCTTTCTCATGTTTTGCACGCGGTTCACAAAGTCGCGCGCAATTCCTTCCTTCTTAAGTTCCTCCGTAATATTGATATCCAGGGCAACCGTCACTCCGTTTTCGGTAGCAACCGCCCATCCGGGAATATCTTCGGACGTTATCAAAACATCTTCGACTACGAGGTCAAATCCATTTTTAGAAAGTTTACCATTTTTCTCGATTGTCTGAATATCCTCCGCGGTGAATGTATTAATAACACCTGATACCTCTTTCATTTTTGGCCCGTATTGTTTACCAAGTCGTGCGAAGTTCGGCTTTACTTTCTTGATAAGGATACCGGATGTATCGTCGATATACTCGATACTTTTTACGTTTACTTCAGCTAGAATAATTTCTTCAACCGATTTAATACGGGCAGCAAAAGAGTTGTCAAGCACTGGCAACAGGATCTTCTGCAGCGGCGTTCTCACTTTTATTTTGTGGTTCTTGCGAATTGAATGTACAAGTGAACAAATCCGTTGCGCATACTGCATCGATTGCTCTAACGCGGCGTCTATACGCTCAACCTCAGCCTTTGCCAGGTCGGTCAAATGAATCGAAGAATGGCGAAGCGGTGTCTTATTGGCAATAGCTTTCTCACGGATATTTTCTGTAAGATTCCGGTAAAGCCATTCACTGAAGAACGGAGCGATGGGCGCCATCAGTTGCGCAGTTACAAGCAGTGTTTCGTACAAGGTTTCATAAGCTGCCTTTTTGTCTTCGCTCATTTCACCTTTCCAGAAACGTTTCCGGTTCAACCGCACATACCAGTTGGAAAGATGGTCGTTAACGAAATCCTGGATTGCGCGGGCGGCACGTGTTGGCTCATACTCATCATAGGCTTTAGAAACTTCGACGATGAGCGATTGGAGCTTTGAAAGGATCCACCGGTCGAGATTGGTCAAGTGCTTTTCGGCAGTGAGATTCATTTCATCCTTCACGAAGCCATCAATATTTGCGTACAGTGCAAAGAACGAATAAGTATTCATTAACGTACCGAAAAATCTTCGTTGTACTTCAACGATACCATCGAAGTCAAATTTGAGGTTGTCCCATGGGGGAGCGTTTTCGATCATGTACCAGCGCACGAGATCAGGACCGTATTTCGACAATACCTCGAACGGATTCACGACATTACCTTTGCTTTTCGACATCTTGTTGCCATTCTTATCAAGGACAAGCCCGTTCGAAATAACATTTCTGAAAGCCACACCTGGATTATTCACCTTTTGATTGACTGCTTTCACTTCTGTGCTCGATTCGTTGATCATTACCGCGATGGCATGCAGCGTGAAAAACCAGCCCCGCGTTTGATCAACTCCTTCCGCGATAAAATCAGCAGGATAATTTCTCTCGAATACTTCTTTGTTCTCAAATGGATAATGCCATTGTGCATACGGCATTGCACCAGAATCGAACCACACGTCGATAAGATCCGTTTCCCGATACATCGGCTGGCCGTTATCACTTAATAAAATAACATCGTCAACGTATGGTCTATGCAAATCACCAGCCTCCAGCGGTGATTTTTTCATCAAGCCTTTAGCAACAGATTTTTCTATTTCCTTATTAAGTTCGTCGATGGAGCCGATACACTTTTCTTCTTTGCCGTCTCTTGTTCGCCAGATCGGAAGCGGTGTTCCCCAGTAGCGTGAGCGTGACAGATTCCAATCCACGAGGTTTTCAAGCCAGTTACCAAAACGACCAGTCCCAGTTGACTCCGGTTTCCAGTTAATGGTTTTGTTCAACTCGACCATTTTATCTTTCAATGCAGTGGTGCGGATAAACCATGAATCCAATGGATAATATAAGACCGGTTTATCAGTACGCCAGCAATGCGGATATGTATGTTCGTATTTTTCAACCTTAAAGGCTTTGTTCTCTTCCTTTAAAATGATCGAAATAATAACGTCGGTATTCTTATAATCAGTGTGCGATTCATCTTCGCTCGTGTAGTTCTTCACATAAAAATCATCGGCACCGAGTAGCTTATGGGTTTTGATGTTGAACTTCGCGACGCCTTCCTTCAGTTTCTCGCCAATCTGCGAAATGAATTTACCCTTTCTGTCAACAGTAGGCACCTCGTTATCAGCTTCATCCTTAATTGTCAATGGCGGAATGCCATTTTGTTTTGCAACACGGAAGTCATCCGCACCAAACGTTGGTGACGTATGAACCACACCTGTACCGTCTTCCGTTGTTACAAAATCACCTGCTACCACACGAAACGCTTTGTCTGAATCGTATAATGGTTGGATGTATGGCATCAGTTGTTCGTACTGTACGTTCAGCAATTGCCTGCCTGAAAACTCATTGACAATTTTGAACGGTATCGCCTTATCGCCTGGCTTGTACGCCTCGAGGGAAAGATCTTTATTCTTATCCGAAAAATATTTTGAAACCAGATCCTTTGCAAGGACTACACTTATTGGTTTGTGTGTGTACGCATTGTATGTGTCAACCTGAACATACGCAATCTTCTCTCCGACAGCAAGGGCAGTATTCGACGGCAGCGTCCATGGAGTGGTTGTCCACGCAAGAATATAAACACTGTTTGATGTCGTCTTAAAAAGAAATTCAGATTCAGTAGTTTTTATTACCGCAAACTGAGCTACAATTGAAGTGTCTTTCACGTCTTTGTAACACCCTGGTAAATTCAACTCGTGCGAACTGAGTCCGGTACCCGCGCCCGGCGAATATGGCTGGATCGTATAGCCTTTGTAGAGTAATTTTTTGTTGTAGAATTTTTTGAGTATCCACCACAAACTTTCAATATATTCTTTTTCGTAAGTGATGTAAGGGCGCTCAAGGTCGACCCAATAGCCCATTTTCCGCGTCAGGTCATCCCACTGATCTTTGTACATCATGACCGTTTCGCGGCATTTTTTATTGTACTCTTCGACCGTGATTTTTTTTCCGATATCGTCTTTGGTAATGCCCAGTAGTTTCTCAACCTGCAGCTCAACGGGAAGCCCATGTGTATCCCATCCGCCTTTTCTTTTTACCTGAAATCCCTGCAGTGTTTTGTAGCGGCAGAAAATGTCTTTGACAGTACGGGCCATCACGTGGTGAATACCCGGTGTGCCGTTCGCGGATGGTGGGCCTTCGTAGAAAGTAAAAGTCGGTGCTGCCTCACGGTTTGATACCGACTTCTCGAACACTTTGTCCTTGCTCCAGAAATCCAGGACCTCGTCAGCTATTTTCGCAAAGTTCAGATCCTTGAATTCTTTATAATTAGTTGCCATGGGCTTGAAAAACAACGTTTTAGTGCGATTAAGAGCGCAAAGATACGTGCAAAACTGAAATTTCCAGATTCGTGAAAATTAGAAATTGATGAATTCGTCCTTACCTCAAATTTCAGTTCCTGGAATTATTCCGCTGCGGAGTGTCGGTTGTGAATTTTGATTTTTGTCAGATCAATCGCCTCATCCTCTGCTTCACCATAAAAACTTGCATCGAATTCGTCAATCAGTTGGTAATCGTCTTTCTTCGGTTTCGCCCTGTCGAAGGTTAATATCAACGCAGGTAGCAATATCAGATTCGTAAACATTGATATTACGAGGGTTGTTGACGTTAGCACGCCAAGCGCGATAGTGCCACCAAAATCGGAGAAAGCAAAAATGATAAAGCCCGCAAACAGGACAATAGACGTATACATGATGCTCTTTCCTGTTTCGAGGATGCTTTCTGACACCGCCAATGGAATGTTGAAATTGTTAGAAAGAATTTCCTGTCGATACTTCGCAAGGAAACGAATTGAATTATCAACTGAAATTCCAAACGTGATACTGAAGATAAGCGCTGTGCTGGCCTTGAGCGGAATATCGAAGTAACCCATCAAACCTGCTGTGATCATCAATGCCAGTATGTTTGGCACCAGAGAGATCACGATCATTCGCACATTGGCAAACAAGGCAGCCATCGACAAGGTAATCAGGATAAACGCCAGGATCAGGCTTTCCTGCAGATTCGCGATGAGAAACTTATTTCCTTTGATAAAAATCTTAGTTGAACCAGTGATTGAGGTGACAACTGAGTCCCGTTCAGTCGAGACAAAAATTTCTTTTATTCGCGGCTCAATTTTTCCGGTGACCAGAGAATCCAGTTTAACGGACCCGATATCCGCAATCTGACTTGATATTCTCATCTTGGTGAACGTCGAGTCGACAAATGATTTAAACAGTCCACTGTTATCACTCTGACCCTTCATGTATCGTAGAATGAACGCAGCCTCAGGTTTTGTCGGAAGCGCATAACGATCGGGGTTGTTATTGTAGAACGCCTGCTTGGCAGCCTTCACAAAACTTATCAGCGAAACGGGTTTCGAAACTTCAGGAAGTGAATCGAGGAACATTTCGAACTCCTCAACCTTTTGAAGATTCTTAACGTCAAGGATTGGCCTTCGTTTCTTGCCTTTAAATTCAACAACTATTTCCAGCGGCATAATTCCTGCAAAATTCGCTTCAAAAAAATCGAGGTCGCGTTTTACCGGGCTATCTGCCGGAAGATCATCGACCATATAGGATACCGAGCGGAGTTGCATGATCCCGTAGGCTGAAACGATTGCCAGCAAAATGGACGAGAGATAGATGGAAAACCTGCTTTTCGTTACCATTGAATCGACGCCGATAAGAAAACTACGCATCATCGTAAAATTCAAATGACGAAGATGTTTTTCGGTAGGCGTCGGCAGCCATGAAAAAATACTTGGAATCATTACCAGGCTTACAAAAAACAACACCATGATATTTATCCCGGCTACGATGCCGAATTCACGAAGAATCAGGATGTCGGTTGACAACAACGTAAGAAAGCCAATTGCAACTGTCAGGTTCGTGAGAAATGTTGCAAGACCCATTTTTTTCACAACGCCGGTAATGGCTTCAACCTTGTTGTGACAACGCTCGAATTCAAGATGATATTTATTGAGTAGATAAATGGCATTGGTTATACCGATCGTTACAATGACAGGTGGAATTAATCCGCTGAGAAGGGTGATCTTATATCCGAATAGTGCCAATGTTCCTAATGTCCAGATGACGACGATTGCAATGATGATCATTGAAAACAAAACTGCACGAAACGAACGAAAGAAAAGGAACATGATCAGGCCCGTGATCAATGCTGATGCGTAAAGGAATATCTGCATCTCGCGCTTGACGGAATTTGCAATGACAGTCCGGATAAATGGCAACCCCGCATAATGAAGGTCGATGCCTGTTTCATTCTCGAATGCAGTACCAAACTCGACGAGCGATGCGGCGAGCCCTTCGCGTCGTGAGGAGTTCATCACGTCTTTTTGAATGGAGATCAACATCATGGTGGCGCCGTTGCGTTCGTTTACCAATTGATCCATATAAAAGCGCTGATCAGCCGTAAGCGCAAGCAGGCTGTCGTACACTTCTTCATCGTTGATCTTTTCAGGGAAAATGTTTGCGAGATAGAAGCGGCTATTCGCGGCATCTTTCAAGATCATCTTCAACACAGGCAAAGCAATCACTTCGTTGACACCCCCGATTTGCTTTACATTTCTACAGAACTCACGAAACGCGATAAAGTTATCCATTTCATAGAGCGCGCTGTCTTTGATCCCAACGGCAATAATATTCCCGTCTTCACCGAACTGCGCCCTGAATTTATTGAGCATGATCATGTCAGGATCCTGCAATGGCACGGTCCGCGCGAAATCATAGCTCATCTGCACGCGCGATGCCTGATAACCCATAAAAAGGGTCAATGCGCCAATGATGATGATCAGGATCAGCCGATAGCGAATAATGAATGCAGCGAGGTTATTCCACATGAGCGTTGATTGCTGGTTGTATTAAAGAAAATTCTTCAAAACTAATGATTTTTGTGTTTTCGTCAGCCATTTGTTATTAATCGATGGAAGCGATATGACTGATAAACTTACACGACTTCGCGTTATATGAGACCCTTGATTTTTCGAAACATCAACGTCGCATGCTTATCCGTTAAGCCTGAGACAAAATCGATTACAGATCGCAGCATGAGGTAGTGACTTCCATTTGCGTTTTTGATTTCATTGATTGTGTTAGAAGGAAATAGCAGGCACAGATTATCGTACTTCCTGGAAGTGGTTCGATTCTCCATCAAATAGCTACCGGCTTTAGTAAACTCCGTCAATAAACCAGGTAGAATTTCGTGGCCTGATGCCTCAATCTCCACGACCTGTCGCGATTTATAAATGCGTTCTACGGATACTGAAATTATTTTCTTAAGGACTTCGCGAGAGGCGCTCACATCCGCAAGAGCGCTGTCGAATTTTCCATCAAGCATTTCCTTTTCGTGATCCAGAAAAAGATCCGCAAATTGTTGCGTCAGATCACCAATCGCCAAAGCACGTAGATAGCCAACGCGTTCCTCGCGAGTCGATAATTCCGACAACGTGCCTAGCTTCGATTTACTTTGTGTCAGCAGGTCGCCGAGCAGTGAATGTACTTCGCTTTCGCTGATCAGACCGAGACTACATCCGTCCTCAAGATCGATGATGCTGTAGCAAATATCATCGGCAGCCTCTACCAGGAATGCAAGTGGATGCCGGCACCAGGCATTGGGAGATGCTTCCAATAGCCCGAGATTGCTGGCGATATCGCGAAATGCATTTTTTTCCGACTGAAAAACCCGAATTTCTTCTGGCTTCGCTTCCTCGTATCGCGTGATGGAAAATGTGCTGCGCATGGGTACTTTGTAAACGCACCCATCGTCGCCGCTGTGAGCTTTAATCCAAACTGGTTTTTATTTAATAACCTGAAGCCTTGGGCATTTCCTTCGAACCGACAGAGATCGGCCCACTCCTGTTCCGAAACATGGGCTTTATATTGATTTCCGATCGGTGATGAAGAAAAAAAATCCGAGATGGCGTTTTCTCCTGCGTGACCAAAAGGTGGATTTCCGATATCGTGCGTGAGGGCAGCAGCCGCGACAATTGCACCAAAATCCGCCGATGAATGATGGCTCTTAAGATCAGGATATCGTTGTAAAATGACTTCCGCGACTTTCCGTCCCAACGAACGACCTACGCTGGAAACCTCGAGGCTATGCGTTAGTCGTGTGTGAACGAAATCATGCTCTGGCAGCGGGTGCACCTGCGTTTTATCCTGCAATTTCCGGAATGGGTGCGAGAAGATGATTCGATCAAAATCCTGTTCAAATGCAGACCTGGTTTGCTCGGCAATAGCTTTAACAGACTGACCAGAACGAGCGGGCGAGAGAAGTGATTTCCAGTTCAAAGTGTTTATCAATTAAATCTTAGAAGTTATTATTACCCATCAAATTTTCGTTTGCTGTCAGGGCTAATGGGTTCTGATTAAAAAGAACTGTCAACGTATTGTAAAGACCCGGAATTTCTTTTTGAAAATCTCGTGGCCTCTCAAAGAAATTCTCAACGGCAACAGCAAAGAATTCAGCCTGATTTGTAAACGCGTATTGACGAAAAAAATGATCCGCTGATGAAGTTGCATTCTCCATTTCACGGATAATCTGAAGTTGCGCGTCTTGAAACGTGGTCTGATCAAAGATGGCGTAACTACGATTCATCAATAAATGTTCCAGCCAAAGCGCGTGCGCAAACTCGTGCAGCAAAACATTAACGCCCACGGTCTTTCGGGTGATTGATTCGTGAATGGCACGAACTGAAAATACAATTACGCGAAGACCGGGATTTACTTCCGCCTTATGCTGCTTGTTCGTGATACTTGACTGGTAAAACTCACGATATAAAATAATTCGATCAAAGTATTTATACGAGTGCGCCGGCAAACACCATGAAAGTTGAACAGCGTGCGAAGCAATCATCAGCTTAAGTGAGAATCGAACATAAAACTTTTCTCGCGGGACAAATTTATTTTGCCGGATAAATTCCCAAACCTTCCTGTTGAATACGGACTGCGCACTACCGAGCCCTCTGTAGTATACATGATTGCGCATCAAGACGAAATGAATCCTGCTCTTGATGAAAGAGCGGTAGTAAAGCTCCTGAAAAGTCTTATTTATTTCACTTAATATGTCAAGGATCAGCTTGATCATTTCAATAACAGGGGATCCTGACGGTAAAGATCCTTTAAGATGCGGTAAAGATCCGGAAGCGCCTGATTCAATTCTGTGCTTCTTTCAAAAAAGTTTTCGGTGGCGACTGCGAAGAATTCGCTGACATTCGTCAATGCATACGGACGAAGAAAAAAATCTCCTGGCTGTTCTTGACTAAGAATGTCATTGGCGTACCGATGAAACTGATCAAAAATTTCTTCATCGAACAAGTTATAAGGCATGCCTTTATGCTCAAGGTACAAAGCATGTGCCATCTCATGGTAAAGAAGATTAACACCATCATAGGGAAGATCGAATCCTTCAACGATACCTCGCAACGAGAAAACCATAATTCCGGCAGAAGGATTTGTTTCGCCTTTGTGATATGTCTTATTCACGCGTGAATAGTAATAATCAGGATAAATGATGATCCTGTGATAGATCGAGAAACAATCGTCTGGTAGTCTGAATGTCATTTGCGCAGCTACGCTCGCAATGAGATATCGGACTCTGTTGAAAGGTATTGCCTTCTCATTCTCAAACTCCCGGAACTGTATTTCAGTTGTCGTAAAAAAGTAATGTGCCCGCCACTCAAATTCTTTCAGTTCTTTGGATTTCAGTTTGGAGTAAGGCGAAACGTATGCAACAACCTGACTGCCTCTGAAAGCCGGTGAGATGTGATTGAAATATAATTTTCGTGTCCAACGTTTATCTAACACCGAACTGATGAGCATAAGCATCGGCAAACCACCGATGATGACCAGTAAAATAATGAAGCCGGCTATAACTTTCGAAGAATTGCGTTGATGCTGGTATTTCCGAGAATCACTTCACGAATCTTGCTAATAGAAATTCGTTCCTGCTTCATTGTGTCGCGATCACGAATGGTGACAGTGTCATCCTGAAGGGTCTGATGATCTACCGTTATGCAGTAAGGCGTTCCGATGGCATCCTGGCGTCTGTAACGCTTGCCAATGGCATCTTTCTCTTCATAAAAGCAACGCACATCGTATTTCAGATCGCTCATGATAGCTTCCGCCTTTTCAGCCAGTCCGTCTTTCTTCGTAAGCGGAAGAATTGCGACTTTAAAAGGTGCAAGCGGCGCAGGAAGCTTCAACACAACGCGTTCACTTCCGTCATCGAGCTTTTCTTCTTTATAAGATTTTGAAAGAATCGCTAGAAAACATCTGTCAAGGCCGACGGAGGTCTCCACCACATAAGGAATGTAATTCTGATTGTCCTCCGAATCGAAATACTGAAGCTTTTTACCTGAATGTTTTTCGTGGCTCTTCAAATCGAAATCGGTTCGCGAGTGGATACCTTCAAGCTCTTTGAATCCCATCGGAAAATTGAACTGAATATCGCAGGCAGCGTTAGCATAGTGTGCGAGATTCAGGTGATCATGATAACGATAGTTGTCATCGCCGAGGCCAAGGGCCTTGTGCCATTTCATTCTCTTCTCTTTCCAGAACTCGTACCACTTCATTTCCTCCCCTGGCTTCACGAAGAATTGCATTTCCATTTGCTCAAACTCGCGCATTCTGAAGATAAACTGTCTTGCCACAATTTCATTTCTGAACGCCTTACCGATCTGAGCAATACCAAAAGGAATTTTCATCCTTCCGGTTTTTTGTACGTTAAGAAAGTTTACAAAAATACCTTGCGCTGTCTCTGGTCTTAAATAGATCTTATTTGCGTCTTCAGCGAGCGAGCCGATCTCAGTTGAAAACATGAGGTTAAACTGCCGAACATCAGTCCAGTTCTTCGTGCCTGAGATCGGGTCAGCAATTTCGAGATCGACGATCAACTGCTTCATTCCCGCCATATCGCCGGCGTTCATTGAATCCTTTAACCGTGTATTGGTCTCATCAATTTTTTTCTGATACTCGAGCACACGCGGATTTGTTTGTAAAAACATTTCGCGGTTAAAAGAATCACCAAAACGTTTCGCCGCTTTTTCAACTTCCTTTTCGATCTTCTCTTCCATTTTTGCGATCGCGTCTTCGACCAACACATCAGCACGGTATCGCTTTTTGGAATCCTTGTTATCGATCATCGGGTCGTTAAACGCGTCGACGTGACCTGAAGCCTTCCACGTGGTGGGATGCATAAAAATCGCTGAATCAATCCCTACGATATTATCATGAAGAAGCGTCATGAACTTCCACCAGTATTCTTTGATATTATTTTTCAGCTCTGCACCGTTCTGGCCGTAATCGTACACGGCACTCAAGCCATCATAAATTTCGCTCGACGGAAAAATAAAACCGTACTCCTTTGCATGGGAGATAACGTTCTTAAACAGATTGTCTTCTTGATTTGCCATAAGGGGCAAAGATAATTTTTAACTGAACGGCAAAACGGTCGTTCAGAAAAAAAATTGAAATATTAAGCATGTCAGTACAATACCCGAACGCCTTCAGATCTGTTTGGCTCGATCCCAGTATTTGTCCATTTCGGCAAGGGTCATTTCTCCGAGCTTTTTCCCATCTCTCGCAGATTCAGTTTCCAGGTATTGGAATCGTTTGATAAACTTCTTGTTGGTTCTTTCGAGCGCCTCTTCGGGATCAATATCAATGAACCGCGCATAGTTCACGAGGGAAAATAGGAGGTCACCGAATTCGCCCATTGCTTTCGACTTGTCGATCTGTTTTATGTCTTCAACGTTGAATTCACGCTTGAATTCTCCCATCTCCTCCTCGACTTTTTCCCAGACCTGCTCTTTTCTTTCCCAATCAAAACCAACGCCTCGCGCCTTGTCCTGGATACGAATGGCTTTTACAAGTGCCGGCAGTGATTTTGGGACACCTTCAAGCACGGATTTATTGCCGGTCTTTAGCTTGATTTTTTCCCAATTGGCTTTTACAGTTTCTTCATCATTTGCCACCACATCACCATAAATATGAGGGTGTCGTTCGATTAGCTTGTCACAAATTCCATTTAAGACATCGGCAACATCAAAAGCTCTTGTTTCCGATGCAATCCGTGCATAGAAAACCATGTGAAGCATCAGGTCGCCAAGCTCCTTCCTTACTTCCTGGAGATCGCCTTCCAGTATGGCATCCGACAATTCGTAGGTTTCTTCAATGGTAAGATGGCGAAGTGATTCCAGCGTCTGCTTCTTGTCCCATGGACAGTTTTCACGAAGCTCATCCATGATTGTCAGCAGCCGGTCAAATGCCTTTAACTTTATTTCGCGATTATTGTCACTGACGGAATTAATTTTGCTCATGCCTGTTTGTGTTGTTGGTGCATTCTCTGCTGAAAGTTAACCCAACAGAATAATTCATCGACATTCTATAATCTTTTTAAATTTGCACTGCTAAAATTCACGCCTGTGTCGCTAATAAAATCAATCTCCGGAATAAGAGGAACTATCGGTGGAAAGACAAATGACAACCTTACCCCTGTGGATGTTGTCAAATTCGCAGCTGCTTATGGCACCTGGATCAAACAAAATCAGCCGCAGGCGAAGATCATCATCGGTCGCGATGCGCGGCCTTCAGGCGAGATGGTGAATACGCTTGTATGCGCTACTTTACAAGGGCTTGGCATCGACGTAATCGATTTAGGTTTATCCACAACGCCGACGGTTGAAATAGCGGTGCCGGCTGAAAAGGCTTCGGGTGGTATAATCATTACGGCGAGCCATAATCCGGTGCAGTGGAATGCCCTGAAGTTATTGAATGCAAAAGGGGAATTTATCTCCGGAAAGGATGGGGAAGAAGTCCTGGCGATCGCAGAAAAGGAAGCATTCGACTTCGCGCCTGTTACGAAACTGGGCAAATACGAAAAGAACAACGATTATCTGAAGAAACACATTGATCAGATCCTGGAGCTGCCGCTCGTGGATGTTGAGGCGGTAAAAAAGAGAGGCTTTAACGTTGTGGTTGACGCCGTCAACAGTTCAGGAGGAATCGCAGTACCAATGTTGCTAAAAGCGTTGGGCGTATCCGTTAAAGAACTTCATTGCGAACCAACCGGACACTTTCCACATAATCCAGAGCCTCTTCCTGAACACCTGACCGATATTATCCGCGAGATCGAAAAAGGAAAATTTGACCTCGGGATTGTGGTTGATCCAGACGTTGACAGGCTCGCGCTGATATGCGAAGATGGAAGTCCATTCGGTGAAGAATACACGCTTGTCGCCGTAGCTGATTATGTTCTTAACAACGGCACAACAAAAAATGGGAACACCGTTTCGAATCTGTCGTCCACCCGTGCTTTATGCGACGTGACAGAAAAAGCCGGCGGAAAATACTTTGCATCTGCAGTGGGAGAAGTCAATGTAGTGGAGATGATGAAAGCCCAGCACGCCGTAATTGGTGGTGAAGGCAATGGTGGCGTGATCTATCCTGATCTTCACTATGGCCGTGATGCGTTAGTCGGAATTGCCTTGTTTTTAACACACCTTGCGAAATCGGGAAGCACTGCTTTGCATCTGCGTAAGAAA
>Ga0196965_1000794_pt1 | contig 15060 bp, 9 predicted proteins | sample S1_20metaG_FD_148668 | JGI IMG/M metagenome (GOLD analysis project Ga0196965, IMG submission 148668) | Soil microbial communities from Anza Borrego desert, Southern California, United States - S1_20 | ecosystem: Environmental > Terrestrial > Soil > Desert | place: USA: California | collected... | reverse complement strand
GCGGCGATGTCGCGCACATCGCCCACCACCTCCTCCATCTCGCGTTCGGGCCCGCTCATAGCTCGGGATCCACGGTCAGGGAGATGCGGCGCAGGGCTCGCTGGATCAGCCGCTCGACGGCGCTGGTGGTGATGCGCATGCGAACGGCGATGGCCGAGTAGGTCAGCTCCTCGAAGCGGTGCAGGAAGAAGGCCTGGGCGCAGCGCGGCGGCAGGCCGTGCATGGCGGCGAGCACGCGGTCGAGCTCCTCCTTGCCCATCAGGACGCGCTCGGGCGAGACGTCGTCGGAGAGGTCCTCTTCGATGTCATCGAGGATGTCGTGGCCGGCCCAGTCCCACTTCTGGCGCTGGTGGCGGCGGACGATGGCGTTGGCGGCGGTGCGGAAGAGGTAGCCCTCGATGTTTTCGATCTCGCCGCCGCCCTGCCCGCGCAGCTGCAGCGACAGGAAGACCTCCTGCACCAGGTCCTCGGCCTCGTTGGGGCCGACCTTCTTGAGGAAGTAGCGGCGCAGCGCGGGGCCGTACTGGGCCGACCAGGCGCGCACCTGCTCGACCGCGAACGCGGCGCCCTCGTCCAGCTGCTTGTTCGGCGGCGGCATGCGCGGCCCCTACCCCTTGACGCACCTACTCTATCAGTCAGAGCCAAGGTTGGCGCGACACCCCACATGGGCGCGCGGATTTATTCCGGGCGGCGGCGCGCGAGGAGCATGGCGCCGACGACGCAGGCGCCGAACAGCATGCCTTCCAGCGCGCCGGTGAGCGCCTGGCTGAGCGGCCCGAAGGCGCGCTCTCCAAAGAGCGCGCCAATCTGGTCGAGGCGCAGCTGCGAGCCGGGGAAGCGCCGGGCGAGGAGGTCGAGGCTGCCGCCCATCAGACGCCCGCCGATCAGCGGGATGAGGAGGCCGGCGGCGCCGCCGCACAGCCCCGCCAGCGCGACTTGGCGCGAGGCCATGCGGCTTGCCAGCCATGCGCCAAGGCCAACCCCGGCGCCGAGGATCAGCCCCTCCGAGGCGCCGGTGACATCGCCGGGCGAGCGGCCGACCAGCAGGTTGAAGGCGTCATGCCCAAGCAGCTTGACCACCGCGCCCACGGCCATGCCGCCAAAGGCGCCGCCGGCGATGCTCCACGGGCCGAGGCGTCCGCTGCCGAGGGTGGAGGCGGCGATGCCAAAGCCGACGCCCGCGCCGCCCATCAGCCCGACCGCCAGGGTCACGCAGACGAGGACCAGCATCACCGAGGCCGCGCCCATGCCGACCTGCAGCGGCTGCGAGACGACGGCGAAACCGTAGATCACCCCGCCAAGCAACCCCGCGAGGCCGCCGCCGAGCGTGCCCGCCGCCCCCAGCAGCAGGAAGTCGCGCGGGCTGGCCTTCGGCATCCAGGGCGCGGCGGCGACGGCGGCGACGGGGCGGACGGCCTCCACCGGCGCGATGAAGCGGTAGCCGTGCTTGGGCACGGTCTCGATGAAGCGCGGGCTTGCGGCGTCGTCGCCGAGCTGGCGGCGCAGGGTCTTGATGCACTGGGTCAGGGCCTCGTCAGTGACGGGCACGCCCTGCCAGACCTCCTCCAGGAAGCGGTCCTTGGACACCAGCCTGCCCTGCTCGCGCACCAGCAGCGCCAGGGCGTCGAGGTAGCGGCCGTTGAGCTCCACCGGCTCGTCCCCGCGCCGGAGCTGGCGGTCGGCCGGGTCGAGCAGGAAGGCGTCGAAGCGAAAGCTGCCGGGGGCCATTTCTCAGCAAAACCTCAGGACTTGCTCATGCCGCTCACCCGGCGGTGCGCCACGCTGGAGGCTCACTCATGCATGGAGGCTGAGCAAATGGCAAAGCAAGAGCAAGACGGTTGGCTACGGCTGGAGAGCCGCTTTCGCAAGATCGGATGGACCATCGGGGGCCTGCTCCTGCTGGCGCCCTTGGTGGCGATGCAGTTCACCGAGGAGGTGAAGTGGACGGCCGGCGACTTCGTCTTCATGGGCCTGCTGATCGGGGGCACGGGCGGCCTCTATGAGCTGGCGGCGAGAACCACCAGCGGCCTGGCCTATCGCTTCGCCGCCGGCGCGGCGCTGGGCGCGGGCTTCCTGCTCATCTGGCTGAGCGGGGCGGTCGGCATCATCGGTTCGGAGAACGAGCCGCTGAACCAGCTCTACTTCCTCGTGCTGGCGATCGCGGCCGTCGGCGGCTTCGTGGTCGACTTCAAGCCGCGGCGCATGGCCTGGGTGATGACGACGGCGGCCGCCGCGCAGATGGGGGTGGCGGTGATCGCCCTCTTCCACGGCTACTTCACCCTGCCGCTGAACGGCATCTTCGCGGCGATCTGGATGCTCTCGGCCTGGCTCTTCCGCAAGGCCGCGGAGGGCGAGAGCGCCAGTTAGGCGCTCGCCGTCGCCGCGGTCACGGCCGTGCGCAGCTCCGCCAGACGGCGCTGGTCCGCGGGGTGCGTGGACAGCGCCTCGGGCGGAGCGCCCTGGCGGGCCTGGCGCGCGACCATCCGCTCCCAGAAGCGGACGGCGCCGAGCGGGTTCAGGCCGGCCTTTTCCATCAGGGCGACGCCCAGGCGGTCCGCCTCCAGCTCGTGGGCGCGGGAGTAGGGCAGCAGGACGCCGTAGGTCGCGCCAAGCCCGAAGACCCCGGCGACCAGCTCGGCGTTCTCGCCGTTCTCCCCGCCGAAGACGAGCTGGGCGAGGGTGAGGCCGACCTGGCTGGCGAGCTGCTGGCTCACCCGCTCGGCCGGGTGGCGGGCCAGGATGTGGGCGGCCTCGTGCCCGACCACGGCGCCGAGCTCGTGCTCGTCGCGCGCAAACTCCATCATCCCGCGAAAGACGCCGACCTTGCCGTTGGGCAGCACGAAGGCGTTGAGGTCGGGCGAGTCGAAGACGACGAACTCCCAGGCAAGGTCATTGCGCCCCGTGGCCCGCACCAGCGGCTCTGCGACAGCGGCAAGGCGCGCATGCAGCGCCTCGTCCCGCGAGACCGGCGTGCTGGCCCGCAGCTCGGCCCAGGCCTGGTCGGCGAGCTGCGCCAGCTGCGCATCCGGCACGAACGCCAGCTGGCGCCGCCCCGTCAGCGGGTTGTCGCTGCAAGCGGCCAGCGGCGCGAGCGTCAGACCGATCAGGAGGGCGCGCCGGGGCAGGCCGGGACAGAGCAGGCACATCTCGCCAAGCTAACGCAGTTTCCGCGAGCGCGCTCCGGCCCTTCGCGGCGGCGGAAAAGAAAGAGGCGGCGAGTCCACAGGCCGCCGCCCCAGTTGATCCGCTTCAGAGGGGACCGAAGACGGAAGTCAGATCACCAGGCCATGCGTACTGTCACGCTGGCGTCGGTGCTCTGGTAGTCATCGGCAAATTTCACGCCGTAACCCAGGCTGGCGGAGAGCCGGTCGCCAGGGGCTGAAAGACCGACGGCGACCCCCACGTCCGCCAGGCGTTCGGGCGCCTGGTCAACGTAGGCCGCTTCCGCAAAGGCCGCGCTGAGCATCGTCTCACTGTCGCCGCTGAACTCGTTCCAAAGGCGGCCCGTGAAGGCGAACTTTGCCGTAAGAGCGTCCCATGCCGTGACGCCCGACAACCTCAGGCCAAGCGCCCCGCGCAGGCTGTTGGCGTCGAAGCTCGCAGTCGCCGGTCCATATTCGAGGTCGTCCACATTCGTCCTGACGTACGACAGCGCCACGAGCGGCTCGATGTGGGCGCCGCCCTCGCCCATCTGGATCAGCCGGTAGCCAGCCTCCCCCTCGAAGCCGGTGGATACGGCGGAGGTCTCGAACACCTCCCCCATGTCGTTCAGCGTCAGGTCAAGGCTGGTGCGATTGATGATGCCGTCGAAGAACATCCGCCCGGTCAGTATGGAGGCATAGGCGCCATAGGAGTAGCCGTCCATCTCCAGCTCGGACGGTCCGGCGGTGAAGTCCAGTGTCGAGGTCAGCTTGCCCGCAGTCACGCCGACCACCAGGGCGCCGTCGTTGCCCGGCAGGCGCACCAGGTCGACGCCGCCAAGGACAGCGGTCGTCCTTTGGTCGGCGCCGACCTCGTACTCCACCCCCGCCGCGCTGTCGGCGAAGGCGCTTTCCTCGATGAAGTTGCCGGCCAGCCGCAGCCAAACGCCGGTGTGCGTGTCGGCGTCACCCTCCTGGATGGCGTCACGCAGGTCGAGCTGCCGCTCGTGCCATGTGCCGGTAGCGGTGCGCCAGGGCTCGGTCGCCGCACGGCCAAAGCGGGCGACTTCCAGCGCGCGTCCGCCGAACTCGGTGGCGGTGAGGGCGTATTGGCCGTCGTCGAAATCGAGCGTGTAGAGGAAGAGGCCGCCCTCGAGGGCAGCACCGCCGTTGAGGGTGCGATAGCCGTCCGATTCGGGGTCAAGAGTGAAGGCGGTCGCCGAGCTTGTCGCTGCCCCCGCGCCAGTGACGTCCACCAGCACCAGCCGCTCGGCGGACCCCGCGCCGGCATTGTTGATGCGGATGGCGGTCGATCCGACAGCGCTCCCGCCGCGAAGATCCAGGCAGTCCGCCGTGACCGCCGCCGTGCAGTCCATCTGGTTGGCGGAGAAGTCGACGTCCATGACGAGGTAGCTGCTCGACAGAAGCAGGCCGGAGCTCGACGATTCCGTCGTGCCGTTAAAGGCCGCGCCCTGAGCCGCCACACGGTCGTTGGCGACCTCGTCGCTCTCAACCAGTTCTCCGAACTGGCTGACGAGTTCGGAGTTGGTTCCGAACAGCACGTGCCCCCGATTGGTCCAAGTTTCGAGGCCGCTGAAGGTTAGTGTCGCGGCGGCCTCGGCTCCCTCCCCGACAGCCAGGCGCCCGGCGTTGTCGAAGGTGTCGGTAGCATCGCCAAAGACAAAGCTCGTGGGGGCGCCATCCACGTTGGTGTAGATAGTGCCGCGGGCGTTACCGGATGTGTCGGTTGAGAGCGTGCCGGTGCTGCCCGCACCGCCGATCGTGTTCACGCCTGCGGTGTGCCACTCGCCCATGCCATTGGCGGCCGTGGCGGTTCCAGTGTTGAGCAGGCTTACGCGGCCGTAAAGCCCATGATCGAAGAGGCTTGAACGGTTATTGTTGATGGCCGAATTGCCACCCCCGCCAGCGACACTGATGATCAGATCGTCGTAACCCGCTGATGTCGTATCATTGCTGCGGATAATTCCAGTATTGTTGACGGAGACCACTCGCGAGGGGGCGCTGGTGGTGAACTCGATAACCGCACCGCCCGGGTTATTCGCCCGAACAGTTCGACCAGCCCCGACCAAAACGGTGGCCGCGTTAGCCAGCGTCCCAGAGCTGCTCGGCGTGAGGCGGATAGCTGCACCGTTGGTGCCAACAACTTCCCCGCCAAGAACCGTACTGGTGATGCCAGGTACTTGAACCTGCAGAACGCCAGTGCCGTTCATCGTCGCGCGCACGCCGGTGGCGCCACTTACGCCGCCGCCGAGGCTTAGGACCATGTTTCCGCCGGCCACGCTCGTCGTGGTCGCCTCCACACCGATCCCATCGGTAGCGGTGGCGGTGATCGAGCCGCTCGTGAAGGTAAGGTTGATCGCCTGGCCAGCCGTGGCGCCCGACTGGAGCTGCACGCCTCTGGTCGTGCCGGTGATGGCGAGAGGAGCGTCTCCGCCCGCCGGGTCGCCGTCAGTGAGCGCCAGCGCGATCAACCCAGTTCCGGTGGTCACCTGGATGCCGGCGCCATTGGTGCTGCTGATGGAGGGATCGCCCGCCCCAGCCGTTCCGTCGTTGCGATTGAGGGTGACGGTATTGGCGCCGGTGGCGGTCACCGCGATGCCGCCGGTGGTCACGATCGGCCCATTCGCCAGCGTCAGCGTCAGGTTGCCGCTAGTGGAAGGATAGCGGATCGACGCGTGCGTCCCGGTACAGGTGAAGGAATCATTCGCCGCCCCGTTGAGCGTCACATCCTGGACGCCTCCAGCGCCGTCGCTTTGCGTCGTCGGCGGATTGGTCGGCGTGCATTCGTCGTACGCCATTGCCGCCGAAGGCGCCAAAGCGACGGCCCCAGCAATGCTCATCACCGAAGCCACAGCCAGCGAACTGCCGACGAAGAGCGAAAGACGCTTTCGCGTGCGGGTCACAACTGAGTTCGACATAACTTCCCCCCGTGCCTGAACGGCCGCTTTGCTGTTTTTCAGAGTTCCCATCCTCAGAACTCCTTCCGGACGCTGAGGCCGACGAGCCGCGGATCGAGCGTGAAGATGTTGGTCGTCAGCGCGCTGTCGTCGGAGTTGAGGAAGGCGTCGGTGATCGGCGTCTCATCGAGCACGTTCTTGACGTAGACTTCCGCCTTCAGCCCCCACTCGGCGTGCTCGAACCACAGCGACAGGTTCAGGTTCGACCAGGCATGCAGCTTGTCGTATTGGGTGTTGTAGACTCGGTGGAACGACTGCGACTGCCAGTAGAAGTCGCCGCGCAGCGTGGCTTCCCAACCGGCAGGCAGCTCCCTCTGGTACTGGGCCCCGACATTGGTGGTCCAGTGCGGCGCGTTTGGCAGCTCGTTGCCGCCAATATCAGTGTAGAAACCAGCGCCACCGTTTGGCGCGTCGGTGGCGGGATTGAAGAACCCGCCGCCAGGCAAGGACGTGCCGAACTGCCCAAGGCCGGCGTAGTTTCTGCCTACAAGGTTGCCGCCCGGGCACAGCGCCGCCAGCGTCTCGCCGTACAGGTCGTCCAGTTGGTTGACCACGTCGACGGGTGCGACACAGTTCGACATCAGGATGATGGAAGGCTTGATCGTCACCCAGTCCGGATTGCCCGCCGTGCGGTTCATGAGGTCGATCGACTGCGATCCCTCTGCAAGTTCGGTATCCAGGTAGCCAAGGTTCAGGTTGAACCGCAGGTTACGGGTCGGGGAGAAGAGCGACTCGAGTTCCAGGCCCCAAATCGTAGCGTCAAAGTTCTCGTTGAAGGCTGAGCGGTCGACGATCTTCGAAACCTGATAATCCTTGTAGTCGTAGTAGAAGGCACCGAGATTGAGGATCACCGCGCCACCCAGCAGTGTGTTCTTGGAACCCACTTCGAGCGCGTTGACGAACTCAGGTTCGAAGAAGGGCGGCGCCGACTCCGCGTAGTTGATCCCGATCTCGGCCGCCTCTTCATAGTTCAGGCCTACCGGCGGCGGGTTCATGCCCCCGCCCTTGTAGCCGCGCGAGGCGAACGCGTAGAGGAGGGTATCGTCCGTAAATGAAAGGTCGGGCTTCCAGTCGATCCCAACTCGCCCGGTGAACTCCTGCCAGCCGAGAACCACATCGGGCTCCGCCGGGTAGCCAAAGCCAGTGCCGGTCACCGCCAGCGGTATCCAGCCAGGCGCGCCAGCTGCCTCAGCATACTGCCGAGGGGTAAGCGCCGTCTGACTCGGAATGGGCGTGAACGTCTTTTCATCGTCGGTGTAGCGCAGACCGACGGTGACCTTCATCGCCTCGGTAAGGCTCCAGTAGAGCTCGCCAAAGGCCGCCTTGGAGGTCAGCTGATAAGGATTTCGGCTCAGGAAATAATTGTGACCATAATCCTGAATGTTCTCGATTGAATTGGTTTCAATGGGAACACAAAATCCCCCGGCGCCCGGGGGCACGTATGTGCAATCGGGGTTCGTCGATAGACGGTCTGGGGCCTTTGAGCCGAAAAATCCGCCGTTGATGGCGACAATGGACGCCATCGTGATGCCGTTGAAGAAGACGTAGTAATCTTCAACGGTTTGATAATCCGTGTAGTTGGCGCCGAAGCTAAAATTCACCGGCCCGTCAAAGTCGGACTGCAGCCGGAACTCCTGCGAGAATTGCTCGCTATCGGCGCGCGAGACGTCCTGCCCAACAATCGTGTTGGAGCACCCGAGCTGGGGATCGCAGAAGAACCCGCCGGGGGATAGATCGACAAAATAAGATGGATCGGTGTTGCCTGAGAACTGGATCAAGCCGGTGGTATCGGTAAACGCCGGAAGCGTCGTGTAGCGGTTGAAGTCCTGAGACGCGTAATACTCGTCCTTATTGTAAGCGGTGAGCGATGTGAACGTGAGGCTGTCGCTCACATCCACCGAGAAGTTGAGCTCGATGACATCAGCCTTCGCCCTGTACACTGAGGGGAGCTGGGAGTAGAAGGCGCGAAGGTCACGCGACTGCCGCGTGTTTCCGTATGGGTCGACACCAAGCTCAATGGCGTTGACGAGCCGGTCTTCCTCAACATTCCAGCCCACCGGCCCGACGCTGTTCTGCGCCAGGGCGCTGATGAACGGGATGGCGAAACCGTTGGGCGTCCCGAACGCCGCGTCGTCGTAGAGCGAGCCCGGCAGGCAGCCCTGGCTGAAGACGCCGCGCGCCTGGGCAAGCGGCTGGATGCCGACCCGGCCTTCGATCTTGCGGTTGCCGATGTACTCGAGGCCTTCGTCGTGGGTGCACAGCTGCTTGCCCGTGCGCTGGCGGGCATCGTCTTCCTCGAAGCGCTCCCAGATAAGGTCAGCGCGGATGCGATCGTTGGGCTCGAATCCGATCGTGGTGCGCAAGGACCAGAGGTCCCGGTCGTCCGCGTCGGAGTTGTCGTAGAGGTTCAGGCCATAGCCGTCGCGCTTGGTCATGGCGCCGGCCATACGGATGCCGAGCACGTCCTCGACAATCGGCACGTTGACCATGCCCACCACCCGGCGGCTGTTGTAGTTGCCAACCTCGATCTTCGCTGAGCCTTCAAACTCATCGAGTTGAGGCTTGGCGGAGATCACGTTGATGACGCCGCTGGTCGCGTTGCGGCCGTGCAGGGTGCCCTGCGGCCCGCGCAGCACCTCGACGCGCTCGACGTCGAAATACTCCTGCTCGAACAGGCGGTTGCGGATCATCGGGGTTTCGTTGAACTCGACCGCCACGCCGGGGTCCGTGGTCGGCGAGATGGCCTTGGTGCCGATGCCGCGGATCGAGAAGTTGTAGCTGGTGAAGTTGTTCTTCGAGAAGGTGACGTTCGGGATGGCCTTGAGCAGGTCAAAGCCGCCTTCGATCTTCTGGGCCTCCAACGCTTCCTGCGTGAACGCCGATATCGCGATCGGCACGTCCTGAATGTTTTCTTCCCGCTTCTGGGCCGTGACGACCAGCTCCTCGACTTCAGCGCCGCCCCCCGCGGCGCTTGCGCCCTGGGGGCTGCCGCCCTCCGGCGGAGCGATGAGGATGGCGCCGTCGGAGGTCTTGGACCAGGTCAGGCCCGTGCCGGCGAGGAGCTGGTTCAGGGCCAGTTCCGGCGCCGCCTCACCCGAGAAGCCGGCCGTCTTCTTGCCAGCGACGGCGGAGCTGGAGAACAGCACCTGCTGGTCGCCCTGTTTGGCGAATTGCTGCAGCGCCTCGCTCAGGCTCTGCGGCGCGACGGCGAACTCGGCCGCGTGCGCCTGGGCCGCGCTCATCAGCGCGCCGAGCGCGCAGGCGCCCAGCGCCAGCGACTTGAACGAAATACGATTGGTCTTCATCGGCTTATCCCCCTCCCCGTGGGCCTTGCGGCCCCAACGCCCGCTTCATGCGCGGCTGTCACAGAGGAAGACGCCGGCTGTAGCGGCCATCCACCTCGGCTGCCGAAAAAAACTGCCGTGGCCGTCAGGAGCGGGCGTTGAGCACCGTCTCGCCGGACGGCGTGCGCTGCGCCTCGACGGGGAAATAGGCGGTCACGGCGTTGAGGAAGGCGTTCGGCTCGCTGGTGCGGAAGCGGCCGTTGATGCGCAGGGCGCCAAGCGCCGGGTCGCCCACGGTGATCGGCTCGGCCGAGTAGCGGTTGATCTCGGCCACCGCCTCGGCGAGCGGGGTGTCGTTGAAGACCACCACGCCCTGTTTCCAGCTGGTCTCGGTCGGCAGGTCGGCCGCCGTGACGGTCGCCGTCGGGGAGGCGTTGGAGGCGACCAGCTGCTGGCCGGGCGCGAGGTTCCTGGCGCCCAGCGGCAGGGCGCGCCAGAGGCTGCCCTTGGCCGGCTCGACCTTGACCTTGCCCTCGATAAGGGTGACCCGCACCTCCTTGCGGTCGAGACGCACGTCGAAGGCGGTGCCGAGCGCGGTGACCTGGCGCGAGCCAGCGGTCACCACGAACGGGCGGGCGGCGTTCCTGGCCACCTCGAAGAGCGCCTGGCCGGCGACGAGGGTCACCTCGCGCCGCTCGGCGGTGTAGCTCACGACCACGCGGCTGCGGGTGTTCAATGTGACGACCGAGCCGTCGGAGAGGGTGACCGTCGTGCGCTCGCCCACCGCCGTCTGGTGGACGCTGGGCGCGCCGCGCGGCAGCTCCATCGTCGCCAGCGCGCCGCCGCCCGGCGGCTGCTGCGTGTAGACGTAGCCCGCCACCGCCCCGCCCCCGACAAGCGCCACCGCCAGCGAGGCGGCGATGCGCCAGGAGGCGCGCTGCGGCGGGGCCGATCGCGCCCGGTCCCTCATCGCGCGAAGGCGCGGGCTGGAGGCGTAGGCGTCCTTCAGCGCGCTGAGCCCGACCTGCAGGCCCTCGAACGCCTCGGCGTGGGCCGGATCGGCCGTGCACCAGGCCTCGAAAGCCGCCCGGTCTGCCGCCGTGCAGGCCGGCGAGCGCAGGCGGATGTCCCAGTCGGCCGCTTCCTGCGCCAGTTTGGGCGGCTCGGCGATCATGGCCGGCGCTCCAGCATCACGGCCGCGACATGGGCGTGGGCCTTGGCCATGTTGTTCTCGACCGTGCGCACGGCGATGCCCAGGCGCCGGGCGATCTCCGCCTGCGTCAGCTGCTCGAAATGGTAGAGCAGGAACACGACCCTGGTCCTTTCCGGCAGCGCCTCCAGCGCCGCGATCAGCGTGGCGACGGCGTCCTTACCGAGTAGGACGCGTTCGGGCGAAAAACCCACCTCCGCCGGCAGATCTTCCTGGATCGGGTCGTGCGCGTCGGCCTCGCGGCGCACGCCCCGGCGGCGCCAGTCCTTCAGCACGTTTGCCGCCGCCTGGAAAAGGTAGCCCTCGACGTTGGCGATGGTGGAAAGGTCCTGCCGCGCCAGCCGCAGGAACACCTCCTGCACCAGGTCCTCGCGCTCGGCGCCTGGCGGCATGCGGCGCTGGAAGAAGCTGAGCAGCGCGGGACGATAGCGCCGCGACCACTCCTCCAGCAGCCGCGCCTGCCGCTCGCCCCCCGCCGATTGCGCCGCCGCGCTCATCGCTGCCCCTCACGTGTGCGTACATGCACGTGCGCAAATTGGGCGGCGGGGCGCGAAGGGCTGTCAAGCGGCGGCAAAAGAATGGGCGGCGAGCCCGTGAGCCCGCCGCCCAGTTCGATCCGCTTCAGAGGGGACCGAAGACGGAAGTCAGTGTCACCAGCGGACGCGCACCCCGACCGAACCATCGACGGCCTGGTAATCGTCCCCGAACTTGCCGCCGAGGTTGGCGAAGCCGCTGACGCCGCCCTCGCCGCTGTAGAGGTTCAGGCTGCCGATCACCTCGCTGAAGGCGCCGCTGAAGTCGTCCACCAACAGGGCCGAGGAGCCGCTGGCGGTGGAGATGGCGGCGCCGCTCTCGCCCTGGGTTTCGCTCCAGTAGCGGCCCGTGAGGCCGTAGCTGGCGCTCATCCCCATCAGCTGGCTGTCCATGCCGACCCGCGCGCCGCCGCCAAGGCGCAGGCTGCGGGTCTTGTCGAACTCGAAGAAGCCCGAACCGCCCGGGACCTCGGCGTCGTCGATCATGGTGACGACATAGGAGACGGCGGCGAGCGGCTCGACGAAGGCCGCGCCGAGGGCCATGCGCCGCCCGGCCTCGAACTGGCCGCCGAGGGAGACGAGGTCGAACGTCATCGGCACCTCCTCGCCCAGGTTCATGGCGGGCGCGTCGGCCTTCACGTGCAGGATGTTGGTGTTGACGATGCCGTCGAAGAACCAGGGGCCGGCGATGTAGCTGGCGTAGAGACCGCCGTTGAACCCGGTCATGGACGCTTCCGTGGCCGTGGCCTCGAAATCGATGTCAGAGCGGGCGAAGCCGACCGTGGCGCCGAGCAGCCAGCCCGGCCCCCCGACGATATCGCCGCCAAAGCTGAGGTGGGCGATGCGCTGCTGCTGGGCGAGGTCGAAGTCGAGGGAGACGCCGCCGGCCGAGTAGGTGGCGATGGACTCGCGCTCACTCGACTGGCCGCTGATCTTGCCCCAGATGCCGCGAGAGGGCTCCAGCCCGCCGGGGACGGCGCGCAGATCGGCCTGGCGGGTCAGCCAGCTGCCGGTGGTGTGCCGCCAGGTCTCCTGCGCCGCCGTGGCGAAGGTGCCGACCTGGAAGGGCTCTTCTGTGGGGGCGCCGAGCAGCACGTGACGCTGGTTGGCCTCGTCGTACTGGAAGTAGTAGGCGACGAGCGGCTTGCGGATGGCGGGGCCAATGGAGGTTTCGGTGTAGAAGCTGGACTCGGGATCGAGGGTGAAATGCTCGGCCGCAGTCGAGCCCTCTACCAGTGTAATGGCAGAGTTCAGCGTGCCGCCATTGACACTGAAGGACACGTCCTGCACCTGGATCCTCGTCGAACCGGCCGTAGTCGCGCCGGTGAAGTCCAGGCAGTCAGCCGCGACAGCCACCGAGCACCCAACCTGGTCGGCATGCGTGCCGAGGAAAGCATCCAGGCGAACGCGACTATCGCCAGAACCGGTGAAGACGCCACTGGTCAACCGGAGGATATCGTTTGCCGCGCCGTCGGTGACCCCACCAGATCCACCGCCCAGCAAAATGGTCCCGCCGCTGTTGAAGACTTCCAGATCGTTGACTAGCGCTGACCCGTTCACCGACAGGATGCCATCCAAGGCGATGGTGTCGGCGCCTGCCCCGAAGTTTAGAGGCGCGTTGGTTAGATCGAGGGACCCGCTCACCGATAGTGTATCGCCGTCCGCGCCAAAGTTGATCGGGGTATTTACGGCATTCAGCCGGCCCGAAATGTTCAGGTGATCGGCTCCGGCGCCGAAATCCAACGTGCTGTTCGTGGCCGTGAAGGCCCCAGTTCCCGGAAGCTGGTTGAAAGTGTCTGCGCCCGCGCCGAAGTCAATGGACCCATTAAGCGATCCTGATCCGAAATTCACGGTGTCCGCGGCGGCGCTGAAGGTGCTGGCGCCGCTGGCGTTCCAGGTCCCATTGCCGCTGTTCCAGGTCACGCCTCCGGCCGCGCCGCTGAAATCGACGCGGCCGGCTATGGTGGTGAACGCGGTCGTTGATTGCTGGATTGCGACCGTTCCGGAGCTCACGGACCGGATGGCTAGACCCGCGCCTCCCGACACCGAGGCCCCAGTGATCGAAATGGTTGTCGGTCCCGTGCCGGCGATCGTGTCGATCGCGGCAACGCCATCGACCGTGCTCACGCTCACGCTGTTGCTAGTCGAAATATTTATGACTCCGACGCCGCTTGTTTGGGCGACGATACCACGCAGACGGCCTTGCGTGTTTCCCTGGCCAGCCGCCGTAATGCTGATGTCGCCCCCATTGGTCACGGCCTGGATCGCTGCCTGACCTCCGGCGACGTTGTTACTGACCGCGCCGTTCCGGGTGATGGTGATGTCGCCGGCCCCTGTGGACGTGGCACGGATGGCATGCGTCTTTCCCGCCTGGGTCGCGAGCACTGCCCCCGTGGTGATGCTGATGTCGCCTAAGTTCGTTGTTACATCAAGCAATGGGCCAGCCGCGCCCGCGCTGCCGATCAGCGCGCCAACAGACGAGTTCCAGGTTACATTGTCGCCACCATTCCCGATGAGATCCACGCCACTGACGCCCACCGTGGTGTTCACCACCGCGCCGTTGGCGACCATCGTGACGGTGAGGTCGCCATTGGAGCTGTAGGCGATGCCCGCGGGATAGGGCGGGATCGGAGTTTGGGGAGCCGGCTGCGCAATCGGATTCTGCTGAGCCAGGCAAGTTACATTGTCGGGGCCGGGGCCACTAGCCGCCACAGTCGCGGGATCTGGGCTACAGACGCCGGGTACCGCTTGCGCCGCGGCCGAGGTGGGCAGCAGTACGACGACGAGGGAGGTGGCAGCCGAAAGGCTGGCCGCGGCGAGCGAAGAGCCGGCCATAAGGGCAAGGCGCGTCTTCAAGGACATGGTATTTCCCCCGATATTCTCATGATTGGCAGTCGCGACCATCCTCAGAACTCCTTCCGGATGCTGAGACCAATCACGCGCGGGTCCAGGACGAAGACGTTGGTCGTCAGCGCCGAGTCGTCGGAATTGAGGAAGGCGTCCGTGATGGGCGTGTCGTCGAGGACGTTCTTGGCGTAGAGCTCGACCTTGAGCCCCCATTCCTCGTGCTCGGCCCAGACCGAGAGGTTGGCATTGTACCAGCCGTGCAGCTTGTCGTTCACGGCGTTGTAAACGCGCGCCCAGGACTGCGATTGCCAGTAAACGTCGCCGCGCACGGTCGCACGCCAGCCGCCGGCGACGTCCAGGCCGTATTGGGCCCCCACATTGGTGGTCCAATGCGGCGAGTTCGGCAGTTCGTTTCCACCGAGCTGAGCCTTGATGCCGGCCCCGCCGTTCAGCTCCGGGTAATTGGCCGGATCATACCGCTGACCGGTCGCCGGATCGAACGCCCGTTGGCCAAGGGAGTTGAGCACGCCGCGCACGCCACCACAGATTTCCCAGTACTGGGCGTTCAGGGCGAAGCTCTGAATCTGCCGTTCGGCGACGGCGAGCGGGACCACGCAGTTCGACGGAAGCTGCGCCCAGGGCTTGACGACGATGTAGTTCGGGTCTCCCTGCGTCCGGTTCATGATGTCGATGGAGGTCTCGCCATCGGCAATCTTCGTATCGAGGTAACCGAGGTTCGCGTTGAACTTCAGGTTTCGCGTCGGCGAGAAGAAGGTTTCGAATTCCAGCCCCCACATTGTCGCATCGAAGTTCTCGTTGACGGCCGTGCGGTCGCGGATCTGCGAGACCTGGTAATCCTTGTAGTCGTAGTAGAAGGCGCCGACGTTGAAGGTCATCGCCCCACCCAACAGGGTGTTCTTCGTCCCGATTTCAAAGGCGTTCACGAACTCCGGATCGAAAGTCCGCCCATACTCGACCGCGGTCAGCTCGAGGACCGGTGAAGGAACGCCGCCGACGGCCGCGCCCGCCTCTTGCATCAGGATGACCATCTCCTCGCCGGTTGCGAAC
>Ga0196965_1000793_pt1 | contig 15069 bp, 12 predicted proteins | sample S1_20metaG_FD_148668 | JGI IMG/M metagenome (GOLD analysis project Ga0196965, IMG submission 148668) | Soil microbial communities from Anza Borrego desert, Southern California, United States - S1_20 | ecosystem: Environmental > Terrestrial > Soil > Desert | place: USA: California | collected... | reverse complement strand
CACTATTAACGAGTTTCAGTGGCACTATCGGCGTAAACCACGTGCGGAAGGCTTGTTCGCCTATGCTCTCCCGTATTATACGGAGACAGTTATTCCACACTGATAGACAGTCTTTTACCATTAGAAAATGTTAAGGAATTATTAACTATTGTACCCTTTTCTTAACAGGGGGTTCAAATTTGAAAAAAAAAAAATTAACAAAAAAGGGGCGAACACACTTGACTTTTTAGAAACATTGTAAGCTGTTGATATAAGCATCTTTCTTTTTAAGATTCTTTTAAAATTCCAATCATTTCTTTTTTTTATTCATCTTTCACTTTAAAAATGCAATCGTCAGGTTAAAAAAGAAAACAATAAATCCATTGCTTTTTACGAGAAAAAGAGTTAACTAAATCAAATTTCACCTCGTAAACTAGCATTTTCTTCAATCCTTTGATTCCCTTTCTTCTAACCACTGCTTATTAAATTGTTTCCCCTTATTCATACCACTATAAATTTGAGAATAAGCGCTTTATTATAATTCAATAAAAAAGCTGGTTCTATTAATATTGAATACGTTTAATTTGAGTGACTAAAAAATCTCTTGTTTCAACAAATTAAGAGTAATCTCTTTATTCGAGGAAATAAAAAATGAATGATAGAAATAGATTAAAGAAAGATTAATTTTATTCAAAAAAGTCAGAATGGAAAAAGAAGGAAATAATTTTCTTTTTAAAGAATTTGAAACTGTCAGCGAGGAGAATTGGAGCTTGCAAGCTCAAAAAGAAACCGGAAGAGCCGAATTGACCTGGAAGTCCTATGAAGGTTTTCCCATAAAACCTATTTACTCAAAACCTGATTTAGAGAATTCAGAAAAGGGTCTGTTCCAGCACAATCAGGAGAAAGAGTGGCTATTGGTGGATAGCATTGAAGTTAATGATGAAATAGAAGCCAATAAGCTAGCCCTCTCCTCTCTTCAAGGTGGTTCTAACGGCATCCATTTCCATATAAATAAAGCGTCTCTCCAAATAGATAAATTATTAGAAGGTATCTGGATAGACAATTGCCTTATAGCATTATCCTCTGGTTATAACTCTCTTAACACAGTTAAAAATTTCCTTGATTATTATAAAAATCAAAATCTCGCTCCTGATGACTTAAGAGGATGGTTTAATTTCGACCCATTGAAAATGTGGTTGTTAACAGGGAAAAAACATGAAGGCCTTCCCGAAGATCTGGAGAAACTATTTCAACTATCCTCTTCATTTCCAAATTTCCGGTGCTTAACAATTAATTCACATCAGTTTGTAAATAGTGGAGTTGATATTATCCAAGAAATAGCTTTTTGTTTGGCCACAACAGTAGAGTATTTAGAGGCGCTGAAATCGAAGAAGTTTGAGCTGAAAACAGCCGTAGGAAAGATATTATATTCGCTAACGGTTAGCACAAACTTTTTCTTAGAAATATCCAAGCTCAGGGCTCTTAGAGTGTTAATCAGCAAAATTTTCAAGGGTTATGATATAAAAATAAGTCCCTCAGAAATCGCTATTCACACTCAAACTTCCTATTGGAACAAGTCTTTACTGGATTGGGAGAACAATATTATAAGAAACAGTGCTGAAGCAATGGCTGGGATAATAGGAGGCGCCAATTACCTGACCATTACAGATCATAACCAAAACAGGAATAGCGACAGAAATTTTACTTCCCGGGTTTCAAGAAATATTTCTCATTTATTAAAAGAAGAGGCCTATTTAAATAAAGTGACCGATCCTTCTGCCGGATCCTATTACATAGAAAATTTAACCGCTCAGATCGCAGAACAATCCTGGCAATTGTTCCTGGAGCTGGAAAAAAAAGGAGGATTCATTCAATGTGTAGAAAAGGGTATTATCCCGAGGGAAATAGATAAAATAAAAGCTAAAAGAGTTAAGAATTTCGATCTAAGAAAGGATCATCATATCGGTGTAAACATTTATCCAAACTTAAAAGAACCCACGCTCCCTCATTTCACAGAAGGTGAAAATCTTAATTCATTGATTAAACAACAGAAAATATCACAGGACATTGAAGATTTAAGGGCATGGGTAGAAACTAAATTTACTAAAACAGGTGACAGGCCTAAATTGCTCGTTTTGAATTTGAAAAATGAACAACTGAGCAAGCCAACACAGTCTTTTATCAAAAACATATTTACCAGCATAGGGTTTCTGGTGGAGTTTAATCAGGATTTAACCGGCTGGCATCAGATGAATGTACCTATGGGAAAATATGACTTGCATCTTGCCTTTATCAATACTGACATAAAAGAAAATCTTTCACCCATTAAAGAAATGGCTTCTGTTTACCCGGTCATTGTAACTTCTTCTGAGGTGCTCGAAATTGAGGAATTAAATAATTATAAACCTTTGGATCAATTGGCCCTGCACGAAAATTTAAAAAACCTATTGTTAAATCTTAATAACAGAAAAAAATGAGCAGACCCGATTTTTCAAAAATTAAGATTAATTCTTCCGATATATCAACACCTTCAATAAAAGACGATGAAGATTTTTGGCTTACGGCGGAAAAGATAAAAGTAAAAGGCTTATTTACAGAAGAAGATGTAAAAGACGCAGAACATCTGGCATTTACCTCAGGATTTCCTCCTTATACCAGAGGACCATATGCTTCTATGTATATTACAAAGCCCTGGACAATCCGGCAATATGCTGGATTTTCTACAGCAGAAGAGTCCAATGCTTTTTATAAAAGAAATCTGGCCGCCGGACAAAAAGGATTATCCGTAGCATTTGACCTGGCAACCCATCGAGGATATGATTCAGATCATCCTAGAGTAGAAGGGGATGTTGGAAAGGCTGGTGTGGCCATCGACTCCATTCAGGATATAAAAATTTTGTTCGATCAAATTCCTTTGGATGAAATTTCTGTTTCCATGACAATGAATGGAGCAGTAATTCCCATTTTAGCCTTTTATATAGTCACTGCGGAAGAACAAGGCGTGTCACCTGAGAAACTTTCCGGCACCATTCAAAATGATATATTGAAGGAGTTTATGGTAAGGAATACCTACATTTATCCGCCTTCCCACTCCATGAGGATCGTCGCTGACATTTTCGAATATACTAGCCGAAGAATGCCCAGGTTCAATTCGATCAGTATAAGTGGCTATCATATGCATGAAGCAGGAGCGCCGGCTGATCTTGAACTTGCCTATACTTTAGCCGATGGACTGGAATACATCCGGACAGGAATAAAAGCGGGAATTGATATTGATAACCTCGCTCCCAGACTTTCATTTTTCTGGGCAATCGGAATGAACCATTTTATGGAAATTGCGAAATTGAGGGCAGGAAGAATGCTTTGGGCAAAGATTGTAAAACAGTTTAACCCCAAAGACCTTAAATCTTTGATGCTTCGAACACATTGCCAGACTTCAGGATGGAGCCTTACTGCTCAGGATCCTTATAATAATGTCGCAAGGACTTTTGTGGAAGCTTTAGCCGCAGTAATGGGACATACTCAGTCATTACACACCAATGCTTTAGATGAAGCCATTGCCCTTCCCACCGATTTTTCTGCCCGGATAGCCAGGAATACCCAACTCATTTTGCAGGAAGAGATGAACCTTACAAAAGTGGTTGATCCTTGGGGAGGTAGTTATTATGTGGAATACCTGACAGATCAACTTTGTAAAAAAGCCTGGGAATTGATTACGGAGGTAGAAGAATTAGGTGGAATGTCTAAGGCCATAGAAAAAGGTCTTCCTAAAATGAGGATAGAAGAAGCCGCAGCGATAAAGCAAGCAAAAATAGATTCCGGAAGGGAAGTTATCGTGGGCGTAAACAAATACAAAATAGAGGAAGACATTTCCCTGAATTTACTAGAAGTTGACAATACGATTGTAAGAGAAAAACAAATTACCCGACTTAATGAGTTAAAGAAATCAAGAAATCAGGCTGAGGTAGAAGAAGCTTTATTTGCAATTACCAAAGGTGCAGAATCCGGGAAAAATTTGTTGGAGTTGGCCATTGTAGCTGCCAGAAAAAGAGCTACTTTAGGTGAAATTTCCGATGCAATGGAAAAAGTTTTTGGCAGACATCAGGCCAATAATGCTACTTTATCAGGAGTATACATGAAAGAGGCAGAAAACGACAAGGGCTTTAAGGAAGCTCAAAAGCTTTCAGATGAATTTGCTGAAATTGACGGCAGAAGACCCAGAATAATGATCGCAAAAATGGGACAGGACGGCCATGACCGGGGAGCAAAAGTAATCGCCACTGCATTTGCCGATATGGGATTTGATGTAGATATAGGCCCTTTATTTCAAACACCTGAGGAAGTGGCAAAGCAAGCCGCAGAAAATGATGTGCACCTGATTGGCGCTTCAAGTCTTGCAGCCGGTCACAAAACTTTAATTCCGGGATTAATACAAGCATTAAAGAAACTCGGAAGAGAAGATATATTGGTTGTGGCAGGAGGCGTAATCCCCCTGCAGGATCATAAATTCCTTTATGATTCGGGAGTATCAGGCATTTTCGGTCCGGGTACCAATATTACAAAAGCAGCTATAGAAATTTTAACCAGGCTAATTAAAGAATATAGTTAATCATTAATTCAATTTAGAAGAGAGAAAAATGAAATTTAGCCATCTTATCCTTGGTGTCTTTATCACTGTAGGGTTTAATTCCTTTGCTCAAAAATCTGAAAAACCATTAAGAAAAATACAGGAAGCCTTTGCCGAAGGAAAGTATAAAAAATCACATAAAAAAGTGGAAAAATTAGCTTCAAAATTAGAAAAGGCCACAAGAAAAAAAGATCCATTCTCGCTGGAAGCAGCCTATCTGTATAAGGCGAAAAACATTGAAGCACTAAACCGGTATACCCAATTGCAAATCGCTATTGACAAGTACCTTCAGTTCGTGTCCCAAAACAATCCCGAAAACCAACAGAACATTGCCAAAGCAAAATTGAATGTAGCAGAAATATACCTTGATTATGGCAATGGAGTAAAAGCAGATAGCCTTATTGTGAATGCTTTTGATTTAATAAAAGACAGTCTTGAGGTTTTCGGCAAAAAGGCATTTCTTAAATTAATTTATTTAAAATCTCAGGCGCTTTCTCTCAACGGATATTACAACGAAGCATTGGATTCACTAGGAAATCATTTGGTGACTTTAAAAAAGGAAGCAGAAATTCCCTATAAAGCTTTAAAAAGAACGTTAGGCAAAAGTGCAAAAATAGAATTTGATGAACGCAGGCTTTTATATAGTAATTGGGTAAATGCCTACGCCCGATTATATATTAAAAAAGGAGACCTTGCAAAAGCAGATTCCGTAATTTCGGCCAATAATCTATGGTTTAAAAAAAACCTGGATAAGGATGAATTGCCTTATTACGAAAGTCTTTATTTAGCAGGATTAGTATTTGATTATACAAACAACAAAAAATCCTCCATTTCTAATCTTCAAACAGCCTATAAACTTTCTACTAAAGAGCATGAGAAAGCCCATCGATTTACGCTCAACATTCAGGAAACGCTGTTGCTTACCTACCTTAAAAATGATTATAAAGGGAAAAAATTCAAGAAAGGTTTGAAGAAATTCAAAAAAACAGTTGCAAGAACCTACTCGAAAAAATCATCTAATTATTTAAGATTTCAGAATATATATTTCAACGAGAAATTTTTCAACAAAAAATCAAAGAAAAGGATAAGAAATATGAACAATTGTTAGGCAGCAGTTTTTTACCTTTTGATCATCCTGTTAGAATTCCTCTATTGATGCAACTGGCTCGCCTTCATTTGCTAAATAATCATTTTACAGAAGCGGAAAAAACACTGGAAAAAATCTCCAAAGTTAGCGAACACCTTAATGGAGAAACTTCACCCGCTTATCATTTAAATCAAACCCTGCTTGCAAATCATTTGATTGACTACTCAAATGATTTAAAGAAAGCGTCGGGAATATATGAAAAAGGTTTCCTGGGAGTTTTAGAAAAGGAACTTCATCCATACCATAAAATCTATGTGAACACCTTGAATAGCCTCGCTACATTTTATGAATTGAATGACGAGTTTAAGAAAGCAGAACAAACGGTTGAAAAGGCCAAAGCAATCACCATTGCCAAATACAAGAAAGAAAACACCAATTATGGCATTGAGCTTGAAAAAATCGCTTCTATTCAAATAAAGCTCGGTTATTACAATAAGGCACTGGAAAACCTGGATAAATCAGAAGAACTTTTGAAAAATTACAATGATAAAACTATAAGAAATTATGCGCAAACCTTAGATACCTACGCAAGACTGTATCTGCTCAGAGGGTTTTATGATGAAGCTAAAACTTACGTTAAAAAATCCACCCGGCTTTTTAATAAATCAAGTATAGGCAGCTCCAAAGTAATTGTATCCAACATAGATGAAATGGCGAGCCTCTATATTCAGCAAGGCAAATACACGGAAACGGAAAAGAGTCTGAACAAGCTGCTTAAAGACAAGGAAACTGTTTACGGAAAAGATCACAGGTTCCTTATTCCGACATTAAATCAACTGGCGACCTTGTCAGTGATTAGAGGAGAATATGCTGAAGCTGAAAAGTTGATATACAGAAGTAAGGCGATTTCAAATGAAGTTTTTGGAGAAAACACAACCAAAGTATGTCCCGCTTTATTGGTTGAAGGAGAAATTTATTCCTCTCTTGGGGACTACGAAAGAGCCATTGAGGTAATTAATCAGGTGATCGGAATTACTTCTTCAAGGCTTGGAGAGAATCACCTTGAAATTGCCGCTCCGCTTTCAAAAGCCGCTTCTTTAGGACTTTTATATACCAATAAAAATATAACTGAGGTAGAACAAGACCTCACAAGATCCAAAAACATATTCTTTGAAAAGTTAGGTACAAAAAATCCTTCTTATGCTCAGGCACTGGTTGATATTGCCAACCTTCAAATCCTCCAAAAGAAATATGATCTTGCTCTAGCAAATTTGAAGGAAGCTAATAAGATCTTTATTGATGAGCTTGGAAAAGGAAATACACTCAGTTCGGCCAATGTCTATATTTCAATTGGAGATGTAAATCTTCAGTTAAAAAACTTTGAAAAAGCAAAGGACAATTATAACAAGGCCAAAAAGATTTATGATAAAGTATTGAATGACACCCATCCTGATTATGTAAAGATTTTGAGCAAAATGGCCAAGATGTATTACCTAATGGGAGAATATGAAAAGTCAAAAGAACGTATCGATGTTGTACTTGAGAATTATTCCAACTATGTTGATCAATATTTTACTTCATTAAGTGAACGAGAAAAAACCAAATTCTGGAACATGATCAAGCCAGATTACGAGTTTTACAATTCACTGGCTTTAGCCATGTTAAAAGAAGAGCCTGAAATTTCCCGGAACTTATATAACAATGTATTGCTAACAAAATCATTACTTTTAAACGCCTCTCAAAAAATACGGGAACGAATATTTAACAGCAATGATGAAGAATTAAAGAATAAATATTTTGAATGGATTGAGAAAAAGGAATTAATGGCTACTATCTCCTCATTTACAACAGAAGAAATAGAAAAAGATAGTATAGATCCCGGAAAAATTGCTTTGGATATAGAAAGACTTGAAAAAGAACTTAGCGAAAAGTCAGAGATTTTCAAACAAGCTTATGAAAAGAAAAAAATAGATTGGAAGAATATTCAGCAAAGCTTAAAAGCCGAAGAAGTAGCCGTAGAAATTATTCGCTTCAGGTATTTTAAAGAATCTTTTACCGATTCTATTATTTATGTGGCTTTAATAGTAAAACCTAACAACCCGATTGGACCTGAAATTGCCATCTTAAATGAAGGGAAACGACTTGAGAGTAGATATTTAAAATTGTATAGAAATTCTATACGGTACAGGTTAGAAGATCTGGAGTCTTATAATAATTATTGGTGCCCGATTAAAAACAGGGTCGGCAATGCAAAAAGAATTTATTTTTCTCCTGACGGCGTATATAATCAAATCAATTTGGAAACCCTTTCCTTATCCAGCGGCCGATATGTGTTGGATGAGGATAATATAGTATTGGTAAATAATACAAAAGATTTATTCTTCCATAAAACCGCAGCACAAGAAACAATAAATCTGAAATCTGTTTCAATCTTCGGGAACCCGTTGTTTTATAGCGGAGAAAATGAATATTCCCCTCTCGCTCAATTGCCGGGTTCAGAGGCTGAATCAAGGGAATTGGCCTCCTTACTCCAGGATAATGGTTGGAATAGCAACGTTTACTTATTGGATAAAGCCACCGAGGATAACATAAAAGAACTTAACAGTCCAAGAGTCTTTCACATTGCCACGCATGGATTTTTTATGCCTGACCAAACAAGCAGGCAAAAAGTTCAATATGAGAATAGAATCCTTCTTAATCCAATGCTAAGATCCGGACTAATGTTAAAAGGTGCCGGTGATTTAATCAGTGATAATTACAGTATATCAAAAATCAATAGAGAAAATGGAATACTTACCGCTTACGAGGCAATGAATCTTAACCTGGACAATACGGAACTGGTAGTTTTGAGCGCCTGCGAGACTGGACTTGGAGAAGTAACGGTAGGAGAAGGCGTGTATGGTTTACAAAGAGCATTTTTAGTAGCCGGCGCTAAATCAATGGTAATGAGTTTGTTTAAAGTATCTGATGAAGCTACCCGGAAGCTTATGGTGGGCTTTTACAAAAAATGGCTGGAAACCGGAAATAAACGGGATGCATTTATTATGGCAAAAAGAGACCTTAGAAAAGACTTCGCCGACCCGATTTATTGGGGAAGTTTTGTAATGGTAGGAATGGAGTAAACTGATTTAATTTAAAATCATGAACAAAAATCTTGAATTGATAATCACCAAAGATGGTTCTCATTCCATTTACAATTCTGCGCTTAATGAAACTTATCATTCTGTAGGAGGAGCCATTAAAGAATCTGAACATATTTATATACAACATGGGTTAAAAAGTCTTTCAGTAAAATTAGATTCCATCAAGATTTTGGAAATAGGCTTTGGGACCGGACTCAATGCTATTTTGACACTAAAAGAAGCTATTAAAGAAAGTCTGCAAATTTCCTACATTACCTTAGAACCCTATCCTTTAGGTGAAGAAATTACAAAAGCACTTAACTACCCTTCTTATTTCCAGGAATCATTCTTGAAGGAAAAGTTCTCTATACTTCATTCCTGCCCTTGGGAGGAAAATAATCAAATAACTCCTGAATTTCTTTTCATAAAAAAACAAATCAAAATAGAAGAATTTAACACCAAAGAAAAGTTTGATCTGGTATATTATGATGCCTTTGCTCCCTCGAAACAAGCTGATATTTGGGATATCAATAATTTGAAAAAAGTTAAGGACATGATGAAAGTAGGTGGAATACTAATAACCTATTGTTCTAATGGTAAATTCAAAAGAGATTTAAAAGAAGCAGGTTTTACAATAGAAAGCCTGCCCGGACCATTAGGAAAAAGAGAGATAACAAGGGCGGTAGCTGTAAGCCATTAGCAATCAACTTTCACGTTATGATATGAAGTTCAAAGCTACGGCTGATTGCTAAAGGCCAAATGTTATAACTTTTCAAATATCCTCTTAAAAGAAACCTCCCTGCCAATTCTCTCATTTAACTCTCCAATAGAAACCCTTTCTTGGTTAGTGGTGTCTCTATGACGAATGGTTACGGTATTATCCTCCAGTGTTTGATGGTCAACTGCGATACAGAATGGTGTTCCAATAAGATCCTGGCGGGTATACCTTTTCCCTATAGAATCTCTTTCTTCATAGATGATATTAAAGTCAAACTTTAATGCATTTACAACCTCTTGCGCCTTTTCAGGCAATCCATCCTTTTTGGTAAGTGGGAAAACTGCAGCTTTAATAGGAGCTATGGCAGGATGAAGTTTTAAATAAATTCTTTCTTTTTTGTCTTCTCCTTCTCCGACTACTTCCTCTGTATAAGCATTGCAAAGTGTGGCCAGGAAAAGCCGGTCAGCGCCTACTGAGGTTTCCACTACATAAGGCACATAGTTCTTATTGATTTCATTATCAAAGTATTGAAGTTTTTTCTTAGACAATTCCTGATGTTGAGTCAAATCAAAATCGGTTCTGGAATGGATACCCTCAATTTCTTTAAATCCGAATGGGAATTCAAATTCAATATCTACCGCCGCATTAGCATAATGCGCTAATTTCTCATGGTCATGGTATTTTAGCTTGTTTTCAGGAACACCAAGCGCTTTGTGCCACTTCAACCTAGTCTCCTTCCAATGTTGGTACCACTTCATTTCTTCTCCCGGACGAATGAAAAACTGCATTTCCATTTGCTCGAACTCTCTCATTCTGAAGATAAACTGACGGGCAACAATTTCATTTCTAAAGGCTTTTCCAATTTGTGCTATACCAAAGGGAATTTTCATCCTACCTGTTTTCTGCACGTTAAGGAAGTTTACAAATATTCCCTGGGCTGTTTCGGGTCTCAAATAGATGGTTGTTGCTTCATCTGCTACAGAACCGGTCTGAGTTGAAAACATAAGGTTAAATTGCCTTACCTCTGTCCAGTTAGCCGTACCCGAAATAGGGCATTTTATCTTTTCTTCAATGATTAAATCATAAACTCCTTTCAAATCATTTGCCCCTAACAATTGATTCATTCTAGTTACTAAAGCCTCAGCCTTTGCCTTTTCTCCTTTTTGTTCTAGTCCTGCCGCATAATCTTCAATAAGTACATCTGCTCTATACCTCTTATTTGAATCTTTATTGTCCAACATGGGGTCGCTAAAGCTATCGATATGCCCTGATGCCTTCCACGTAAGCGGATGCATAAATATTGAAGCATCAATTCCAACTATATTATCATTAAGCTGCGTCATGCTCTTCCACCAAAGATTTTTCAGGTTGTTTTTCAACTCAACCCCATATTGACCATAATCATATACGGCTTGGAGCCCATCATAAATCTCGCTAGAGGGAAAAACAAAGCCATATTCCTTAGCATGGGATATAACTTTCTTAAAGACATTATTTTCGGGTGTTTGATTCTCGGTATTTTGCATAGTGTGCAAATATAAATGATGCAGGCTGAAAACACATATGCTCTTTGAAATAGTATCTACTTTTTTGAATTAATAACAAAAAAGCCCCAAAAAGGGGCATTTTTCCTATTTGTAACAAAAAACTAATCTACCATTATCCTGGATTTGACCCGAGACGTTCTTCTACCTGAGTACTTTGATTTCCTCCCGGGTTATTCTCATTTACTTCTTCTTTAACACACTTCATAAATTCCGACAATTCGGCATCGGAATATGTGCCATAGCCGTCTACAATGGAACCTTTACTTCCGTCATTAGTTTCAATAGCATATAAAATATCCATATCTCCGGGATCAGAAGTACCTTCAAACCTCCAGCGTTTTAAAATTTTTAAATCTTCAGGCCGATAGATTTTTTGTCGCTCAGAAGATTTTAATCCACCGTCAACTAAAACAAATTGATCCGTAAATCCATCTTTTGTCAAATCATTTGTTTTTTTTGCCAAAGGAGTCATATCATGATGATATGAAGGATCCTTTTCTTCTTTATTTTTATTTTTGAATAACATAATCATCCATAATTAGTGTAGTTCATTTTACGGGTTGGTATTATAAAAGTTAAAATTACCGCTTGAAATATTATCTTAAAACAAGATTAAAAATGGGAAAATTTTCTCTCTCAAAAATCAAAGAAACGTGCTTATATGTAAAGGATTTGGAGGTTACCAAAAGCTTCTATTCAAATATGTTGGGTTTGGAACTTATAAGCTTTGTACCCAACCGACATGTATTCTTCAGAGTAGGCGACGAAGTATTGTTATGTTTTGATCCAAAAGCTACCGAAGTAGAAACTAGCCTGCCTCCACATTTTGCTTATGGAAAACAACATATAGCTTTTGAAGTAGCTAAAGATCAATATGATTCCTGGAAAGAAACGTTGACTAAATCAGGAGTATCAATCACCCATGAACATCATTGGAAAGAAGATTTATATTCCTTCTATTTTAATGATCCGGATGGGCATGTATTGGAAATACTGATGCCGGGGATTTGGGATAAATAATTATTTAATTTGATAATTTGATGATGCACTTATGAGATAATTAAAATAAAATGACGGACAACCAGCCAATGTATTTTTCAATCCCTTCCTTTATTTCTTTAAGTTCAATAAACTCATCCGCGGTGTGAGATCTTTCCGATTTCCCCGGTCCAACTTTTACCGAGGGACATTTTATCAATGCCTGGTCGGAAAGTGTTGGAGATCCATAAGGTTTCATTCCCATCTCTATTCCGCTTTGAATAAAAGGATGATCTATATCAATAAAAGAGGGCTGAAGCCTTAATGAACGTGGTTTTACAACAGATTTAATATTCTTATTCAATATTTTAATTACTTCCTCATTTGAATAGGTATCAGTTGTTCTGATGTCAATGGTGAAAGTGCATTTATCCGGTACGACATTGTGTTGTTTAGTACCGGATTCAATAACAGTAACCTGCATTTTTACAGGGCCTAACCATTCTGATTCTTTTGGGAACTTATAATTTTGAATCCAATGAATATCCTCAAAAGCCTGATAAATGGCATTAATTCCTTCATTTCTGGCCGCATGACCAGCTTTTCCCTGGGCTTCGCAATCCACTACGATTAAACCTTTTTCAGCCACTGCCAGATCCATTTCTGTAGGTTCCCCAATTATGGCAAAATAAATTTCAGGCAATTGAGGAATGATCGAAGCAATGCCATTAGCTCCGGAGATTTCCTCTTCGGCTGTACTGGCAAAAACAAGATTATATTTTAAGGAAGGTCGATCATAAAAATGTAGGAAAGTAGCTGCCAGAGAAACGAGACATCCGCCGGCATCATTACTTCCCAACCCATACAATTTCCCGTCCTTTTCCTCTGGATTAAAAGGATTTAATGTCCAGGAAGAATTTGGTTTTACAGTATCGTGATGAGAATTTAATAAAATAGTAGGAAGAGAGGGATTAAAGCTTTTATTAAACGCCCAAATATTATTTCCCGAACGATGACATGAAATTGACTTTTCTTTAAAAAAATTCTCCAGGAGTAATGCTGTATTCTCCTCTTCACGGCTAAAGGATTGCGTTTCTATCAAATCCTTTAATAATTGAAGGCTGATAAGATAAAGATCATCAGAGGCCATAATCATGAATTAATGAGTCATAAAGATGAGAAAAATATTAATTATCTTATTTTGATGAGCTAAACAACTCGTCCAAAAATTATTTTATCAGAAGTTGAGTACAGGAAGATTTTTCACCATTTACCATTGCTTCCAAGTTTTCTGCATGGCCAATGCTCAAAGCCTGAACACCGCTTTGCATAGATTGAAACGCATTATCCAGCTTGGGAATCATACCTTCGAAAATAGCACCTGCTTCTTTTAGTTCCTGAAATGCGGCATGAGAAATTTCCGGAATTACAGAGTTTTCATCACTGACATCTCTTAAAACTCCCTTTTTCTCAAAACAATAGATTAAATGGGTATTAAAAAATTTGCTTAGAGCAATTGCCAGAACAGAAGCAATAGTATCAGCATTGGTATTTAAAAGTTGTCCTTGCTTTTTTTCATAAGAAATAGGTGCAACTACCGGGCTAACATTGGCATTCAGAAGAGTAGTTAGAAGATCAACATTTACAAGTTCAATATCGCCCACAAATCCATAATCAATCCCGCTTTTTATTGGCCGTTTTTTTGAAGAAATCAGATTTCCATCCGCTCCAGTTAATCCTATAGCATTGCAATTAAATGACTGAAGTTTGCCTACAATATTTTTATTGATCAAACCTCCATAAACCATGGTAATGACTTTCAAGGTAGCTTCATCGGTAATTCTTCTTCCCTCTACCATCTTCACTTCCAGCCCCATTTGTTTACTCATTTCCGTAGCTATCTTTCCTCCTCCGTGAATTAACACTTTTTTAAACGGGAGGTTGGCGAATTTTTTCAGGAAAAACTGAAGCAAATTGTCATTGTCAACAACGTTTCCTCCAATTTTTATAACAAATACTTTTTCCATTCTTATTAAAATAACTCTTCTCCGGTCTTATCCAGAAAGTAATTAAAAATTTCAATCGAATAATATCGCTTTTGGGATATTAAATGACTAAAAGACGGCTTTAAATTTTTAAGTAATCCCTTTTTCCAAGCGAGATATAAAACACCGAGTGTTCCAATACAAATAATACTTTCCATCTCTGCAATCATTCGCGCCTTTTTATCATCAATTAAAAGAAAATCAGCCTTAAGTTCCTTAAATAAGAGGATGGCTTCAGCCTCTCCTTTATCAATAGAAGTAAGCAACAAATATTTGGAATTTAATTGTTTTCTTTTTGAAGAAAGGGTTTTTAGAGACTTTTTGAATTTGGCTAACTCCTGATGATTGGATAATTCCTCCCAAACTGCTTCAGGTAAATAATACTCCTGGAACAACTGATCCAATAACTCTAATTTATCCAAGTGAATTAAAGAAATTAGAGGGCTAGTATCAGCAATAAGAATCATTAAATTTTGCTTAAATGCTCCATCTCTTTGTCCAGGTCTTCAGGAGTAAGTTTAGATATTGAAATATTATTTTCAGATAAAAATTTTTCAAAATCATAGACATGAAGATCACATAAGTGTGCAGCTTTGGCTAAACTGAGCTTATTTAAATTATAAAGACCAACAGCAGCCCATAATTTAAACTTCTTCTCCAAATCAATCGGATTTTCGTTAAGCGCAATCAAGACTTCAGAAGGCAAGTGAATATCTATAGGAATATTTTGCATAATTTAAACCTTTAGTATTCAAATATAACAAAAGATATTTGAAGGAAGTTACGCTACATCCCCTTCAACATTTCCGTCAAAACCGCCTGAGCGGCAAATTCTCTATTACCTGCCTGATGAATAACTATAGAATTTTCACTGTCCAAAACCTCATCCGCTACCACAACATTTCTTCGTACCGGAAGACAATGCATGAATTTAGCACTATCTGTCAAAGCCATTTTTTGTTCTGT
>Ga0196965_1000792_pt1 | contig 15091 bp, 13 predicted proteins | sample S1_20metaG_FD_148668 | JGI IMG/M metagenome (GOLD analysis project Ga0196965, IMG submission 148668) | Soil microbial communities from Anza Borrego desert, Southern California, United States - S1_20 | ecosystem: Environmental > Terrestrial > Soil > Desert | place: USA: California | collected... | reverse complement strand
GGTATCCACAACATATTAGAAGCAGTAGTTCAGGGAATTCCGGTTTTTTTCGGTCCCAATTATCAGCGGTTTAAAGAGGCCCGGGACATGATAAAACTTGAGGCTGCCTTTTCAGTTAAATCGAATGAGGAGTTTGTTCAATCTTTCTCTGAATTATACCATAGTCCTGAAAAAAGAATACAAATCAAAGAAAAGGCTTCGGATTATATAGAACAAAATACCGGCGCTACTTCAAAAATCATAGATTACTGTAAATTGATCATCAGGTAACCAAATAAATCCCCTTCATTTATGGTAAAAGGCATCGTTACAAAATCAACCGGTTCATGGTATGAAGTGTTGGGAGAAGATGGAAAAACTTATTCAGCACGACTTCGGGGGAAACATAAAATAAAAGATATTAAGCTAACAAACCCCATTGCTGTAGGCGACCAGGTGGTTTGCAATTATGAAAACGATGGCCGTATGGCGATTGATGAAATCGTGGAAAGAACAAATTATGTCATCCGCAAATCAGTAAAAAAGTCTTCTCAAGGCCATATAATTGCTGCCAATGTAGATCAATCGGTATTGGTAGTAACATTAAAATATCCACGAACTTCTCTTGGATTTATTGACCGGTTCTTAGTCTCCTGTGAAAGCTTTAGAATTCCCGCGATTATTGTCTTCAACAAGCAAGACATTATGAATGAGGAGGATAAAGTGTTGCAGAATTATTTAAAAAACATCTATGAGAAATTAGGTTATAAATGCCTTTTCACTTCCATACAAACTCAAACCGGAATTTCAGAACTTAACGATATATTAGAAGGAAAAACGACACTTTTTTCAGGACATTCAGGAGTGGGAAAATCTTCGATCATTAACCTCATTGCCCCTGAACTGGATCAAAAGGTAAATACCATTTCTGATTTCGCGGAAAAAGGGAAACATACTACGACGTTCGCTGAAATGTTTAAAATCAGACCGGACACTTTTATTATTGATACACCCGGAATTAAAGAATTGGGTTTGATTGAAATTGAACCGGAGGAAATAAGCCATTACTTTCCTGAAATGCGGGAGCTGCTAAATGAATGCAAATACCATAATTGTACCCATACAAATGAACCAGGCTGTGCAGTAAAAAAGGCTGTTGAAAATGAAGAAATTGCTGAATTCAGGTATCACAATTACCAAAGCATGTTTTTTAATGAGGACAATAGAGCCTAGTTAATGTGATAATTTGATTATGTGTTTATAGTTGTTGAATGTTGAATGATGAATTTTGAATGATTTCTTTCAAGGATGATAGGTTTTAAAAACCTATCAGGTCTTATCGGAAATAAGCCATTTAGGGAAAATAAGAATGAGAAATTTCTGTTAATCGATTAAAAAAGAGTAGATTTTTAGACCCGTTAAATTATTTTTTATGAAACATTTTTTAGTCTTTGTATTCATTTTCATTCTTAATTCATTTTGCTCTCTTGCGACACATCTTAAAGGTGGGGAAATAACTTATAAAAGTATCGATCGTTCGACTCGAACTTATTCCATAAAATTGACTATTTATCGGGATGTTCAGGGCGTAGACCAACCGAATGCAACCTTAAATTTTGGAGATGGGACCGCCTGTGACATAGTTGACCTTAGTAGGCGAATTCAGGTTGAACCTGATACTGAAATATTAAACTTTTTTTTCACACATTCTTTTCCAGCGGATGGGTCGTATATTATTAGTTTCAATGAAGAGAACAGAAACGAGAATATAAACAATATCAATGACGGTAATTCTGTACAGATTTCCTTTTATATAGAGTCTAAAATTGTTATTGATGCTTTCACCCCTAATGATTCTTTCATCTTCCACGAAAGACCTATTTTAGAAGGATTTACAGGAAATGACTTTTCCCATACAATAGCAGGGCTGGATCCCGAAGGAGATAGCCTGAGTTTTGAATTTCTTACCCCAAGGGCTTTTAAGGAAGGAAATGGATGCGAAACGGGCACAGCCTTTGAAGTTCCTAATTACAAATTCCCCAATCACCCTAATTTCTATGAAGGCTCTGACATTCCACAAGAACTGTCAATTAATCCATTTTCAGGAAACATAATTTGGAACCAACCGGGCAAAACAGGAGAATATTCTATTGCGGTGAAAGTATCAGAATTTAGAAATGGAAGATTAGTCGGATATTCTGTAAGGGATTTCCAAATTGTCATTACAGAATCAGACTACTATATTGAAATTGAAAAAGTCGACACAGTTAAACTAAAAGAATTTAATGTAATTGATTTGGAAGAAGGTGAGCCGCTGGAATTAAAAGTTAGACTTAAAAATTCCCCTCTTTACATTAATTTAAAACTGGAAGCCTATTCAGAACTTTTGATAGACGAAAATGCCGCTTTTGAAACTTATGATTCTGCCGATTATAAACTGGGCAAATTCTCATTCGAATTTGATTCTACTTTAATAAGAGACAATCCTTATATAATTACATTCATGGGGAGTTTAATTAACCCAATTGGAGTTTCCAGAAAAGATTTAACTTACATACTTAATCCTCAGAAAGGGAAAATATTTAATTATAAAACAGAACCCGGGGTCCCTCCTGTTGATCCCACAGGAACTGATCCTGAAATATTTTATCAAGCTATTCCTGCATTTCCTAACCCCACAAAAGAATCCTTTTTTGTAAATACTTCTTTATTTAGGAAACCTGTTATATTATTATATAATACAACAGGTAAAATAATAAAAAGCCAAAGATTAAATTCTGAAGAAAGGGCTGAAATAAAAGTTGAGGAATTAAAACCAGGGATTTATTACTATCAGGTTCATAGCTCCGGAAAAAAACAGGGAACAGGAAAAGTAGTTGTTGAGTAAAAAATATTATAGGTTTTAGCTGAAAGCTGAAGGCTAACAGCTAAAATCTATCGAATTATACCGCGAAGCTTTCACCGCAGCCGCAAGTTCTTGAGGCATTAGGGTTGATGAACTGAAATCCTTTGCCGTTTAATCCGTCAGAAAATTCAAGAACGGTGCCGGCCAGGTATAAAAGGCTCTTTTTATCTACCATTATCTTCACTCCTTTATCTTCAAAAACCTGATCGCTGGGACTAATTTTATCATCAAAAGTCAAGTCATACATTAAACCTGAACATCCTCCACCTTTCACAGAAACCCTGACATTATGATCCTTTGTATAGCCTTCAGCTTTTATGAGTTCGTCTATTCTGCTTTTTGCTTTATCTGTAACGCTTATCATCGTTGATTGAGTTTTAGAATTCTTTGACAAATATAATCTTAAAATAACTGCATCTAAAACTGAATTTACCCTTAAAAAGTTCTTTGCAGAAATGTTAAATTTCGAATGTTGAATTTTAAATAAGTTTCGTGAATATTGTATTTTATTAAATAGGCAATCCTTTAACATTTCCTCATGATCCTAAAAGTAGACCACATCGGAGTAGCGGTAAAAGACCTGAGCAATTCAAATAAATTATTTGCGGCATTGCTGGGACGTGACAATTATAAAATTGAAGAAGTGACTTCTGAAAGTGTAACTACCTCTTTTTTTAACGTTAACGACACAAAAATCGAGCTTCTTGCGGCTATTTCTGACCAAGGCCCCATATCGAAATTCATTGAAAAAAAAGGGGAGGGCATCCATCATATCGCCTTTGAAGTGGAGGATATTTATGAGGCAATTGAAGAGTTAAAAGCAGAAGGATTTACTTTCATAAATGAAGAACCTAAGCAAGGCGCGGACAATAAACTCATTTGTTTTGTTCATCCTAAAACCAGCAATGGAGTGTTGGTAGAATTATGCCAAACTATTAAATGACGAATTTGGAATGACGAATGACGAGTAAGGGATAAGCAATAAAGTGTGTCAGCCGTCAGGGCTTTATTCTTACGTCTTGTCGATATTTGTAATGATGAAGTCTGATTAAATTGATTAAAGTCCGAACGACATTCCTATAGTAACACCAATTCCTCTGTTATTAAATTCTCCGGGATCTATTATATCGGATAATCCATGGGTATATCGGGCGTCAATTAAAATTCTAGTTTCATTTAAAATTTCATAATTTAATCCCAGTCCTCCTGTTATTCCCAAATCAAATTCGCTGATATTGTCCCTTTCATCGGCAGGGATTTTCACATTTTCTCCGTTTCCCCGTTTATTTTTCACTCCCAACAAAAATCCAAATGAAGGGCCGATAAAAATATTAGGTCTGAACCTTCCTTCCCTATTTAAAAAAAATCTTCCTAAAACCGGTACTTCCAAATAATCCAACGTTTGCTTTACCCGCGTTCCATTATCTGAAAACCTTGAACCCTTTTGAGAGAATAATACTTTACCTGTAATTCCAAAAGTGTTTACTACACTATAAGTTAAAAATCCCCCAGCGATAACGCCTGCTTTAAAATCATGATTTTCCGCATCGCCATCATACCTGGCAAACCCTGGCCCTACTTCCAAACCTGCACTCCATGTAGAAGCTACCTGTGCTTTGACTGGATTAATTCCCCATAGCAGGATGACTATTATAAGTAAAAAGAATGCTTTATAATTAGTAAATATTTTTTCCATAAGTAAGCATGATTTAATTTTCAATACTAATACGAAAAACGGTTCGAATTGATTTACGACATTCCATCAGATATTACCGCCTGCTGAAAAAGAATTTTATTGGAAACCGTAACCTATAAAAAGAAGAATTAAAAAAAATAGTAAAGCTTTATAACCAGAAAACCAAGTTCAATGAAATACCAAATGTTTGATCCTCCTGCTTTCTTAAAGGATTTTGTCAGATTCTTCTGGGTTCTGGAAGGGGACAGCGTTAATGAAAGTTATATTTATCGCTCCCTGGCAGATGGTTGCTCTGAACTTATATTTCATTATAAAGGAACGTTCGAGGAACTTACTGATAAAGAGAACATCAAACAATCTTACTCTTTAATACATGCACAGTCACAGAATTTCAAGCGTTTTATAACCTTTGAAAATTTTGCCATTTTCGGTGTATATCTTTACCCTTTTGCAATTCCCCAACTTTTTTCTTTGCCCTCCACTGAGCTGAGTAATCAACTGGTGGACCTTCAAACATTATTAGGAAATGAAGGAGGAGAATTAGAAGAAAAAATGATGTTAGCGGGAGATAATTTGGAGCGTGTAAAAATCCTTTCTTCATTTTTAGAAAACCGTGTTAAAAAAATAAAAAGAGAAGAACCGGGTGTTTTTGCAGCGATAAATCATATAATCAATTCTGGAGGCACCCTTTCCGTCGAAAAACTATCGGATAATTTTTGCCTTTCCACAAGGCAATTTGAAAGGAAATTTAAAGAATATGCAGGTTTTAGCCCCAAATTGTACTCAAGGATTATCCGGTTTCAGACTGCATTGAAAGATTATGGAAACTACAAAAAACCATTGACTCAAATTGCTTTCGACTGTGGATATTATGACCAGTCGCATTTTATTCACGACTTTAAAGAATTTTCCGGATATCATCCCAAAGCATACTTTTCGGGCAATGCGGAAGGAAGTGAGTATAGAGAAGTATAAAATGTCGTGTTTTTCCAATTTTTGGTGATTTATAAACGCCTACTTTTGACAATAGATTACCGTAAAAAATAATAGTTCATTATCAATTTTAAAAAGCATAAATCACAACACATGAAAATCCCAACCGGACATCAGACAATAATGCCTTATATAATCGTGAAAGAGGCAGGCAAGTTTATGGATTTCTTAAAGAATGTTTTTGGTGCGGAAGAAACCGCCAAATACATGAGAAATGAATCGGAAATTATGCATGCTGAAGTAAATATCAACGGCAGCACGGTGATGTTTGCCGGAAGTACTGGACAGTGGCAGGCTCAAAATGCCGGAATGTTTATCTATGTGGAAGATGTAGACAAAACTTATAAAAAGGCGCTGGAACAAGGAGCCACTTCATTAATGGAAATAGAAGACAAGGAGTATGGAAGGAGCGGCGGCATAAGAGATCCTTTTGGAAATGTATGGTGGATTACTACTATTAAATAAGCAGTAGAATTTTTCGATTATCAAATATTTTGTAGAAACCAGATCAGTTAAAACACTCAGGTCAATTCAAAAAAATAACTTAAGAATTCTTTCTATATCTTTATTCTTAAAATTAAAATAAGCAGCAAATCTCCCGCTAATAGGGAGACAAACATTGCTAAAAACTTTAATTGATTAGGATGAAAGAATTTTGGGGACTTCCATTAATAGTGTGGCTGATTGTTTGTCTGCTGATAGCAGTAGTTTACCTTTTTGTTCCTAAGAAAATACCTGCAAAGGAAATATTGCCTTTCAGCGGTTAATACTTAAATACGGTCATTCTGTTTTCTGGCTTCTACTGGCCTTGTCCTGTTTATTTGGCATTTATGATTTGAATGGCTTCGCAAAGGCGGTTTCCCTATGGGCATTAATTGTTTATGTTATATTTATTCTCAATTTTTTAAAATATAGAATAAAGGCCGATTCTAAAAATAACGATCTAAAGAAAAGAACGTCGAAATAGATTTATAACTATTGATCCTGTAAGAGATAACCCCTTAATAAAACCTGATCAATTCTCATAAAAAATGTTTTTTGGCTTTTCAGGAATTATAAGTTCTGTACTGAGGTTTGGCAAAAGCACCTGCATAGCCTGGATGTCCTTTCCGGAAGTATCCACAAAATGCCAGCTTTTTCCATAGTCTTCTGAAATTACAATCAAAGTAGAATGGGTAATAAGGCGACCGTTGGGCACCCGCATTTCGATAATCTGAGGCAAAGTACATTGCAGTTCATTTCTAATATTTATGATTTTTGAGGGATGCCCAAAAGAAACAGATAAAAAGATTGTGCCCTCCTTTTCCATATTCTTGAAAGCGCTGTCCATCACTTGAGCCATTTTTTCCTTTCCGCCCATATTACTCAACACCTTTGGAGAGGTATATCGCAAAAATTTTTCTATATTTTTTTCAAGCAGCCAATGTCCCATAGAATCAGCTTGCTGCTTAATTTCATAATAGAATTTCTGAGCAGAACCTGTATTATTTTGTCCGAAACAAGGCAAGAAGGCAAATAATAGAAGGAGCGTTGGCAATAAGACTTTCATTGATTCAGAAGCAAGGTATTTATAAGTTCATTTGAACATTAATACTTCTTAACTTCAGCTAAGGTAACCAAAAGAAATGAGCTTCCTACATTTTTTACAATTTCAGGACGCTCTGAGTATTTTTTTAAGCGCCGGCTTTACCTTAAAATGAGTAAAGTAACGAATCCGGCCCCTAAAAGGCAGACGTCTTTGCATGCCTTCCTCGCTTGTTGTGCGGCAAGGATTACAAACACCACATGGCTGGCCATGAATCGGGGAATGACAAAACCACGTTTGGTTCATAATATCAAGGAAATCATGTTTCAATGCCAGTTGCTCCATGTCCAATTTGGTATAGTTCAGAATGGGAAACCTGAAGTACTTAAATAAGGTAAGGTCTGATTGATAGGGTAAATCTTTTAACCGGAAATAATCCTTTTCCTCTACTACATAATCCTCAATAAATTTATGTGCCTGGTCATCTCTGTGAATCGCCAGCTCAAGATCGTCAATATGGGATCCTTCGGCAAAACTTGCCAGATAAACATATTGATCTCCCAAATAAGTTATAGAAAATAACCGGTTATATTTTTCAGTAATGTCTTTACTGATGGCTATGGAATTCCTTTCTTTTGTGATAAGCGGCAACAGCATTTTTCTTGTTTCAGGGTTCTTTTTAAATATAAGATTCCTGATTTTTTCCATGGTTTTTATTTCCATCTCACAAGATTGACGACTACGGCTAATAATGTAATAAGGCTGTACTGCCCTCTTCTTGACTAAAAGGAGATCAAGCAATCTAAAAGTGGAATCCCATCCACCGGTCCAAAGTAATTTTACAGGGTTTTCCATATTTCTCTGATTATGCCATTATAAATTAAATGCCCTATATTGTTCAATACGTTAATTCTGAAAAAAGCATTGACGCGTTCCTTCCACGACAAATGAATTCATTCTTTTGACGCTTTATAAACTGGATTTTAATAAAAAATGTTTTCCGAATCTTGTCACATATTAAATTCTCAAGAAATCATACTGATTAATGAGGAACAAAAAAATTGTCTTTCCGTACAAGCTTAAGTTTTAACCGTTATAGAATTTTACAATATTTACGTACAATAAATGCAATTACCTCAGCCTGCCGAGAGTCCGGTGAAAGAAAAAACCAAAGAAAATTTAACGACAAAAACAGTTAGAGGCATTAAATGGAACTCCGTTGCAACCATTACAAACGCTGTCGTTCAACTGGGTTATGGCGCTATAATGGCACGCCTACTGGATCCCGCTGCTTTTGGACTAATGGCAATGTCGCATGTAATAATAGCCTTTGGTAGTTTTTTCTCTCAAATGGGCATGAGTCAGGCTTTAATTCATAAGGTAGACTTAAGCCAGGAAGACATCAGAGTAGGATTTACTTCATCCTTTGTTTTAGGAGTTACAGTTTTTGCTTTAGCGTGGATTGGCGCCCCTTTATCCTTATATATTTTTGACAACCCTCAACTCGTCCCCATTTTGCGGGTTACTTGTTTCTCCCTTCTGATAGCCGGCTTGAATTCAACTTCTACCAGTTTATTGAGACGAAGAATGGAATTCAAATCTATTGCCATTATTCAAATAATATCTTATGTAGTTGGATATGTTATGGTTGGAATTACTTTGGGTATTAAAGGTTTTGGCGTATGGAGCCTTGTTTACGCTTCCATATGCCAGTCTTTGATAGTAACGGTGGTATCTTATTTTTTTGCCAGACATAGCCTGCTCCTGCTTTTTGACTGGAAGTATTACAAACCGCTGTTTGCATTTGGCAGCAAAATGTCTATTCTAAACTTTATTGACTTTCTTGGAGCTGAACTTGACACCTTATTAATCGGACGATTCTTAGGACAATCAAGTCTGGGATTATACAATCGCGCATTTCTACTTATAAGGCAACCGGTAAGCCTGGTCGTCGGTACCATTTCCAGGGTTTTATTCCCGGCATTCAGCCGGATACAAACGGAAATAGAAAAGCTTAAAAAAGTTTATCTCTTTTCAATTTCCGGAGTGGTATTGATTGTTTTTCCTATCAGTACTGCGATTTCATTTGCATCAGAAGAGATTGTGCTTTTTATGTTGGGAGACAAATGGGGAGCGGCTGTTCCTATTCTCCAGGTATTGGCCTTTACTACACCATTTCGCGTACTGATGCATTTTAGCGGAATTATCTGTGATGCTACAGGCACATTAAATTATAAAATCATTTTGAATACTTTATACTTCTTTGTTCTTGCAATATTCTTTTTCTTTCTTCGGCCTTTTGGACTTATAGGTTTCACTTATGCAGTGCTGCTTGCAGCTGTTTTTAAAAACCTGGGCTATTTCCTTATCACTCAAAAAGTTCTGAATCTTAAATTGGCCGAACTTATGAAAGCTTATAAATCCGGGATAATTGCGGCGATTATTACAGGTATCTTTGTTTACCTTACAGGTTTAAGTCTGGATATTTTTAAAATCCCTAATCTTATCATATTAATTTCCGAACTGATTGCCGGAGCTATTGGTTTCTTGCTTGCTTTGTATTTAATTCCTGATAAAACACTCCTTCTAGATATCATACAAAAAATTGGATTTCCAAAAAAGGAAAGTAATTCTCCGATTAATCAATTCCTGTCAAGGTTTATTAGGGTGTTGACAACCTAACCTAAAAAATTAAAATAATCTATGCTGACAGATTTTCCTTTAGGGATTATTTTTTACACTTAAATTGAAAAAAATTCAAAGAAGTGTATCCGGGAAATAGAAAATTCGATGCAGTAGTAGTGGGATCCGGTCCAAACGGATTTGCTGCAGCAATTGCCTTGCAGCGTGCAGGTCTTTCTGTGGTTATCTTAGAAGCCAAAGCCTCCACAGGCGGAGGAATGCGGTCGGCTGAAATCACCCTTCCGGGATTCAATCATGATATTTGCTCTGCCATCCATCCTATGGGTGTTGCTTCTCCATTTTTTAATTCATTACCTCTCGAAAAATTTGGTTTAGAATGGATCTATCCAACCTATAATCTCGCTCACCCATTAGATAACGGGACTTGTGCAGTATTGGAGAGATCTGTTACCAAAAGTGCTGCACGTTTAGGCAGAGATGAAAAAGTTTACATTCAATTGATGGAAAAACTTTCGGGCCAGTGTAACGATCTTATACCTGATCTTTTGGCGCCTTTAAGAATTCCTAAGAAACCTCTTGCCTTTTCCTATTTCGGACTTCAGGCTAAGCAATCCGCGACGGGTTTTGCGAATAGAAATTTTAAAGATGCCCCTGCAAAGGCGCTCTTTGCCGGCCTTGCCGCACATTCTGTTCTTCCTTTAGAGGACATATTTTCGAATGCAATAGGATTGGTACTGGGAATGGTGGGACATTATAAAGGATGGCCCATACCCAAAGGTGGTTCTCAACAAATTGCCAATGCATTAGAAACTTATTTTATCTCATTGGGTGGAGAAGTCATCACCGATCATCCGGTTAATTCATTAAAAGACCTTCCCCAGGCAAAAGCAGTTCTCTTTGATCTTCCTCCCCGGCAAATACTTACTATCCTGGGTTCGCAACTTCCCTTCATTTATAAAAAACAGTTGGAAAGCTTTAAACACGGACCCGGGGTATTTAAAATAGATTGGGCACTTGATGGACCAGTGCCATTTACCGCCTGGGAATGTCAAAAAGCAGGAACGGTCCATTTGGGAGGAACTTTGGAGGAAATAGCCTACAGTGAAAGGTTGGCGTGGAAAGGTCAACATGCAGAAAAACCATTTGTGCTGTTTGCCCAACAAAGCTTATTTGATGCCACACGTGCTCGAGACAATAAACATACGGCCTGGGCTTATTGCCACGTTCCAAATAGCTCCGCTTTTGATATGACAAACCAAATTGAAAACCAAGTTGAACGCTTTGCCCCCGGATTTAAGGACCTGATCCTGGCACGACATGTAATGAACACCCATTCGCTGGAGAAATACAATGCAAACTATATAGGGGGAGACATTACAGGCGGGGCATCAAAATGGAGTCAATTGTTTACACGGCCCGTGATAAGTTTATCGCCTTATTCTATGCCTGTTAAAGGCATGTTTATTTGTTCTTCCTCTACCCCTCCCGGCGGCGGGGTACATGGTATGTGTGGATTCCATGCAGCAAATAAAGCTTTATGGGATGTTTTTAAAATTAGGCAAAAAGATAAAGACCTTACTTAAAACCTGTTTTGCGGGCTTATTTAAATTTTACTGAATTAAACATCGCTATAATCTCTTCTTCATCTTGAATATTTTCTCCATACAAACTTAGCGCATTTGCTCCTCCCACTTCCACATATAAACCTATAATTCCCTTTCCTTTTTGCTTAGGCCGCACTATCAATGCGGGATAACTATCTATTGAAGTTCGGATAAGAAGATGTGTCTCTGTGGTTTCTTTATTAAAATTATAGGAATACCATCCATAGTCAAAGTTCAAAACGCCGCTGCCATCGGATAACCCGCCCACTCTTGAGTCTATACCTTGATTGGTGAAACCTTTCCATTCGGCATCTGCCTCTATTGTAAATACTTCAAAATCTAAAACTTTTGAAGTTCCAGAATCCTCTTTTTGGCAATTAAAAAATAAAAAAGTAACTAAAAAAGCTAATTTGGATGGGTAGTTCATATTGATTGTATTTCCAATAGGATCATTCATCTCGTCAAATGGTTGCACATAAAGACGAATTCTTAAGAAAAATTAATCCAATGAGCTAATTTAAAATTCAGCCCAGGTATCTATTTTTCGTCTACCATCACGGGCCCGTTACTATGAGTAGGTTTTAATGACTTTATCTGATCTGTAACGTTATTTAAACCTTCTGCCTTTTTTTGCCTCATCATCTCCCTTTGCATTTGCCTTACCGTTAGGGAAGAACCATCTGGACTCCAGCCTGGGGGGCCAAATATGTACATGAATGCATGAAAAAGGTTCTTAGACTTTTTGACATCATGCCATATATCTTTAAACTCATGCGTCAGTATAATCAATGGGTTATGAGAGTTTGGAGCATGTATTACTCCAAACTTAATGTCTTTCTTGTCGTCCAGCTCTGCCCAGGTCCCAAACATTTTATCAAACATATTTAAATAACCACCATGATTTTTATCAAGGTATTCAAGGTTTTGAGAGTGATGTACCTGATGCATGGTATGGGTGTTTAAAAATTTTTCCAAAAAACCCAGCTTAGGAACATACTTTGTATGCAGTTGAAATTGCCAAAGGGATTCTATGGCCAGACAAACCATTACCATAGCAGGATGGAAACCAATCGCTGGCAGCCACATATAAAATAAAGGTTTATATAGGATAGTGAACCAACCATTTCGCAACCCTGTCCCAAGGTTAAAATTTGTCGAAGAATGATGAACGATGTGTGCGGCCCACAAGATTCTTATGGTGTGATTTAATCTATGGAACCAATAGTAAGTGAAATCATCAAGGAACTGACATACCAACCATACATACCAAGCCCATCCAAAAGACTCATACCCCATGATGTTTGTCCTGATTCCATTGATTTCCGGATTAAACATATCATAAACAAAATTGAAAATAACGACCGCTGAAACAACTTTTATCAGAGGGGCGATTATAACGGCACCCAGTCCCATCACACTGCTGGCAGCTAAGTCCTTCCACTCGTATAAATCATCGTTATCATGTGTTTTGCTGTAAACTAATTCCAATAAAATGAAAGCTACAAAACAGGGAACACCGTAAACAAGGGGATTGGTAATATCCATTATTAATTAAATTAGTTAATTCTCCAAAATTAAGATAATAAGATCAACTTCAAGATGCCACTATTTTTTATGTTTTTTTAGAAAGACTTTATCCGCCATAAGAAATATGAGTGCTAATCAATCTTATATTGAATTGAATTATTAAAAATTAGAATCATTTATTCTTATGCTTTTTATGACTATTCAGCTTTTAATAAACACAACTATTCTTTGATTCCTGGTTTCTGCTTTTTTGCTGATGTATTCTTTTTTATTGGTAAATGAATGTGAATTAAAAAAAGAATTGGCAGATCAGAAACCACCAAATGTCCTCAAGAATTTTGAATATTTTTTATCTTAATAACCCTGAATACTATTTATTGTTGTTGATTACCGAGTTTCGACGATTGATTCGTGCCAGTTGAAGACCGAGAATTTGAGTCGTCCCCTTTACGCTCTTCATCTACTTCATCCTGGTCAACAAGGTCGTACCTCAATTTTATGCCTTTCTCCATTGCCGGAATGCCATAAAACATCCATTCAGGCGGAAGGGTACCTTTAAGGTAGTGATCAAAAAACTGCTTCATTCTGATGGTATAGTCTTTCTGGTTTTTTCGTTGGGTTAAACCATGGTACTCGCCATTATAATTAAGCATCCAGACCGGCTTATCTAACCTTCTTAGTGCCATAAAAAATTCGATTCCCTGCTGCCAGGGCACTGCGCCGTCATGGTCATTGTGCATCATGAGCAGCGGTGTTTTGATTTTATGAGCGCTGAATAATGGAGAATTTTCAAGATAGAGTTCAGGTTTATCCCACAAAGTTCCGCCTATCCTGCTTTGGGTCTTTTCATACTGAAACATACGGCTCATTCCCGTACCCCAACGGATTCCTCCATAGGCGCTGGTCATATTGGTAACAGGCGCTCCTGCCACTGCTGCAGTAAACATATCTGTGGCAGTAATTAAATAAGCTGCCTGGTAACCGCCCCAACTATGTCCCTGTATCCCGATTTTAGCAGAATCTGCAATCCCTTCTTTTATTAAATGCTTTACGCCACTCACTACCGCGTTGTAAGCGCTCTTTCCCGGATAGCCAATAATGTAGGGAATATCGGGCATAAAGACCACATAGTCATTACTGGTATAAAAACTTGCCCTGATACTTGCCACAGTAGCCAAAGGCGGTATATGTTGGTGCAGGTTAGCGCTCATTCTTTCATAGAAATAAGCGATCATAGGGTAAGCCTTGGTAGAATCGAAATTTTCAGGTTTATAAAGTAAACCTTCTAGAATCTGGCCATCAAACGCTTTCCATTTTACCACTTCTGCCGTTCCCCACAAATAATCACTTTGCTGAGGGTTTGCATCACTTATCTTTTCAATCTGCTTAAAGTACCTGTCTGAATAATAGAGGTTTGGAAACTCCTTGAAGCTTTGTCTGGTAAACAAGATCTTTTCTGAGTCGTTGGCCTTATCAATAAAGTTAAACCGGAAATTATCAGTAAAGAGTTTTTCCGGCCCCAGATCCTGCATCAGGTTAAGTTCATAGAAACCCTCTTCCCTCGTCTTTTCATTATAAGAATGCAGTAAAATATCTTCCAGGTCAACTATTGCCTCGTCTTCTTTGTCCAGGTCTACATACCTGAAAACAGTATTGGTTTCCCTACCATTTTTGGTGATTTTTATGGGTTTAATTTTATTTTCAGGATCACACATCCAGATGTCGTAGCGGTCATAAATAAAGATATGCCTGTCATCTTTGGACCAAGCCATTACTCCATAAGGATCAGGGAAATCCGGCACATCATTTTGTTCGTCCCAGAAGGAGATCAGTCTGTTGTTTACCACCTTAAAAGATTCACCACTCGATAGGGAAAGTGTATGCCAGGCAGAATCCATGTTATCAAACCAATAAGCATATTTGCCTTCTGGCGAAACACGAACATAAGACTTTAGCTCTTTTGTAACCAACTTATTACTGCCATCACATACATTCAAAATATAAACATCCTGATAGGGCGCTCCTCCTTCAAAAGAGGATAAGGCGCGATAGTTTATATCGGACAAGCCAATAACCAGGTCAGAATTGCCATTTGGAGGAGTAACTACTGTAGGAATCTGGGACGTACCTAACTGCACTACATTCGTATCGGCAAGGTAAACAACAGCTTGAAAATATTTCTTTTTTTCAAGCTCCAAAAGGGCATTTTGCCGGGGCTG
>Ga0196965_1000791_pt1 | contig 15103 bp, 17 predicted proteins | sample S1_20metaG_FD_148668 | JGI IMG/M metagenome (GOLD analysis project Ga0196965, IMG submission 148668) | Soil microbial communities from Anza Borrego desert, Southern California, United States - S1_20 | ecosystem: Environmental > Terrestrial > Soil > Desert | place: USA: California | collected... | reverse complement strand
TATTGATGGAAAGGAAGTAACCGAGTATACATTCAAGCAAAACTATTATTTTATGATGGGTGACAACCGTCACAATTCACTCGACTCGCGTTACTGGGGATTTGTGCCTGAAGACCACATCGTGGGCAAGGCATTTTTTATCTGGCTTTCCCTTGACAAGAACGCTGATTTCTTCAACAAGATCAGGTGGAACCGCTTCTTTAAGCTTATTGAATAGTACACATAAAACAATGTATGTAGGGTTGTCTTCATGGCAACCCTTCTTTTTTGCCCGTGTCTACCTACCAGTCAATTTCGGGTAGCCCTTTGCTTTGCAGATATTTATTCGCTTTACTGAAGTGCTTGCAGCCAAAAAAACCTCTGTCGGCACTGAAAGGCGATGGATGCGCTGACATCAATACAAGGTGTTTGCTCCTATCGATGATCTCCCCTTTCTTCTGCGCGTACGCTCCCCATAAAAGAAAGACGACATGATCTTTTTCCTCTGATATTTTACGGATCACAGCGTCTGTGAATTGTTCCCACCCTTTATTTTGATGTGAGCCTGGCGTGGAGGCGCGCACGGTTAAGGTTGCGTTCAACAGCAATACCCCTTGTGATGACCATCGCGACAAATCGCCCGAAGGTGGAATTGGCTTTCCAAGGTCTTTATTGATTTCCTTAAAAATATTCACAAGTGAAGGTGGTGTGCGAATTCCATCGCGCACGGAAAAACATAATCCATTTGCCTGCCCGACTCCGTGGTAAGGATCCTGACCAATGATGACGACCTTAACGTTGTCGAAAGTACACGCATCGAAAGCTTTGAATATTTCTTTTCCTGGTGGAAAAACAGTTTGCGACTGATATTCATTCTTTACAAAGGCAATCAGCGTTTGAAAATATGGCAAGGTAAATTCTTCACCAAGTCGTTGTTTCCATGAATCTTCAATACGTACATCCATATCCATTCGCGCGAAGAAATTCAATTCCGGAAACAATCAAAACGAAGGGGTATTATTAATTATGAAATTGCTGCAACCAGGAAGCGTTTCGCGTAAGAACGAGCCTGTAATTTATTGACAAATAGCAACTTGAAAGAATTTGCTATCAACGAGCAGGAATTTAAAAAAATTAATACTTTTGAGTCGTATGGTAACTGAAATCACCCAAGGTATTAAAGTGAGCGTCGAGACAGAGTATCAACCGGCATACTCGAGTCCAAATCAGTACCATTACGTTTTCACCTACCGGATCACAATCGAAAATCAAAGCGAAAGTACCATTCAATTGATGCGCCGCCATTGGCATATTCACGATGCCGGCTTTACCAGTCGCGAAGTTGAAGGCGAAGGTGTCGTCGGTCAGCAGCCTGTGTTGGAACCCGGGCAAACACATCAGTATGTATCCGGTTGCAATCTGAAATCCGGAATCGGCAAGATGGTCGGCACGTATCTCATGGAACGGGTGGTTGATGGAACAAAAATGCAGGTGAATATTCCGGAATTTACAATGGTTGCACCCATACGCCTGAATTAATTGTCAACCAGGACTTTTCAGGTTTTCTCGTATTTGTCTTATTGGTTAAACGCGGTTGACGAACATTCGCTTCATTCACCATTTTTCTTTGATTTCTACACGCATGTTGTAAAATCGCCAGCCGCAAAACATGACTTGGCGGAAAAACTGCGTCAGCAACTAATAAACGACACGCGGCTCATTCATGTTGACGATCCCGGTTCCAAAAAACCAGCAAAACGCGCGGTGGGGGAAATCGCAAAAAATGCGCTCAGTACAGCACGATACAGTTCACTTTTCAATCGCATTATTACCCGATACAAATGCAAGAACATCATCGAGCTGGGAACCAGCTTTGGTATTAACACACTATACCTTGCAGCAGATCCTTCTGTGAATGTGGTTACGATTGAAGGAAGTAAGGCGATTGCAGAAATAGGCTCGCTTACACTGCAGTTCGCAGGCGCAAAAAACATCAAACTCCTTGAGGAAAATATTGACGCTGCCCTTCCGGCACTTCTCCAGACGATGCGGAAAGTTGATTTTGTTTTCATGGACGCAAATCATACCTGCGATGCAACCGTAAGATATTTCAAGCTGCTGTTGAAAAACATTCATCATAAAAGTGTGATTGTCGTTGATGACATTCACTATTCTGCTGGCATGGAGCGGGCCTGGAAAGAGATTAAGGATCACCCGCTTGTTCATTCATCCGCCGACGTTTACCGATGTGGTATCCTCTTCTTCGATCCATCACTCAACAAACAACACGTTATCTTACAATTCTAGACGTTGATTAACAGAAACATAAGGTTTATTTTTGCAGCTTAAAGATTGACATGACCGACTTCAGCAATAAGCAACCTTCTACTTCTCCTAAGAAAACAAACAAGTCCACGATCATAATTGCTTTAATGGCGATCGTGATCATCATTCAGGGAATAAAGATCTACCTCGATTCCCGCGAAAAGCAGCAGGTAGTTGCACAGTTAACCACAACTGAACAGGAGCTTGCAAGCACGATGCAGCGGCTTCGCGAAATCAGAACGGAGCTCGATAATAAAATTGCAGAAGTGACGAAGTTGGGCGGCGACATCGCTGATTTGCAGACAGCGAAGGCTGAAATTGAAAATGAGCTGATGCGGAATAAGAGAGCGACCGGAAAAGAGATAAAGGTTTTGAAGGATCGTGTTGAAGGCTACGAAATATTATTGAAGAATAAGGACGAAGAGATCGAGCAACTCAAGTCAGTGAATAAGGAACTGTTGACCGAAAACAAGTCGCTTAAATCACAGAAGAATGTATTGGGTGATTCAATTAAACGTCTGGGGCAAACGAAGGAACAGCTGGCGACGAAAGTTGCCATTGCATCGCAGCTAAAGGCAGAAAACATTCGCGTTCTGGCGCTGAATGACCGAGGCAAGGAACGCGAATCACCTTTCCGCGCAAAGCAGATCGACAAGTTGAGGGTAGAATTCAATATCGGTGAAAACAACGTGGCGCCGATTGAGGGTAAAAAGATCATGATCCGAATTCTGGATGACATGGGTCAGGTCATATTCGACGTTGAACGTGGTTCTGGTACTTTCATCTTCAATGGAAAAGAAGAGTTTTTCACCGCATCGCAGGAAATTCTTTTCGATAACACGCGGCAAAAACTGTCGTTTGAATACGATAAAGGCTCGGAGTATTATCAGGGGAACTACAAGCTGGAAGTTTATACCGACGACTACATGATGGGCCGCGCCGACTTCTCTGTAAGATAATAGCTGATTTTCAGTTACTTACCTTTAGGTGAAGGCTATGGAATCATGCCATTCCTGTGGATTTTTTCTCACGTTTTGAGGCTTTTTAGTGGATTTTCTATACCTTTGCCCCCTCAAAACTAAATTATCATGAAAAATTACGAGACGGTATTCATTCTAAATCCCGTTTTGTCTGAGGACCAGGCAAAGGATACTGTCGAAAAATTCGTGAAAGTGTTGAAAAAAGGTAATGCAGAAATCCTCAACAACGAACAGTGGGGATTGAAAAAACTTGCTTACCCAATCAACAAGAAGTCAACCGGCTTCTACAACTTGATCGAGTTCTCGGCAGAGCCAACATTGGTAGCAACACTCGAAACCGAGTACAGACGAGACGAATCAGTTATGCGCTTTCTAACAACTGCGCTTGACAAGCATGCGATTACGTACAACGAACGCAGACGCAAAGGCGAATTCAAAAACAAGGAAAAGAAAGCTAAGAAAACCCAGGAGGAGTTTGCAGGATGACACTGATGAACGAACCAATTAAGCGCGCTGAGATTAAACCGAAATACTGCCGCTTCAAGAAGAATGGAATCAAGTATATCGATTACAAAGATCCAGACTTCCTGTTGAAATTTATCAATGAACAAGGAAAGATCCTGCCGCGCAGACTTACTGGAACAAGCTTAAAGTTTCAGAAGAAAGTAGCACAGGCTGTTAAGCGTGCACGCCACCTGGCGATCCTTCCTTACGTTGGTGACTCATTAAAGTAATCTCTAACCTTTAAAGATAAACGAACATGGAAGTGATTTTGAAACAAGACGTTCAAGGGCTTGGCTATAAAAATGACATCGTAAAGGTGAGAGCCGGATACGGAAACAATTTCCTTATCCCGAATGGCCTGGCATTGATTGCCAACGATTCAAACAAGAGAGTTGTAAACGAAAATATCCGTCAGGCTGCCCATAAGGCTGCAAAGCTTAAGCAAGATGCTGAAGCAGTTGCTGCAAAGGTTGGGGAGATGATCATTGAAATCAAAACAAAAGCTGGTGAAAGTGGGAAAATCTTCGGTGCCATTACTGCCCTGCAGATTTCTGATGCTCTCAAGGCGAAAGGTTTTGATATCGATCGTAAGAAAGTTATTCTGAAGGAAAGCCCTAAGCAACTTGGCACGTACAACGCTACACTTGACCTCCACAAGGAAGTGAAGCATGAAATTAAGGTGCAGGTTGTCGGAGAATAATCCGAGCACAACACATAAAAAAAGCTGTCGCGAGACAGCTTTTTTTATGTCCTTACTTTAGAATCAACACTAGTTAACCTTGATAAGCTCGACTTCAAAAATGAGTGTCGAGTGAGGAGGAATCGCACCACCTGCACCGCGCTCACCATATCCAAGTTCAGAAGGAATGTAAAGAATCGCCTTCCCTCCTTCTTTGATCAATTGAAGCCCTTCTGTCCAGCCGCGAATTACCTGATTCAACCCGAATGTTGCGGGCTGACCACGTGACACTGAACTATCAAAGACAGTTCCGTCAATAAGTTTACCTGTGTAGTGTACGGTAACATTGCTGGTCGGGCCAGGATTCTTTCCTGTTCCTTCCTTCACGATCTCATATTGCAGACCGCTCCCGGTTTCGTTCACGCCTTCTTTCTTTTTGTTTTCTGCCAAAAAGGCCAGGCCTTCTTCTTTCGCTTTAGCTGTTTTTCTTTCCATAGTTTTGGTCATGTATTGTTGAACAATCGTTTGGGCTTCGCCGGGTTGAATCTTAAGCGGCTTGTCTTTTACAACATCCTCAATGGCAGCAATAAAATTGTCAGCGTCCAGGGAATCAAAGCCCTGGGAGGAAATATTTGAGGCGATCATAACGCCGAGGCAATAGCTGGCGAGAGCTGGCGTGCTTTCAAGATCGACAGTGGAGGCTGCGGTCAGACTATCGAGCTTCATTTTGAGTTGTGTTACCTGCGACTGCAGGCGCTGATTTTCGCTCTGCAGTTCTTTCTTACTCTGCGCGAACACTGTTGATCCTACTGCGGTTATCAGTGTCAAAACAATTAATCTCATGTGTTAATAAATTAAAGCTCAAATAAAACGATAATTCGGCGATAAAAGAATCACATAATAACGGAACCATAAGCGGGCGTTTTCACCCGCATTCGATGGTTAAAGATATCTTTCTATCTTACAAACATGATCAGGAGGCTGCTCAGGACGTTAATCGAATGGATCAAGCTGATCCTTAAACGCTACCTCAGATATGAGGCTGAGGATCTCTCTTACTACATTACTATAGTGATCGCGATCTTTGCTTTCAGTCTAGGACTAGGCCTGTTTATTGAGCTAACGGAAAACCTTCACGAAAATGAGCTTGAACCTCACGATACTTCCATAGCCCTTTTCATACAGTCGTTCCGTTCCGATGGTTTGACTTCTTTTTTTCGCTTTGTCACAGACCTCGGTGACCGATATGCGTACATTATCATATCTGTCTTATTGACGACCTTTTTCTGGTTCCGGTTCAAGAACTGGAAGTTTTCGGTCCAAATGATCATGATACTAGTCCTTGCCAGTCTTTCCAACGTCATGCTGAAGCAGTTTGTAAACCGTGAACGACCAGATGTTGAACATCTCGTAGAAGTTAACACACTTAGCTTTCCCAGTGGGCATTCGATGAGCGCGATGGCTTTTTATGGTTTTTTATTTTACTTCTGCACTCGAATGAAAATGAATCATGTTGTAAGAATTTTACTCATGTCGTTCCTGTTAATAATCATTGCGAGCATCGGGTTGAGCAGAGTTTACCTGGGCGTACATTACCCCTCGGACGTCGCAGCCGGATTCATGGGCGGATTGATATGGGTTGCTTGTTCGGCTGTCGTCTTCAACGTGGTTCAACTTTACAGGCGAAAGAAAAAAGGAGACCAGGAACCAGTGACTTAATTTTCATTTCTGGAAAAATAATAAATGTATTATGGAGCAAATAAAAAATAAAGTAATCCTGATCACAGGTGGAAGCAAAGGTATCGGATATGGAATTGCCGAAGCGCTCGTGCATCAACACGCGAAGGTAGCGATCACAAGCCGGACACAGGCTTCCGCTGACAAGGCAGCAGCACAGCTAAATAAAATCGGAAAAGGCGAAGCCATCGGCATTGCTGCAGATGTTCGTACATCAGATTCACAACAACAGGCAGTCAGCGTGATACTCCGCAAATGGGGAAAGCTTGATGTTCTCGTGGCCAACGCCGGCCTTGGATATTTTGGATCCATTGAAAGCCTTAGCGAAGAGCAATGGCGCGAGACAATCGATACGAACCTCACGGGGGTTTTCCATAGTGTGAAAGCATCTGTGGCAGCGTTGAAAGACTCCAAAGGATATATTATCACTATTGCCAGTCTTGCCGGTGCTAATTTCTTTGCCGGAGGCTCGGCTTATAACGCGAGTAAGTTTGGACTGGTCGGGTTTACGCAGGCAATCATGCTGGACCTTAGGTCTCAGGGAATAAAGGTGACGACCATTATGCCTGGTTCAGTCGCAACGGAGTTTGGTGGCGAATCATCAGAAGGCAATTGGAAAATACAACCGGAAGATCTTGGCCAAATGGTTGTTGATCTGCTTCGGATGCATCCGCGCACGTTGCCCAGCAAGATAGAAGTCCGGCCAAGTATTCCATCAAAATAATCGATACCACTTCTTTGAACTTCCAAGTTATAAAAGAACGTTTTTAATTTATCTTTGCTATCCTAAAATATCCACATGAAGATTGCCGAAATCCACACAAAGAAGGGCGTGATGAAAATTAAGTTTTTCGAAAAGGACGCTCCTAACACAGTTAAGAATTTCATTACACTCGCTGAAAAGAATTTTTACGATGGACTAACATTCCACCGCGTTATACCAAACTTTGTCATCCAGGGCGGATGTCCAAACGGAATCGGTAACGGCGGTCCTGGTTACCAGATCGACTGCGAGCTCTCAGGTGACAATCAATATCATGACCGCGGTGTATTATCAATGGCTCATGCCGGACGGAACACAGGCGGATCACAATTTTTCATTTGCCACAATCGTCAAAATACACAGCATCTGGATCGTAATCATACGGTGTTCGGTAAAGTTTATGAAGGTCTTGATGTCATCGACACGATCAAAGCGGGCGATGTGATGGAGAAAGTAGTGATCAAGGATGAAGCACAATGAGTGAACTTCTTTATAAGAAAAGTGAAGAAATTGTCAATGCCATAACACATGGTATTGGCGTTTTGCTTTCTATAGCTGCTCTTGTCATTCTTGTCGTTTTTTCAGCAATAGACGGCACTGCCTGGCATGTTGTAGGTTTCGCCATTTTCGGTTCATCGTTAATAATTTTGTATCTGGCGTCGACATTGTATCATAGCTTTACAAACATCCGCACGAAACGTTTGTTCCGGAAGTTCGACCACATGTCTATCTTCTTACTGATCGCAGGAACGTACACGCCCTTCTGCCTTGTCGCATTGCCCGGCTGGATCGGATGGACAATCTTCGGTATTACATGGGCCTGTGCAATTACCGGAATTGTGTTCAAGGCATTTTATACAGGAGCACATGAACGCGTATCGACTTTCCTTTACATCGCCATGGGTTGGCTGATCGTTCCCGCGATCTGGGAATTATATAATTCCATAACAACAGAAACCTTTACATGGCTGATTACCGGAGGATTGTTCTACACCGCCGGAACGTATTTTTTCGTAAACGATCTTCAAAATCGTTTTTATCACAGCATCTGGCATCTCTTTGTGCTTGCAGGCAGTATTTCTCACTTCTTCGCGGTGCTGAACCTGTTGGGTAATCGCTAAGCAACGTTAGCCCTACTCTTTTCTTTGATTTTTTGTTGCAGGAAGTTTTCGAGATGCAGCGTCTCAACGGGTGTCAGGCTTTGAATCTCGATTGAAACCAGCTCGCTATGAAAATTGAAAATCTCGCGAATTGATTCGACGCTCAATGACACTTCCATCGTGTTAAGCTTTTCAAATTGCTCTCGCGTATAAATATAGATCTTACGCATCATCTCATCGGTGTCAAACGAAAACGAAAGTGCGTAAAGGTCATGCATGGAAACATAAACGTCTTTCTTTGTCCTGCCTGCACGGTCGCGTTCAATATAATTCAGGCTCATGTCAGAAATCGAAATAGCGTACTCGGTCCTGAAATTCTTGATCATTTTAATCACATTTCCTCCAATCACGATGACGAAAACAACAAGGATAAAACCGACAATGAAGTATCCGAAAAATCCAAAGTCGGAAAAGTTTGCACCTTCAAAAATTGCGAACAAAACAGTAAGAAAAACCGTAACAAAGCAAATTAGAAACAGTGGGCCGTAGCCTACGGGATTACGCCACGTGAGTTCAGCCTTCGTCCCGTAGTCGAGTAGCTTGTACTTTTGCGATAGTGTAATGCTTGTGTTTTCACGAACGGGTATCTGTGAAAGCCGTACCGAGGATTTTATTTTTTCAATTTCAGCTTTCGCATCCTCTTCCTTGTTACGCTTTAACAATTCCCATGTCCCACCATCCTTCTTCTGCAAATAGACATGATAGCGATAATATGTTCTCGAACTCCCTCCGCCGCTACTACTGGTTTCATGCTTCTTAACCTTGATCATAAAATCCTGGATCTCATCGTAATAGATGTACGCTGTCTTGATCTCGGAAACTTGCTGATTGATCTGAACTCTGCCCTTGGCGTTATCAAAGATAATCTCGTCAGGAATTGTACGTGCCTGGATGTCGGGTAACTTTAATCCCGATACAACGGCAATCAGTCCGAACGTCGGAAACATAAAAGTCATGACTTTCATCAAAAAATCCTCTTTTTCCGAAAAAAGAAAGAGGCCTAAACCGACAAGGATAAACACTGATCCGACAAAAACAAACATAAGACGGCCACAGCCAGCGCTTTCACGTTTAAAAACAATTCGATCCGGGTTTATGATCTTATAGCTGAATGGCATATCTCTTTATTATCCTGCAAAATATCGTTCATCACCCCGGCAGGCAATACCCGAAAGACGCAATGTCACGTACCGGACAACCACAAACTTTTCTGTTTCACACAGAAGAATTCCCCTTCTTATTCAGTAACTTGATCACCATTATGAGCAAAAAACTTGTTTTTGTTGTTGAGGATAATCCGGTACAACAAAAAATGTTGCAAGTACATTTTGAGCAGATGCTTGGGGATTACACCGTGAAAACATTCTCAAACCCTGATGAAATGTTTCAGCACCTGAAGGAGAAGCCGTTTACAGTAGTGCTTGATCATTTTTTTGATGATAAGCACGCAAAAACCGGGTTGCACTTTCTGAAAGAACTGAAGAAAAACCATGCTAACATTCCGGTCATTTATTACACAACGCTCGATGATAGCGAAGTAAGATCAGCGGTGATGAACCTTGGCGCGGAACAGTACATTATCAAGGACTCAGCCTCGCTTGTAAGGTTACGAACAGCGCTTGATTCGATCGCAGAAAAACAATCGAAAAAAGGCTTCCTTTCTAAATTATTTGGAGGCTAACCGCGAACCCAACGGTATGGTTACACGAAAGACGCTTCCTTTATCGGGTGTACTTTCGACCTGAAGATCACCGCCAGCCTCTTTTAAATATTCTCTGCAAAGGGCAAGTCCCAGTCCGGTTCCTTTTTCATTCATCGTTCCCGTTGCACTTACAGTAGTCCGCGAAGCAAAAAGATCATCGCGTTTTTCGACACTCATCCCGACACCCTGGTCGCATACTTCGATGATCAAACTTCCACCTTTCATCGAGGTTGCTATGTTTATTTCTCCACCTTCAAAAGAAAACTTGATGGCATTAGAGATCAGATTCCTTAGCACAAGATTCAGAATGTTCTTATCCGCTAAAATTTCAGTTGCTTCTGATAAATTGTGATGGACTACAAGGTTCTTGTTCGTCGCGATTGTTCTGACCAGCCGAATATTTTCTTCCACAGCTGTCTTCAGATCGAACGGCTCAACCTTTGCGTGGATACCTTTCATCTGGCTGGCCGTCCAGTACAAGACATTCTCGACCATCATAGAAGTATTGTTCAGATCGCTTTCAATATAACGCGTGTAGCTTCGGAAATCGTCCTGGTCGATTGCACCCTGATTCAGAATTTGCAACATTCCCTTCAAAGAATTCAACGGACTTTTTATATCGTGCGACATCACAGAGAGAAGCTTCTCTTTCACTGCATTTGCCTTGACCAACTCACCACTTCGTTCTTCAACCATTCTCTCAAGATTCTGATTCATGTGCTCAAGGTGTTGGTACGATTTCGCATAGTGGTTTGCCAATAAATAGACCTGGAACAGCAAGAACACCAATACGCCCAGCTCAACCATGTACATAAAACTGATGTCAACGGGAAAGAACCGCGAGTTCTTTAATATCTCCGCAAGGATAAAAGGAAACGATGCGAGTACACCAAAAAGAATAACACGCGCATCGCTACTGCCAGCCCGCCACGCGCGATGGATGCTGAATATTGCGTAGACAAATCCGAGTAACAACGCAACGTGACAAATCTCAAGAAGCTGACCATACATGTATTGAGGCGAAACGATCACTGCAATGCAAAGAAAGATAGCTACGCCGGAAAAAATATAGATCGGTCTTCTCGGTGCGACCGGTTGGAATAAATGATAAACGTATAATGGGAAAAGCGCTACGATTGCATACACGCTTCCGAACTCTAACTTCTTCCAGAACTCCCAGGCGACACCGGGAAAGATGTCGGGAAGCAAGAATGACCCGCCGTGAACAATCAATGACCGAAGGGCCACGCCCAGGCAGATCAAGGCAAGCCACAGGTAAGGCTTTCCGCGGTGGTAGAGAAAATACAAGATCAACTGGTAGATGCACATTGCCACAAGGCTGCCTGCAAAAAAATTCTCAACGCCATTGCGCCGGTTTTGTGCAGTAAAAATTTCAGACGAAAAATTCAGAATGGGTGTGCCCGCAATGCCTCCGCTGAAGTAAGAGTAGTTGGCTACCTGAATCAGTACATCTACTTGTTCTGCGCCATCAGGTAACGGAACAAGCGTTGACCCAAGTTTCGGTTCGTATTTCCCGGCATCACTTGATACCAAACCAGACTGCGCGGCCACTCTGCCATTCATATATACACAAGCAGAAGCGTTAACGATTGGCAGGTAAATGGTCAGGCCACGGTGTTGCGGGGGGAGTTGCATGCGTAGCCTATACGTTGCAAACCCTAACGGATTATAATCACCCTGACGATGCCAGGAGCCTGGAACCTGAATGTCTGTCGACGCGTGGAAGTCAATCTCGTGAGGTTCAAGCAATTTGCTCCAATAAAAATCCCATGACCCGGCGAGCGAGATGGCTTCACCATCCAGAATGTGTGAACGCAAATCAATGGAGCCATTTTCAACTTCCGGTTGCCCAAAAACCGAAATTGAAATAAACAGGAGCAAGATGACGCAATAACGTCGAATAAAAATTGAAGGCACCAGGCAGGGTTTAAAGCACAATGCACTAATAAGTTACGGAACTCTGTCCGTAAATCAAATCGTGAAAAATCATGCTAACATATTGATGTGACACCAAGCGGCCATTAATACAATTAATCAAACTTTAATCGCATTCTAACGAAACGGAGACAGATGTTACAGTTTCATGATATATATTCGCAGCACCTTATAGAGAGGTTTTTTTAGGTTAAAAAGCAGTAGCGAAGATGTCACTACTGCTTTTTTTTATCGCTCTCTGATCCAGATGTTCCGGAAGCTGATGGCCTTGCTGGGATCTCCGTGATCCTGCAAGCTGATCGGCGCTTTTTCATGTGCCTCAAAATACTTAGGGTGGCCGATATATGCGGTGTGACCCCGTATCTCAAAGTTGTCCTGAATCAACACGCCGTTATGAAAAACTGTAACACGCGCTGGGGCGAAGAGTGATCCATCCGGATTAAATCGTGGCGCTGAATATGTTACGTCGTACACGTTCCACTCACCAGGTTTCCTCATCGCATTGACCATTGGCGGGTTCTGCTTGTAAATACTGCCAGCCTGACCGTTGACGTACGTTTCGTTTTTATAGCTATCCAGGATCTGCACTTCATACCAATATTCAGGAATCTTCAGATCATCACTCAGATCCTGAAGAAATAGCCCGCTGTTGCCACGCGATTGGCTTTCACCCTGGATGTCCGAAGGGATTCGCCATTCAATATGTAACTGATAGTCGCCAAACTTCTGACGCGTACTGATATCACCTGTGCCCTTTTCCACAGTTAACACGCCATCTGCAACCCGCCATTTCGCCGGGCTCCCATCGCGGCTTTTCCACTTCGACAAGTCATCTCCATCAAAAAGAACAATAGCATCAGACGGTGGTAGTACCATTCCCACGTAAGGCCCGGGATCAATAACTTTGGGAACGGGTTGCCAAAACTCAGTCATGCCCGGTTGCATCGTGTTCTGAACTGACGCAACCTGATTTGGCTGCAAGCGATCGAGGGTTCCGCTATATTGTTTCGACTTGATTGTGATTGTGACGGAAAGCTTATCACCATTCATAATACCCCTTCCGCTGTTCATGGCATCCTTCGTAGCAAAATTAAAAGTGAATTTATTCCCGTCGATTTTTCCGTTCGTGATGTTGAAAGTGCCATCGCCAGTAGTGATCGACCCGACTAACGTGTTCCCCCGGTCTGTCAGCTCGAGCGCAACATCCATGTTGTTTAATTTTCCTGCCCAACGGCCTGTGAAGTCCCCGGCATACATGGTTGTTGTCATAACAATTAAAAAAGGTGTCAATAAATATTTCATAGCACTGATTTACGATGTTGAATGTAAACAATCGCTAGTGATATGTCAACGAGAGATAAATGCAGTTAAGCTCCAACTTTGAAAAAATGCCCCTTATCTTCGCTACCATGGAATTCAGGACAGAAATAATCTGCGATCCGTCTCCTGAAAAAATCGGATTAGAGAGCCCGGTCATAACCGTCGGATCATGTTTCGCGGATGTAATGGGCCAGCGACTTGCAGCGAACAAGTTTAACGTGCTTGCAAACCCTTTCGGAAACATCTACAATCCCATTTCAATACATGCACTCCTCTTAATGGCAATAAAACAATCAGTTCCATCGGAGCAATCTTTTATTCAGCGTAGTGCCATCTGGTACAACGATCATTTCCATTCTGCGTATTCTGCATCAACCAAAGGAGATCTACAGACACAATTAACTTCAATTATTGAACAAGCACACAACCAACTTACGCTTGCAAAATGGCTTATTATTACTTACGGAACGTCATGGGTATATGAAAGAACTGATCGCAAGGAGATTGTCGCAAACTGTCACAAGCTTCCTGCCAGTTATTTCAGAAAAACACTTCTCGAAGAAGGCCAGATAATTTCCTCGTTCTCGCATCTATACGCATATCTTACGAAGCTTAATCCATCCATCAGAATAATCCTTACCGTGAGTCCCGTGCGACATATTAAAGATACATTGGCCTTAAACAATGTTAGCAAATCGCTACTCCGAATTGCATGTCATAAAATTGTGCAACAATACTCAGACGTCGCGTATTTCCCGTCGTATGAATTAATGCTCGATGATCTGCGCGACTATCGCTTCTACAAATCAGATATGATTCATCCGACCGTCGATGCGGAGGATTATATCTGGGAAAAGTTCAGCCACACTTATTTCGATTCCTCAACGAAACATTTTTTGAGCAACTGGAAAGAAATTCAGGCTGCGCTGCGACATAAACCTTTTCATCCTCACGCAGAGGAACATCAGCGATTCATCAAAACGACAATAAGAAAACTTGAACAGCTTCGTGCAAAGGTTGATGTTTCGAATGAGATCGCTCTCTTGCAGCGGCAACTGATCAATCCACCGATGGTATGATTTATTTTCAATAAACAACTGTATGAATGACGTAACAAAAGCCAACCGATTGATCAATTCCACTTCGCCATACCTGCTTCAGCATGCTTATAATCCTGTTGACTGGCACGAGTGGAGCGATGAAGCATTAGTCAAAGCCAAATCACAAAACAAACCGATCCTTGTAAGTATCGGCTATTCGTCGTGCCATTGGTGTCATGTCATGGAACGTGAAGTTTTCGAAAAAGAAAATATCGCATCAATCATGAATGATGCTGTGGTTTGCATTAAGGTAGACCGTGAAGAACGTCCCGATATAGACTCGATCTACATGGAAGCGGTACAGGCAATGGGAATTAACGGTGGCTGGCCGTTGAATGTCTTTCTTACGCCGGATCAGAAACCTTTCTATGGAGGAACATACTTTCCACCCGACCAATGGCTGAACGTGATCAACGGAATCAAAAAAGCATTCAACGAACGACGAACCGAAGTTGAATCCTCCGCAGACGAGCTTACGAAGGCACTTGCCAATCAGAACATCGCGCGTTATAAAAAAGCATACGAGTTCACGGAATTAAAAACCGAGCTTGACCAAACATTCTCAAAACTCGCCAGCGCTTTTGACGAAAAGTGGGGTGGCCTGGATAAAGCGCCGAAGTTTGTAATGCCTTCAGTGTGGCTATGGGCGCTCCGGTATTTTCATATAACCGAAAATCCGGCGGCATTAAAACAGATTCATACGACACTCACCAAGATTGCCTGGGGAGGAATTTATGACCAGATCGGTGGTGGCTTCGCCCGCTACTCGGTGGACGGATATTGGTTTGTTCCTCATTTCGAGAAAATGCTTTACGACAACGCTCAATTAATGTGCTTGTATGCTGAAGCTTACGCGTTAACAAAAGAACCCTTATATAAAACCGTAGTTGAAGAAACT
>Ga0196965_1000790_pt1 | contig 15113 bp, 15 predicted proteins | sample S1_20metaG_FD_148668 | JGI IMG/M metagenome (GOLD analysis project Ga0196965, IMG submission 148668) | Soil microbial communities from Anza Borrego desert, Southern California, United States - S1_20 | ecosystem: Environmental > Terrestrial > Soil > Desert | place: USA: California | collected... | reverse complement strand
TTTTCTTATCTGCAAAACCATACCACAATATTTCTTCACTTATTTCTTCAACATCATCATAACTATTTGGATTTAAATCCTTTTAACCCAAAAACTTTTTTTGTAAACCTCATATTACCTTTATTGCTCCTCTTTTAAATTATCGATCTTTTCATTCTGTCCCCTATTTTAAACAATCACTTAAGATAAATTCAAAGAAATAATTTAGGCATTAGTTGAATAAACTAATTCCAACCAGCTTTACGAGCTTATCAAATACCCATAACAACTTTACAAATACCTCTTACCAACCTTCTTTATTAATCGAGTGATGTATATGTACAATCCAAGCAAAGAAAAAATAATAAGAAGGATGACGGTTATTTCAAGGACATTATTATTTAAACCTTCGCTAAGCAAAGACCTTAGCTGAGAGAACTGGGTACCTATCCAAAAGCTGATGATTGTTCTTGGCAGCATACCTGCCAGACTACCAATTAGTATTTTATCGAGCTTAAATTCTGCTGCCGCTAAAAAAACATTCATTATTGAAAAAGGAAATATAGGTGACAGTCGCGCCAGAATAATCAAAGGCAGTTGATCTTTGTCAATAACTGTTAGATACTTATCAATGGACTCTACCTTTTTTAAAGTTTCTAAAAAGCTTCCCTTGTCTATCTTATGTGCAATGAAATTACCTATTATGGTAGCCATCAAATAAGCCAGTATGTAAAATATTAAAGAAGGCCATCCCAAAAAATATCCGCAAAGCAAAGCAGCTACTGTAGTAGAGGTTAAAGAAAGGGCCATTGCAAGACTCAATCCAACGAAAATTAATATCCAATCATAAAAAGAAAAGGACATTATTAATAATTCGTATTTATAGGACAGAAAAATTAAACTTGAACTGAAAGCAATAGCAGAAATTAATAATATAATAATATATAAAAATGACCGCTTGTTTTCTCTTAGAATTTTAAGGATTAACATTCACTGTGTTTAATATAAAAATAAATAACTTCGCCACCACAAATAACGGCTCAGCTTTCGAGTTACGAAAAATATTAATCAGGGATTTAATCATCTACTAAATTGGTTCATAATTAAAGACCTTTAAAAAAATCACATTTTCTATATTGAATTATGAAATTTGGAACTAAAGCAATACATGCAGGAATAGAACCTGACCCTACCACCGGAGCCATAATGACTCCTATTTATCAAACTTCTACCTATGCACAGACCTCGCCAGGCAAGAATAAAGGATATGAATATTCAAGAACACACAATCCTACACGGGATGCGCTTCAAAATAATCTCGCTGCCCTTGAAAATGGAAATTATGGTCTTTGTTATTCCTCAGGCTTAGGCGCTACAGATGCAATAATGAAATTGCTAAAACCCGGAGATGAAGTGATTGCCGCCAATGACATGTATGGAGGCACCTATAGGATTTTCACGAAGGTTTTTGAACCTTACGGAATAAAGTTCCATTTTATTCCAATGAATGATACTGCCATCCTGGAAAGTTCAATTAACGAGAATACCAGATTGATCTGGGTAGAATCCCCCACAAATCCATTGCTTAATATTATAGATATTCATGCCCTGGCCAAAATATCAAGAAAGAATAATATTCTCCTGGCGGTAGACAACACTTTTGCCACACCTTATTTGCAAAACCCCCTTGACTTAGGCGCTGATATTGTAGTTCACTCGGTCACAAAATATCTGGGAGGGCATTCTGATGTTGTAATGGGCGCTATTATCATTAATGATCAAAAACTTGCCGAAAAGCTGGCTTTTATTCAAAATGCATGCGGCGCTGTTCCAGGTCCCCAAGACGCTTTTTTGGTATTAAGAGGAATTAAAACATTGCATATAAGAATGCAAAGACACTGTGAAAATGGGAGAATTATTGCTGAATATCTAAAGGCCCATCCAAAAGTCGACAAAGTCTATTGGCCCGGTTTTACAGATCATAATAACCATGATATTGCAAAAAAGCAAATGAAGGACTTTGGAGGAATGCTTTCTTTTACACTTAAGGGAGACAACCTGGAGGATGCGATCAGGGCAATGGAAAAACTAAGAATATTTTCTCTGGCAGAATCGCTGGGCGGTGTTGAATCTTTATGCTGCCATCCGGCAACCATGACTCATGCAAGTATTCCTAAAGAACAACGAGAACAAACAGGCTTAGTAGATACTCTAATTAGATTAAGCGTGGGAATAGAGGATGCCGAAGACTTGATCGAGGACCTGAAACAAGCGATTGGATAAGGGGAGATCTTTCCGTCGTGTATTATAGGATAACTACGCGTAAACATAAGGGAATCACTGCGTGAAGTATACTATAACGTCGCTATAAAATCGCTATAAGGTCCCTATAATGTCGCTGAAAGGTTGGTGAAAACAGAATAAAAATAGAAGAACTTTGATTAGTTTCTCTGTTTCTTTGATTGCAATAAAGCAATTTCAAGTTAAGTCATTTCTAGCAACGACCAAAGAAAAACCTTATAAAAAAAAGAAGGCTATCCAAAAGGGCAGCCTTCTTTTTTTTATTAATATTTTAAAAATTACTGTTGAAGTTCGCCTTTCATTTTATCTGCTCTTTCAAGCTTTAAAATGTTCATGGCATCTGTGTCCAATCCGATGACGTTGTTTTGTGTTAACCTTAACACTTCGTCGTAGAAAAGAACGATTACAGGAGCCTCATCCATTATAATCTGATCCATTCTCTGATAGATATCAAATCTTTTCCATCCATCATTTTCAGTCAAAGATTGTTCAAATAGCTTGTCAAACTCTGCATTGGAAAAATGTGTTTTATTTGGCCCTGCAGGTGTAAAGTTTTTGCTATAGAATAAGGATAAAAAGTTTTCAGCATCCGGATAATCACCAGTCCACGAAGCCCTGAAGAAATTTACCTTACCATTATTTACAAGATCCAAATGTGTAGCGGCTTGATTTAAATTGATCTCTACCTTTACCCCTATGTTAGCCCATTGCTTCTGCATATATTCCAAAAAGGCTTTGGATTGAGCAGTAGAATATATGGTAATTTCAGGAAGACCTTTTCCATTGGGAAAGCCCGCTTCTTTCAACAATTGAGCCGCTTTATCAGGGTCATATCCATAACCTTTCACTTTTTCTTTATCAAAAGAAGGTAAGGCTGCAGGAACAAAACCAGAAGTACCCGGAGTGCCCAGGTTGTTTAAGACATAAGCTACCATTTCTTCTCTGTTAATGGCATAGCTCATTGCTTGTCTCACCTTTTTATTAAAGAAGGGATGATTTTTATCTTCATAAAGTTTAGGATCCAATTGAAAGCCTACATACTCCGTATTTAAATAAGGCACCTTCTGAACAATAAATTTGTCTTTGAAATCCTTTTTGATGCTACCATCTCTATTTAAGATAAGATCTTTGGAGTTGTCATCAAGACCCGAAACAAAATCCAATTTACCTTGTTGAAAGGTTAAAAACTCCTGGCCCCTGTCCGCTATAAAAGAGACTTGAACGGCATCCAGATAGGGTAGTTGTCGTCCCCTGTCATCCCTCTTCCAGTAGTTGCCATTCTTTACCATGATAAGGCTATTGCCTACTTCCCATGATTTAAAAGAAAAAGCTCCTGTTCCTACCGGATGAGAAGAAAAATCTTTACCGTACTTATCTACTGCTTCCTTAGGAACTACGAAAGTATAAGGCATTGATAAGATCTGAAGAAATGCAGGAAACGGACGACTAAGGTAAATCTTTAAAGTATACTTGTTGACCGCCTTAAAACAAGTATCCGATGGGTTTCCGTTGGCGTCCTTTAACACTTTATCGTTAAATACCCATGCGCCGGGACTTGCTGTTTTCTGATCCAATATTCTATTAAAAGAATAAACAAAATCAGAAGCAACTACTTCCCTACCTTTTCCATCCGCAAAGGAGGGATCGTTATGGAAGTAAATACCCTTTTTAAGATTAATGGTGTATTGCTTCCCATCCGGAGAAATATTCCAGGTATCTGCCAATGCCGGGTGAACAAACAAATCATTACTCAATTCAAATAAGCCATTATATAGCTGTGTTGTTGCCCAAGTGTTAGCTTGATTACGTGCAAAAGCCGGATCCAGGGAATTAAGCCCCTCAGCCTGATTATAACGAAAAACCTTCTTATCCCCATCTTCCATGCCCCCGGAATTCTTTTTTCCGCAAGACCCTAGAAAAACAAGGGATACAACTACAATACAAAATTGTCTCAACATAATTTTTAAATTTTTCTGAATTAAACTCATATCTTTGACGACCGAAAAAAACGACCTAAAGATTGTCGAATTTTCAAAATAATACAAATTAATGTATGAATTTTACAGTATTTAGCCTTTCTAATTGCTCCTTTTCAAACAGTAATATTGTATTAAAAAAGGTTGGTTCTGTAATTCCTTTAATTGTATTCGTTAATTTTTTCAAAAAATAATTCCAGAAATATAGAATCTCTTAGCTTTGAAAGCGACAGATAATACTAATTTACATAGTGATAGTGCAAATAGAATGATAATCAGGTTAAATAAAAAATATTAAATTGAGATATACTGAAATGTTGGGGAAAAATTATTTTAATCATCGGCTGGTAAAAAAAGGTAACTGTACGATGAATGAATTCATTTCCAATAGAAGTAATTTAATATCAAATTTTGCATTTTTAACAAGCGTCATTTAATCTAAAATTGACCGAAAATTGGGGAGCCTAAAAATTTATGCCCCAAAAGCATGGAATTGAAGTAAAATTGAAGAAAAGGTCAAATAAAATATTAAACAAAAATAATGGGTAAAACAATAGCAATTGCTAATCAAAAAGGAGGCGTAGGAAAAACCACTACAGCAATAAATCTAGCTGCAAGTCTGGCTGCTTTAGAATACAAAACCCTGGTTATTGATGCCGATCCTCAAGCAAACTCTACCTCTGGCCTTGGGTTTAATCCTAAAGAAATAAGAAATGGAATTTATGAAAGCATGCTTGAAGGAAACACTCCTCAGGATTATATACTCCATACAGAAATAGAATACCTTGACATTTTGCCTTCTCATATAGACCTTGTCGGCGCTGAAGTGGAGATGATAAATCTTAAAAACAGAGAAGAAAAAATGAGGCTTGCTATTGAAAAGGTTAAAAACGACTATGATTTCGTCATAATTGACTGTTCTCCGTCACTGGGATTGATCACAGTAAACTCGTTAACAGCAGCAGATTCAGTAATTATCCCTGTTCAATGTGAGTACTTTGCGTTGGAGGGTTTAGGAAAGCTATTAAATACAATTAAGATCATTCAGTCGCGTTTGAATCCAAAGCTTGAAATAGAAGGAATACTCCTCACAATGTATGATGTGAGGATAAGGCTTGCAAATCAAGTGGTGGATGAGGTGACCACGCACTTTCAAAAAATGGTATTTAAGACTATTATTCCCCGGAATATAAGGTTAAGTGAATCTCCCAGTTTTGGTTTACCTGCTATTGCACACGATGCGGATAGCAAAGGTGCGATAAGTTATTTAAATCTTGCAAAGGAAATATTAGAGAAAAATGGGATGGTATAAATTTTAAACTATGAATGACAAAAAGTTTCCAAAAAAAAGAAATGCTTTAGGTAGAGGACTTGGCGCTTTATTAGAAGATTCTGAATCTTATTTAGATAAAAATATTGAACCTCAGACGGTTAATAACATAAATGAAATTCCTTTAGACAGCATTGAGGTAAACCCTTTTCAGCCACGTCAACATTTTGACCAGGAGGCATTAAATGAATTGGCAGAATCAATAAAAGTCCAGGGAATAATTCAGCCTATTACTGTAAGAGAATTAGAGCAAGGCCGATACCAGATTATTTCAGGGGAAAGAAGATTTCAGGCCTCTAAAATTGCCGGACTTGACGGCATTCCTGCTTATATAAGAACTGCGGATGACCAGCAAATGCTGGAGATGGCTCTTATTGAAAACATTCAAAGAGAAAACCTTAATGCCATAGAAGTGGCCCTCAGTTATCAAAGATTAATCTCCGAGGTAGGCCTTAAACAAGAAGCCCTGGGGGAAAGAGTAGGAAAGAACAGGGCCACAGTCAACAATTATTTAAGACTGTTAAAACTTCCTCCCGATATTCAAATTGCAATCAGGGATAACAAAATATCCATGGGACATGCAAGAGCAATTATAAACATAGACAACGTAGATACCCAGCTTGCAATTTTCAAAAAAATACTGAGCGATGAATTATCTGTGAGAAAGGTAGAAGAATTGGTTCGCGAATTATCTACAGGGGGCAGTGAAAGCCGGAAAGAAGAGCCTAAGAGCAAAAATCCTGAAAAAGTATACGAAATAAACCAGATTCAATCGAAGCTTTCTTCACATTTCGGAACCAAGATCTCTATTAAAAGTGATGATAAGAATAAGGGAGAAATTAAAATCCCATTCTTCTCCAAGGATGATTTAAACAGAATACTTGAATTACTGAATTATTAATGAGGTTGTTCTATTGTATTTATTTGTTTTGCCTGATCAGCTTAATCCCTTTGTTTGAAGTTCAGGGTCAAGATACTTTATCCTATCGGATCGATACAATTAAAATAAAGGAAATAAGTCCCAGAAGCAACAAATATTTTGATCCGGACCGGGCGGCAATCCTTTCGGCGGTGGTACCCGGATTGGGCCAGATATACAACCGACGGCTTCTTTATATCAAACTTCCCGTCATTTATGGGGGAATAGGCGCGCTTTATTATTTCTTCGATTTAAATAATAACAGGTTTAGAAGTTATCGGAATGCGAAAATCAACCTTCAAAATCCTGAAGCCAATTTGAGTGTAGACCCGGAAATTCAACAAGATGTAGAAAGGGCTTTGACTCGAAGTCCACGCACCACGGTGGTAGGACAATTGGAAAGACTTGAATCAAATTATAGAAGAAATAGGGACTTAACAATTATCTTAGCCTGTGCTTCTTATGGATTAATCGTAGCCGAAGCATACGTGGATGCACATTTAAAGGGTTTCAAAATATCGAGAGATTTGTCGTTTAAACCTAAACCATCCATCGAAAGAACAGCTTTTTCAACGCCGGCCATCGGACTTGGATTTAAGCTAAGCTTATCTGATAAATAAGGCAATGTTGAATGTTGAATGTTGAATGTTGAATGTTGAATGTTGAATGTTGAATGTTTATAAAGAAATAATTTTTTAACAAAAAAAGCATGAGTTCGAGCTATGGGCTGATAGCTGAGACCTGATACCTTAAACCTCAAATTACAATGAACATACTATTACTTGGATATGGAAAAATGGGTAAAACAATTGAGCAGATAGCGCTTAGAAAGGGCCACACCATTTCCTTTATTGTTGACCAGAACAATTATGATGATGTAAAGAAAGTTACCCCCGGAAGCGTTGATGTTGCCATTGAATTTACTCAACCTGACTCTGCTTTTAATAATTTGGCCTTCTGTATAGATAATAATATACCGGTTGTTTCAGGAACCACAGGATGGCTGGAAAGAAGAAAAGAATTAGAGGAATATTGCAATAAAAAAGGAGGAGCGGTCTTTTTGTCTTCCAATTTTAGTGTAGGTGTAAATCTCTTTTTCCACATCAATCAGATGGTGGCAAAAGTAATGAAGGATTATCCTGAATATAGTATAACTATGGAGGAGATTCATCATACTGAAAAGAAAGATGCCCCGAGCGGAACTGCCATTACATTGGCAGAAAGAATAATGGAAGAATATCCTTCCAAAACTTCTTTTGTAAATGAGGAAGCCACTCAGGAAAATGAACTTCCCATTATTTCAAAAAGAATAGCAAATGTGCCTGGAACACATACGGTAAACTACAAATCAACTATTGACAGCATTGAGCTTACACACACTGCATTCGGCAGAGAAGGATTTGCGTCAGGTGCCGTGGTAGCCGCAGAGTGGATTGTAGGGAAAAAAGGCGTATTTGGAATGAAAGACTTATTGAACTTCTAAGGGATAGAACTACCATTCTATCTCTTTAAGTCCCTTTGACTTTAAATATTCATTTGTTTTGCTGAAGTGCTTCCCTCCGAAAAACCCCCTTTCGGCAGAAAATGGAGAAGGGTGAGCGGAGGATAACACCAAATGTTTATTTGTATCAATAAAACTTCCCTTCTTTTGCGCATAAGCTCCCCAAAGTATAAATACTACATTTTCCTTTTCCTCATTTACTTTTCGGATTACCTGATCTGTAAATTCTTCCCAACCTTTATTCTGGTGTGATCCGGGCGAGTTTTCTTTTACTGTAAGGGTAGCATTCAATAAAAAAACACCTTGCTTTGCCCACCTTTCCAGGTTTCCTGACTGAGGAATTGGTTTACCCAAATCATTTTGTATTTCTTTAAATATGTTCTTTAACGAAGGGGGAAACCGGACCCCATCATTTACTGAAAAAGATAGGCCATTGGCCTGTCCAGGGCCATGGTATGGATCTTGCCCTATGATCACTACTTTTAACTGATCAAAAGGACATTTATCAAAAGCATTAAAAATTAATTTTCCCGGAGGATAAATTTTTTCTGTAGCATATTGTTCCTTTAAGAAACTTACAAGATCTACGAAATATGGTTTTTCAAATTCTCCGCTTAACCTTTTCTTCCAGGATTCATTAATAACTACTTGCATATTATAACAGTGTTCAATTTCGAAAATACTATTTTGAAAACTTATTCTGATGTTATTGTACAAGAATTTTTTTTTCACTAATTTCCTTCCCGGCAAAAACAAATCTTTAAAATAAGTCGTTACCAAGTGAAACAAAATTCAATGGTTACAGAAATTACAAATGGTGTAAAAGTAACTGTGGCTACTGATTATCAGCCAGAATATTCCAGTCCTATTCAATCTCACTTTGTATTTACATATAAAATTGTAATAGAAAATTGCAGTGAATTTACTATTCAGCTTCTTAGAAGACATTGGTTCATTCACGACAGTAATGGCGTTGTAAAGGAGGTGGAAGGAGATGGTGTAGTTGGACAACAACCTGTACTTGAGCCTGGAGAATTCCATCAATATGTATCCGGTTGCAATTTAAAAACCAGCATTGGTAAAATGCGTGGAACTTACCTTATGGAACGAATAGTGGATGGAAAAAAATTTAAGGTAAACATTCCTGAATTTGTAATGATGGTTCCATACCGCTTAAATTAGCGCTTAATCCCTTTTCTTTGGATAGAATTCTTCAAATACGAAGGTATCTTTATTATCTTCTTTATGCCAATGATGAACACCAGATACATAGCCCATTTGTATTTGATTTTTACCTGAATACCATTGTGCGCAATGAAATACAACCTTCCTTTCAGGCGATCGAACACCTAAGGCGCAAAATGAAACGAAGCAATTTAAAAATTGAGGTAAAAGATTACGGAAGCGGCTCAATAAGGAATAACAAATCAAAGAGGGCGATAAGTACTATTGCAAGAAACAGCCTGAAGGCCAAAAAGTATGGGAGGCTTTTGTATAGAATTTCCAAGTTTTACAATCCGCAAGTAGCCCTTGAATTGGGTACTTCACTGGGTGTGACCACTTTATATCAGGCCCTTCCGCTTTCTCAAAACAGCTATTTATATACGCTGGAAGGATGTCCGGAAACATTACGAATTGCAAAGGAGAATTTGAAAAGTATTGATAGAAACATAAAAGTAGTTGAAGGGAATATAGACACAACGCTTCCAGACCTTTTAAAACAGATAAAGACATTGGATTACGTTTTTTTCGATGCTAACCATCGGTTGGAACCTACATTGAGGTACTTTGAACTTTGCCTGGAAAAGGCCCATGAAAATTCGATTTTTATTTTTGACGACATACACCGTTCAAAAGACATGGATAAATCATGGAGCTTTATCAAAGCTCATAAACAAGTGATGCTGACTATAGATCTGTTTGAACTGGGCATTGTTCTATTTAGGAAAAATCAACCGAAGCAACACTTTCTGCTGCAATTTTGATTTACCGATTCGATAAATGTCAGGAGGAAATATTATAATTAATTTAAGTTGAATTTATAAAAATTTTAAGGTGGGAAAACTATACCTTTATTTGTTTTGTATTCTATGAATGATAATTAATTTAGTGATATTTAACCATTTCATTGATTAGAGACAATAAAAATCTATTTTTGCAATTTAAAAAACACCAGTAGTAAATTATATTATGGAAGAAAATGAAAATTTTAATGTGGAGAAGAAGAGTAACAAAAGATTTTTTTTAATAGCTATAATTATTGTTCTTCTCATCATAAATGCTGTAAAATTTTATCTGGATTATAGGGACTCAAAGGAGAAGGATGAAATCATCAGCAGTAAAAATGTAGAGCTGGAACAGACTTATGACAAGCTAGAAAATGTAAGCCAGGAACTCGAAGGGAAAATTGAAGAAATTAAAAGGCTGGGCGGAAATGTAGATTCCCTCATTTTGATACAAAAAGAATTAGAGGCGGATAAAATCGCGCTCAAAAGATCCGGGGCTATTGCAAAGAAAAACTATGATGAAATTAAAGATAAGCTGGAAGGCTATGAATATCTGCTGAGGCAAAAAGACCAGGAAATAGAACAACTGAAAGCACATTCCAAAGTTCTTTTTGAGGAAAACAAGGATCTTAAGACGCAGAAAAATGTCCTTTCTGATTCCATTAGCAAAATTGCCCAAACCCGCGAGCAGCTTGCTGAAAAACTCGCCACTGCCTCAGTTTTGAAAGCAGAAAATATTAACGTAGTGGCCATTTCGGATAAAGGAAAAGAAAAAGACGGCGGAGAATACAAATCCAAGCAGATCGATAAGATAAAGGTTTCCTTCAACCTGGCCGAGAACAAGGTTGCTAAAATTGAAGGCAAAGAAATATTGCTAAGTATAGTAGATCCTAATGGAAGCCCTCTTTATGATGTTTCTACAGGGTCAGGCACTTTTGTTTTCAATGGTAAAGAACAATTCTACTCGGCTAAACAAGAAATCCTTTTTGATAACACCATGCAGCAACTTTCTTTTATTTATGACAAAGGAAGCGAGTTTGACAAAGGAAGCTATAAAGTAGACATTTATGCTGAAGGAAATAAAATAGGCACCAGTTCTTTTGTTGTAAAATAGCAACTAAAAAATACAATAAAAGGAGAGCAGGTTATTTATACTTACTCTCCTTTTTTTTGTCTTTTCCTATGAACAGATTAAGGAGCCAGCTATTGTTAATTTTTTCGGTCGTACTTTCAATGCCTACGGCGGCATCGCTTATTTCCGCTAATGTCTGATTGATATTTACAGCCATAGAAGTATCCGTTAACAACCTCCCTACCGTTCCTTCTTTATTGTTCAAATGCTGACTAAAAGCCACAATTTCATCTGTCGCTACAACGGCATTTCTGCTTGCCACTCTAAGCGTGTCTACCATACCTTCCAAACCGTCATAGATTGATTCATTGACCATCAGCTTTCCGAGGCTTCCTTCTCCCTTTCTGACTTTTGAAGCCAGATAAACAAAATCATCGGTAATTTCCACCACATTTTTTCCACTCCTGTTATAAGCGCTCAGAATGGAATTCAAAGTACTGTACATTTGATCATCACTGATTAATTTACCAATAGTCCCCTCTCCATCATTAATTTTATTACTCATCTTTGCAAGATTTCCAACCAAAACCTTGGCCTCATTCCCGGTTTCCTGGAGCATTACCATCAATTCATCTATATCTACCGGCTCGGTGGATTTTAACTTATCACCCTCTGCTATTGTCAAAGCGCTTTCCGAACCTGACGTCAGATTGATAACCTTATCGCCCATAAGACCTTCAGATCCGATTATAGCCATTGCATCCTTCCTAATGAATTTGCTTGCACTTTTGTCAATTAGAAGCGTTACGCTAACCAATCGATTGCTAATAATTTCTATCTCCTTTACCGTTCCCACCGTAATACCTGAAAACCTGACATTGTTGCCAACCTGAAGACCGCCCACATTTTCAAAAGTGGTGACAATCTGAGTATTGGATCCGAAAAGGTTCTGACGGCTTCCTACGAAGTAAATGCCTCCGATAAAAAGGAGTATTCCCAAAGAGATAAAAATCCCCAATTTTATATTGCTTGCGATTTTTTTGTTCATAGTATTAAAAATTTATTCAAAAAACGCCCTGATCCAAGGATCATCGGAATGTTCAAGTTCATCAAAGGCTCCTTCGGCATAAAAGACGCCGTCTTTTAATAGGTAAATTCTGTTAGCAGTTATCTTAGCACAGGATATATCGTGGGTAATTATGATAGAAGATATATGGTATTTCTCCTGCATTTCTAGTATTAACTCACTTATTTCTCTCGAGGTTACAGGATCAAGTCCCGTGGTAGGCTCGTCGTAAAGCATTATTTCGGGCTTTAATATTAAAGTTCTGGCCAGTGCAATCCGCTTTTTCATTCCTCCTGAAAGCTCAGCAGGCATTTTATTTCTTGCTTCCACCAGCCCTACACTTTCCAGCGCTTCCAGAACCAAATCTTTTATCTCGCCGCGCGAAGGCACTTTGAGCTGTCTTTTTAGAGGAAACTCAAGATTTTCTTTTACCGTCATTGAGTCATATAAAGCACCTCCCTGAAATAAAAAACCAACCTTCCTGCGGATTTTAATTAAATCTTCCTCATCCTCTACTCCATCCAAAATGTCTGTTCCAAATACTTTAAGCACGCCCGCATCAGGATAAGCCAACCCCACAATACATTGAATAAATACCGACTTTCCCGTACCAGACTTTCCTAAAACTACCGCATTCTGTTGCTTGTGCAACTCAAAATTTATATCCGTAAGTACCTGTTTGTTTCCAAATGATTTCCGGACATGGATAAATTCAATAACTTTTTCATTTCCTGATGAGGATTGAGGGTCGTCTGATTTTGGTTTCCTAATGGCAAAAGGTTCTGTCATTGTTGTCGTTCCATTTTTTTGAAACTAAATCTAGTTATATACGAATATTTGGGTCAGTTGAACGGCAATCATGTCTATTATAAATACGGTCAGTGATGAAAGTACAACAGCGGAATTCGCCGCAGTACCTACACCTACAGTACCTTGTGAAGCGTTATACCCCTTAAAACAACCTATAACACCAATAGCAAATCCGAAAAAGAAGGTTTTAATTGTTGCAGGAAACACATCACTGAACTGCAGGGCTCCCAGCGCCTGATAAAAGTAAAGTTCTATATTGATGTTGCTATTGATGTTCAAGGCAACATAAGAACCGAACAATCCAATGGCATCAGCATAAAAAACCAGGATAGGCACCATTAGAGTAGTGCTGATTACCCGTGTTACTACTATATAGTTGTATGGATTCGCACCTGACACGGCCATGGCATCAATCTGCTCGGTTACTTTCATTGACCCAAGCTCTGCGCCTATACTTGACCCTACTTTACCAGCACAAATTAAAGCCGTGAGGACAGGCCCGATCTCCCGGATCAGAGATATGGAGATCATGGACGGAATAAGAGATTCTGCGCCAAAATCGACCATGGTAGGCCTCACTTGTAAAGTCATCACCAAACCAATAATAAACCCGGATAACCCTACCAAAAAAAGAGATTGATAACCAAGCTTATAAGCCTGATTCAGTATTTCCCTGAATTCAAACGGAGGTTTAAAAATCTCCAGAAAAAACTTCACTGTAAACCTGGACAACTGGGCCAACTCTATAAAAAAATCCTGAAGCAGGATAGGCATATTTTTGTACCTTTCATCAATCACTTCACTCTCTTCGCGATGAGAAAGGGTTTTATGAATTTTTCTTTTCGTAGGAGTTTTGTGCTTCATCTTAAGTTTTATTGTTTTTGCCGGAATAGTTTCAGCCTCTATCCATTGTCTAAATCCTAAGGTTTAAACGAATTTTACCGAAAGAGTTTTTGTAAATGATAAGGAGGTGAATTTATTTGGGAGTAGCCTTCCGATGTGTTAACTTTAGCATCCTATGTTTAACTAAAAAAAGGAGGAAAAAATGTCACTTAGATTAGGAGATATTGCCCCCGATTTTACCGCTGAAACTACAGAAGGTAAAGTCGAATTCCACAAATGGATTGGGGATAGCTGGTGTGTTCTATTTTCACACCCTGCAGATTATACACCTGTATGTACTACCGAGCTTGGAATGGTTGCCAAGTATAAAAAAGATTTCGAAAAAAGAAACGCCAAGGTAATCGCCGTGAGTGTGGATAATTTGGAATCGCATAACGGATGGATAAAGGACATCAATGAGACACAGAACTGTACGATGAATTATCCTGTTATCGCTGATCCTGACAGAACAGTAGCTAATTTATATGGAATGATTCATCCTAATTCCAGCGAAAGCTTTGCTGTACGCTCTGTATTCATCATAGGGCCAGATAAAAAAATCAAGTTGATGATTACTTATCCGGCTTCCACAGGAAGGAATTTCGATGAAATAGTAAGGGTGCTTGATTCTTTGCAACTTACGGCTAATTATAGTGTAGCGACCCCAGCCAATTGGGTAGATGGACAGGAAGTAGTTATATCGCCGGCCATAAAAGATGCTGATATTCCTGGAAAATTCCCTAAAGGACATACGCACATCAAACCTTATTTGAGGATGACTCCTCAGCCTAATAAGTAGTTGAGTCAGTAAATTAAAAAGGAAGGTCAAAGAAATTTGACCTTTTTTGTTTTTAAACATTCCTGAACCAATGAACCACGGAGAAAACGGAGGTTTGCACAGAGGAATGGAGGATTTTAATTCTTTGTGTTCTCGGTATTTTCTCTGAGTTCTGTGGTTAAAAAATCATCTCCAACAGAATTTTTAAATTTAACCCATAGCCGTTTCAAAGTTTTTACAAATCCTACTAAATCTTTTGAAATAAAATATGTTATTTTAAAGATGAAAAAGATTCTATTTGGTCTGGTGTTTATTGTTCATACTACTTTTATGGCGAACGCCCAGATTTCTATCGGCCCTAAGATGGGTTTAAACATATCGAAAGTACCCACCACAGAAACGGCTCTGCCCGAAGGAAATAAAGAACTGTTTAAAACCGGACTCAATATTGGGGTAGCCGTCAATTCAAAGTTTTCAAACCTGATATCATTAC
>Ga0196965_1000789_pt1 | contig 15116 bp, 10 predicted proteins | sample S1_20metaG_FD_148668 | JGI IMG/M metagenome (GOLD analysis project Ga0196965, IMG submission 148668) | Soil microbial communities from Anza Borrego desert, Southern California, United States - S1_20 | ecosystem: Environmental > Terrestrial > Soil > Desert | place: USA: California | collected... | reverse complement strand
GGGGGGTGGTCCTCCCTGGTGCCGGGACGACCCATCCGGGTCACGCCGGGCACGTCGGTGCGGGTGGGCAGCCGGCAGTTCACCTTCGACTCCCCGCACGGGGGGTTCTGACCCCGCGCGCCGCGCCCCGCGCTCCGCCGGGGGTCACCTGGGGCGCCGGGCGGTGATCGCGGCCAACGTCTCGTCCATGTCCCGGTCGCGGTCGGCCGGACCGGCCTGCACGGTGAGGACCGGTGCGGCAGCGTGCCCGTCCAGAGCCACCCCCTGCGGAACGACGAGCAGCGCGGGCGGCGCCTCCTGGTCGTGGGCGAGCTCCACGCCGACACGGCGCAGGGACTCAGCCAGGGCCGCCGCCCGCCGTCCGGCCCGCCACCCCTCGCCGGTCCGCAGCTGCAGGGGGACCGACCTGCTCACCGCCGCCTGGGCGGCCAGCCGCAGCGCCGCCCGACCGTCCGCGCCCGCGCCCGCGTCGGCGGTGGCGACGGCCACCGGGCCGCCCGCATCCGGTCCGGCACCGAGGTCCCCGGAGACGACGACCACCGTGCCCGGGAGTCCGGCCAACCGGCCGATGTCAGCGGGCCCACCGGAGCGGGCGAGGACCACGTCGGCGTCCGCGCTCACGGCCAGCTCGCGGACGTCGTCCCCCGGCGCGTCGGTGAAGCGAGAGGCCACCGAGGCCGGGATCCCGCGCGCCTCCACGGCCCGGGCCAGCTGACGGAGCTCGTCCCCGGCCGCGGCCAGGAGCGCCAGGTCCGCGCCCAGCCCGGTGGCGACCTCCGGTCGCGGGCGCGAGCGGCGCAGCACCCGGGTCAGCACCAGCTGCGCCGGACGCTCTGGGCCCAGGAGGTCGCAGGCCAGCTGCACCAGGGCGGCGTCGCGCCGCGGGTCGTCCACGACGACCAGCACGGTGTAGGCGTCGGCCAGGCCCATGGCGGCCCGCTCGGCGGCTGCGATGTCGCGCTGCAGGACACGCCGTGGGTAGACCACGGTCAGCAGTGGGGAGGTCATGACGGTGGTGACCACGGCCATGACCACCAGGAGGGTGAACACCCGGTCGTCCAGCACCCCGAGCTGGCGGCCGATGGTGAGGATCACCAGCTCGGTGAGTCCCCGCGTGTTCATCAGCACGGCGAGGGCGGTGGCCTGCCGGCGGGGCACCCGCTGGGTGCGCGCCGCGACGAAGGCCCCGGCGAACTTCCCGACGATGGCCACCAGCAGGATCAGCGCGAGCTCCCCGAGCCCTCGCAGGTCGATCGCACCCACGTTGACGCCGAGACCGGTGACCACGAAGAACACCGGCAGCAGCAGCAGGACGCTGACCTGCTCCAGCCGGTCGGTGATCTCGTGGGTGAGTGCGGCCGCGCCCTGCCGGGGCATGACGACGCCGAAGACGAAGGCGCCGAAGATGAAGTGGACGCCGATCTCCTCGGTCGCCCAGGCGCTGACGAGGATGCCGACGAGCACCACGGCCAGCATGTCCGAGGTCAGCTTCCCGGCACGCGCGTATCCGGTGACCAGCCGCCCGAGCAGCGGCCGCACCACGAGGAACGCGACCAGGACGAACAGCGCCGAGAACGCCAGGACGCCGACGACGTCGGTCAGCGCGGCCGCGGCGACGATGGCGACCACGACGGCCAGCAGGGCCCACGCCAGGACGTCGTCCACGGCGGCGCACGCCAGGCTGAGCACGCCGGTGGGGATCCGGTGCATGCCCCGCTCGGCGAGGATCCGGGCCAGGACGGGGAACGCGGTGATCGACATGGCCACGCCCAGGAAGAGGGCGAACGGCAGGAACCCCACCGGCTCCCCGCCGACGACGTCGTGGCGCGGGTGCAGCAGGGTGGCCAGGACGAAGCCCAGCGCGAACGGCAGGACGATCGAGGCCACGGACACCGAGATGGCGATGCGTTCCCGGCCGCGGACGAAGGACAGATCCACCTCGAGCCCCACGAGGAACATGAACAGCACCAGGCCGAGCTGGGCGAGGACGTTGAGGTGGGGGCGCACGTCGGCCGGGAACAGCAGCTCGTCGAGCCCGCCGGGGAGGCTGCCCAGCAGCGTGGGCCCCAGGAGGATGCCGGCGATGATCTCGCCGACCACGGCGGGCTGCCCCACCCGGACGGCCAGCCGGCCCATGACCCGGGCCACCACCACGATGACCGCGAGGTCGACGAAGACGTAGGCGATGGTCTCGGCGATCGGGCGCTCGTCCACGACGGCTCCAGCGGCTGGGGTGGGTGCTCCTGCGAGGGGGATGGCCAGTCGGGCGCGGATGCTAGCGCCGGCGGTCCGGGCGCGGACCGCTTCGCGACCTGACGGCGCGGGCGCCGGACCGGCTTCCCCCGACGCGTCCGCGGCGGGACACTGACGCGCTGCGACAGCCCGGCGTGGCCGGGCGGCCCGGGGACGGGAGGTCGGGGATGGAGACCGTCGGCCGGGCGGGCACGGTGCCCGACGCCGTGGCGGACTACCGCGTGATCCGGGTCCTCGGAGAGGGCAACCACGGCCGCTTCTACCTGGCCCGCCCCCCGGCGCGGCTCGGCCTGCCCGATGAGCACGTGGCGCTGAAGGTGTTCACCGGCCGACACAGCGAGCAGGCCTACGAACGCGGGGTCCGCGAGCTGCGCGCCTTCGCACGGGTGTCCTCGCCGTATCTCGTCCGCGTCTTCGACGCCGTCCTCGAGAACAGCTTCGTGTACGCCATGGAGTACTGCCCCCTGGGCTCACTCGCCGCACCGGCCCGTCCGCTCCGCAGGGCCGAGGTCCTGCGCGCGGTCACCCATGCCGCTCACGCGGTGCACGCCCTGCACGAGGCCGGGTTGGCCCACGGTGACGTCAAGCCCGCGAACGTCCTGCTCACCGATGACGGCGGCAAGCTCTCCGACCTCGGGCTGGCCCGCTTCCTCAACCCGGGGCTGACGCTGACCGGCATGACCGGCGCCGCCTCCGTCGAGTACCTGGACCCGGCGCTGCTGCAGGGCGAGCGACCCTCCCGGGCCACCGAGGTGTTCGCCCTGGGCGCCACGCTGCACCGCGCGCTGACCGGCAGCGGCCTCTACGGCGAGCTGCCCGACGGCGAGCCGCTGCTCGCCATCCGCAGGGTGATGAGTTCCGAGCCGACGCTCGCCCCCGGCCTCGCCGAGACCGAGGCCGACCTGGTCCGTGCGTGCCTGGCACCGGCAGGGGAACGCCCGGCCACGGCCCTGGAGGTCGCCGAACGGCTGGAGGCGCTGGCCGCGGCCGAGCCCGAGGTGCGCCCCTGATCCGGCGACCCGCCCGGACGGGCCTGCGGGTCCCCGTTCCGGCCCTCGTCGGTGGGGTCGCCAACCCGCTCACTCGGACGTCGACGGGACGACCGTCTGCTGTCGTGCCGGGCGGGGCGTCCAGCGCCGGCCGGTCCGCCGTCCCGACGTCCGGTGTCCAGCCCGCGTCGTGCGCCGGACGTCGCCACTCCGGCAGCGGGCGTGAGACGACGAGGCACTGTCGGTGGACTGGGTGAGGCACTGTTGGTGGACGTGTCCGGTACCACGACCAGGCGGCGCTGGATGCGCGGATCGCCGCTCTGGACCATCTGGCCGATCGTCCGCCGCCCAGCGGCTCGGCGTAGGCGGCAGGTGCCGGGAGCGCCGGCCCGAGGTCACCGACTCCGCCCGGGAGGCCGGTCTGCGACGATCGGGGGGTGTTCGTGGTGACCCGGCTGCGGGTGCCCGGGACCGACGCCGGGTTCGCCGCCGCCGTCGACGTCCTGCTGAGCGCGCTCGCCGCCCGCCCCGGCTACCGGGACGGCGAGCTCGGCCGCTGCACCGACGACGCCAACCTGTGGGCGCTGGTCACCCGGTGGGACGGCGTCGGCGCCTACCGCCGGGCGCTGTCGGCCGCGGAGGTGAAGCTCGCCGGCGCACCGGTGTGGCTGTACGCCCTCGACGAGCCGGGCGCCTACGTCCCGGGGGAGCAGGCCCTCGACGGGTGATCACGCCCTTCGTGGGCACCCATGGTGCTGAGACACCCGGTGTCGAGCACGGAGGACGCGCGATGAGCCAGCCCAGGCGGGACGAGGGGACACCCCCGACGCCCGCAGACCCCACCGTGCAGGTGAGTCCCCCTCCGGTGCCCGGTCGCGCGGTGCGGGCCCAGCTCGCGCGCGGCGAGCTGACCACACCCCCGGTCCGCCAGGACGAGCCGACCGTCCACCTCGACCGCCCGTCGCGGGGAGATCCGAACCGCACGCTGGAGCTCGGCGGTCCGCCGCCGGCCGGGGTCACCGTCGGGCCGAAGCCCCCACGACGCCGGCGCACCTGGCCGTGGATCCTCGCCGTCGTGCTCGCGCTCGTCGTGCTCGGCGCGGTCCTGCTGGTCATGCTGTGGCGCGGCGCCACGATCGAGGGCGGCATCCAGTTCCTCGACGCGCACCTGCGGGTGGACGGCGACCTCGTCGGGTGGCCCGGCGGCACGGTTCCCCGCTGACCCCTCCCGCTGCCCCTCACCCCGGGCAGGGGGTGGGCCACTGCCTGGCGGCGCCGGCCGCTCGCGCCGGGACGCCCGGCCGGGCGGCGGGGGAGCGGACCAGCAGGGGCAACTACCGTGGACAGGTCAACCCGCCGACCGCCAGCCGGATGGAGCCCCTCGCCGTGAGCGACAGCACCGCCAAGCACGACCCCGCACGCCTGGACAAGGTGGTGAACCTCTGCAAGCGACGGGGGTTCGTCTTCCCGTCGGGCGAGATCTACGGCGGCACCCGCTCCGCCTGGGACTACGGGCCCCTGGGCACCGAGCTCAAGGAGAACATCAAGCGGCAGTGGTGGCGCACCGTCGTCCAGGGCCGTGACGACATCGTCGGCCTGGACTCCTCGGTGATCCTGCCGCGCCAGGTGTGGGTCGCCTCGGGCCACGTCGGCGTCTTCACCGACCCGCTCACCGAGTGCCAGAACTGCCACAAGCGCTTCCGGGCCGACCACCTGGAGGAGGAGTTCGAGGCCAGGAAGGGCCGGGCCCCGGAGAACGGGCTGGCCGACATCAGCTGCCCCAACTGCGGCACCAAGGGTGCGTGGACCGAGCCGCGGGACTTCAACATGATGCTGAAGACGCACCTCGGCCCGGTCGAGGACGAGTCCGGCCTGCACTACCTGCGCCCGGAGACCGCGCAGGGCATCTTCGTCAACTTCGCGAACGTCATGGGCGCGGCGCGGAAGAAGCCGCCGTTCGGCATCGGCCAGATCGGCAAGTCCTTCCGCAACGAGATCACCCCCGGCAACTTCATCTTCCGCACCCGCGAGTTCGAGCAGATGGAGATGGAGTTCTTCGTCGAGCCCGGCACCGACGAGCAGTGGCACCAGTACTGGATCGACGAGCGCACCCGCTGGTACACCGACCTGGGCATCGACCCGGCGAACCTGCGGCACTACGAGCACCCCAAGGAGAAGCTCTCCCACTACTCGACGCGCACCGTCGACATCGAGTACCGCTTCGGCTTCCAGGGCTCGGAGTGGGGGGAGCTCGAGGGCATCGCCAACCGCACCGACTTCGACCTGAAGACCCACTCGGAGCACTCCGGCGCCGACCTCACCTACTTCGACCAGGCCAGCAACACCCGCTGGACGCCGTACGTCATCGAGCCGGCCGCCGGCCTGACCCGCTCGCTGATGGCCTTCCTCATCGAGGCCTACACCGAGGACGAGGCGCCCAACGCCAAGGGCGGCGTCGACACCCGCACCGTGCTGCGGCTGGACCCGCGGCTGGCGCCGGTCAAGGCCGCCGTCCTGCCGCTGTCGCGCAACGCCGACCTCTCGCCCAAGGCCCGTGACCTGGCCGCGCAGCTGCGGCAGAACTGGAACGTCGACTTCGACGACGCCGGCGCGATCGGGCGCCGCTACCGGCGGCAGGACGAGATCGGGACGCCGTTCTGCCTCACCGTCGACTTCGACACCCTCGAGGACGACGCGGTGACCGTGCGCGAGCGCGACTCGATGAGCCAGGAGCGCGTCGGGCTGGACCAGGTCGAGACCTACCTGAAGACCCGGCTGCCCGTCTGCTGAGGGGGCCCGACGGCCGGGTCGGTCAGGTCACCCCGACGGTGAGGACGGTGACCGTGGCGCTGTTCAGGTTGGTGACGTAGGCCTTCATCCCGTCGGGGGCCACGTCGACACTGGTCGGGCCGTCCCCGGCCGGCACCCGTGCGGTGACCTCCATCGTCTCGGTGTCGACCACGGTGATGGTGTCGCTGTCCACGTCGGCGGTGTAGAAGTGCCGGCCGTCGGGGGCGTAGGCGACGTCCTGGGGGTTGCTGCCCACGGCGATGCCCCCGACGACGGTGTTCGCCACCGTGTCGATCATCGTGACGTCGTCGCTGTCGAAGTTCGTGACGGCGAGCCGCGTCCCGTCCGGCGAGATCGCGACGCTGTGCGGAGAGGTCCCCGCCGGGAGGGTGACCACGACGCGGCCGTCGTCGTGCAGGTCGAGCACGCTGACCTGGTTGGACTCGTGGTTGGCGGTGTAGCCCCACCGGCCGTCGGCGCTGACCTCGATCCAGTGCGGGTTGCGCAGCACCTCGTAGGAGGCGACCTCTTGCATCGTGGTGGTGTCGAGGACCTCGACCCGGCGCTCGTCGTGCAGGGGCACGTAGAGCAGGCGCCCGTCGGGAGAGGTGTCGGGCGTGGAGGGCCGCAGCCCCACCGGGACCGGCGCGCTCACGTCGTTGGTGATGGTCTCTACCGCCACCACGAAGTTCTCCGTGTACTCCGGGGCGTTGGTCACGGTGACGTAGGCCCGGTCCCCATCCGGCGTGAAGGTGAGGAAGTGCGGGGGCCCGGCGTCGATGTCGATGGTGCCGTTGACCGTCCGCGTGGTCGTGTCGAGGACGGAGAGGATCCGCTCGTTCCGGTGGGCGATGTAGGCGTACCGACCGTCCGGTGACAGCTCGAGGTAACCGGGGGTGGGACGGACCGGGATGACCTGTGGGTCCACGGTCGGGATGGCCAGGCTCTGCGCCGCCGGCGGCGGTGGCGGCGGGGGCACGGCCGGTGCGTCGTGCTCGTGCGGGGAAGCCGAGTCCGGTGCCCCGGCGGCAGCCCCCCCGGCGGCGGCCCCCCCGGCGGCGGCCTCCCCGGTGTCGTCGTCGGCCCACGGTCCGCGCAGGACGGCGTACGCACCGGCCACCAGTACCAGCACTGCCGCCACGACGAGGGCCAGCACGGCTCTGCGCCGTCCTCGCCCAGGTGTCGTCCGCCGGCCGTTGGAGGAGGGCGGGGCGAGCGTCGCGCCGGGTGGCGGCGGCGCTGGGAGCTGGTTCACCGAGTTGTGCCCGCCGTCCCGGGACACCACCCCGACGCCCGCCGGCGACGAGGACGGCGTGCCGGTCGGTGCCGCGGTCTGCAGCGGTGCCCCGGATGGTGACAGTGCGGTGCGGACCGTCTCCGGCGCTCGGGCGACGGGTGCGGGAGCGGATTCGAGGGCTGCTCGGGCGGCACTGATCAGTTCGATCGGCGTGGCGAACCGATCGTCGGCCCGCTTGGCCATGCCGCGGGCGACGACGTCGTCGAGGGCCGGCGGGACGCCGTCGACCATCTGGCTGGGGCGCGGCGGGTCACAGTTCAGGTGGGCATAGAGCAGGGCCGGCAGGTCCTCCCCGTGGAACGGCCGGGTGGCGGTCAGGCACTCGGCGAGGACGCAGGCCAGCGAGTACACGTCCACCCGCCCGTCGAGGGGCTGGTTCGTGAACCGCTCGGGGGCCATGTAGTCGAGGGTCCCGACGGTCGCGCCGGTGATCGTCAGGGACGTGCGCGAGCTGCCCACCGACCTGGCGATCCCGAAGTCGACGACGTAGACGAAGTCGTTGCCGGTCACGAGGACGTTGCTCGGCTTGACGTCGCGGTGCACGAGACCGTCGGCGTGGGCTGCCGTCAAGGCGTCGGCGACCTGCGCGAGCAGCATCACGGCGCGGGCCGGCGGCAGCGGGCCCTCGGTGAGGAGCTCGCTCAGGTCCCGCCCGTCGACCAGGCGCATGTCGATGAACAGCCGTCCGTCGATCTCTCCGTAGTCGTGGATCGGGATGATGTGGGGCTCGCGGAGCTGCGCGGCGACGTGGGACTCCCGGCGGAAGCGGCTCAGGTACTCGGGGTCCTGGCTGAGGCTCTCGGGGAGCAGCTTGAGTGCGACCCACCGGTCCCGTCGGGTGTCCTGCGCTCGCCAGACCTCTCCCATGCCGCCGACGCCGATGAGTGTCTGGAGTTCGTAGTGGCCGAACTGCCGTGGAGTCATCCCGCGAGCTCCCTCGGATGGCAGACCTCGTGCGCCGGTTCTCCCGAGGGACGTCCTCCCGGCGCACGCTGCGCGGAGCATAGGAGCGGCCGGTCCCGGAGGGGCTGGTCGACGGTCCGGGGGCCCCGTGGGGAGCCTGCTGCCCGCGCGGCGGACACGGAGAGTCCCCCAGTGAGACGGATACCTGCGACCGGTGTGCCTCGGAGCAACGCGCACGGGACGTCCGGAGTCCCTTCCCCGGGGACACCGGGGCTGCCACGATGACCCGTCCCGGGTCCTCCGGACCGGGACCGTCGAGAGGAACCGGCGTTGTCGCAGCCGTACGACCCCGCTGCACGAGCCCCTGGGGGCGGCCAGGCCCGGCCTGCGCACGGGCCACCTCCGGCCGCGCCGACGCAGCGCGTCCGACCCGGCCCGGCACCCGGAGCCCGGTCCGCCGACCGGACGCCTCCGCCGGAGCAGCCGCCGCCACCGCAGGCCGCCCCGCTCGCGACCGGCTTCCCCCACTACGTCTCCCCGCCGCCGTCACCGCGGAACCGCACCGGCCTGGTCGTCGGCACGGTCGTCGTCGTGCTGACGGTCCTGTTCGCCGTGGTGGGTTTCCTCCTGGTCGCCTGAGCCGGGTCGTCGGCCCGCGACGTCCGGGGCCGACGACCCGGCGGGCGTCGGCGGCGACGGCGGGCTCACGCAGGAGGTCGGCCAACCGCTGCCCGGCCGTCAGGCGGCGGGCACGCTAGCCGGAGCGGCGGTGTCCGCGGAAACCGCCGCCGAGGGTGACGTGCCTCGCCACCTACCCTGGGACCGTGAGCAGCAGCGTCCTCGAGCGGCCGTCGTCCTCCACGACGGGCCCCGTTCCGCTGCGCCTGGGCGCGCTGACCGTCGACCCCGCCGTGGTGCTGGCGCCGATGGCCGGGATCACCAACCCGGCCTTCCGCACGCTGTGCCGCGAGTTCGGGGCCGGCCTCTACGTCTGCGAGATGATCACCACGCGGGCGCTGGTCGAGCGCAACGAGAAGACGCTGCAGATGGTCCGCGCGACCCCCGACGAGGAGGGCGCCTTCTCGGTCCAGCTCTACGGCGTCGACCCGGCCACGGTCGGCCGGGCGGTGGAGATGCTCGTCGACGAGGGTGTCGCCGGCACCCGCCCCGCGCACGTCGACCTGAACTTCGGCTGCCCGGTGCCCAAGGTGACCCGCAAGGGCGGCGGCTCGGCGCTGCCGTGGCGGCGGGTGCTGTTCCGGGACATCGTGCGGGCCGCGGTGCGTGCGGCGAGAGACGTCCCGGTCACCGTGAAGACCCGCATCGGCATCGACGCCGACCACGTCACCTACCTCGACGCCGGGCGGATCGCGCAGGACGAGGGGGCCGCGGCGATCACCCTGCACGGGCGCACCGCCGACCAGCTCTACAGCGGCACCGCCGACTGGACGCCCGTCGCCCGGCTGGTCGAGGCCGTCGACATCCCGGTGCTGGGCAACGGCGACGTCTGGGAGGCCGACGACGCGCTGCGGATGGTCGCCGAGACCGGGTGCGCCGGTGTCGTCATCGGGCGGGGCTGCCTGGGCCGGCCGTGGCTGTTCGGCGACCTCGCCGCCGCCTTCGCCGGGGAGACCCGCCGCGCGCTGCCGACGCTGCGCGAGGTCGCCGCGGTGATGCACCGGCACGCCACGCTGCTGAGCGAGGAACAGGGCGAGCTGCACGGCTGCACCGACTTCCGCAAGCACGTCGCCTGGTACCTCAAGGGCTTCTCCGTGGGCTCCGACGTCCGCCGAGCGCTGGCGATGGTGCGCGCCCTCGACGAGCTGGCCGAGTTGCTGGCCGGCATCCCCGACCAGCCCTACCCGGAGGCGGTGCTCGGGGGGCCGCGCGGGCGGACCAGCCCGCCGCGACCCGTGGCGCTGCCCGAGGGCTGGCTGGCCGACCGCGACGACCCCCGGCCGCCGGCCGGGGCCGAACTGCTCGTGAGCGGCGGGTGAGTGCCATGAGCGTCGCGAGAACGACGGTCGAGGGAGCGTCGCAGCGAGATGCCCGGAGCCGACAGCGAGTGAGCATCGCAGCGAGCGCCAGCGAGCGAGGAGCGGAGCGAGCGCGGAGGCGACTGACGGCGTCGAGCGAGGAGCGGATCGAGACCGGAGTCGAGCCGTGAGCACAGGCCCCTACCTCTACGACGACGACCCGGCTCCGCTGCACACCGGCACCCCGCGCCCGGCGCGCGCCCTGATCCTCGCGGTCATCGGCGGGACCGTCGCCGTCGCCGTCGGCATGGCCGTCGGCCTGCCGCTGGTGAAGGGCAGCCCGGAGGAGCAGGCCCGCGAGGTCACCGGCGTCTTCCTCGCCGCACTGGCCCAGGACGACGTCGAGACCGCCCACGGCCTGCTCTGCGCCGAGGAGCGGGCCCGGGTGGCGCCCGAGGCGCTGTCCACCGAGTACGCCCCCGGCGGCACCGGCGAGATCAGGAGCACCATCGCCGACGAGGCGGACGGCGCACCGGTGCAGCGCGTCGAGGTGGCCTGGAGCGACGGCAGCACCTCCACCCTCACCGTCGTCAGCGAGCAGGGCGCCCGCGTCTGCGGGACCTCGGCCGGCTGAAGGAGGACCACCCTTCCCTCGCTGGCGCTCGTCAAGGACCGTCTCCTGCCCGACGGCCCCGTCCCCGAGCTCGCGAGGGGTGGGGAGGACGGGGGTCCTTCCATCTGCTGGGGGACCGCCGTCCGGCAGGCTGGCGCGTCCCCGCCTCATGGGCCACGATCGCTGCCTGGCCCCGAGCGGACGTATGAGACGTCTACCTGCGACCGCACCCGGGGCCGTGCTCGCCGGGGCGGCGGACGGGGGACCCGGGGCGCCGTCCCCGGCGGGCGAGGGCAGCCGGCGGACGAGCGCGGAGGTGCACGGTGGGCAGTGGTACCGGGACGGCCACCTGGGTCTACGACTTCAGCGAGGGCAACAAGGACCAGAAGGACCTGCTGGGCGGCAAGGGCGCCAACCTGGCCGAGATGACCAACCTGGGGCTGCCGGTGCCGCCGGGGTTCACCATCACCACCGACGCGTGCCGGTACTACCTCGAGCACGGCAGCCCGCCGCCGGACCTCGCCGACCAGGTGACCGAGCACCTGACGGCGCTGGAGAAGGCGATGGGCAAGACCCTCGGCGACCCCTCGGACCCGCTGCTGGTGTCCGTGCGCTCCGGTGCCGCCGCGTCGATGCCCGGGATGATGGAGACGGTCCTCAACGTGGGCCTCAACGACGAGTCGGTCCGCGGGCTGGCCACCCAGTCCGGCAGCGAGCGCTTCGCGTGGGACTCCTACCGCCGGCTGATCCAGATGTTCGGCAAGACCGTCCTCGACCTCGACGGCGAGCTGTTCGAGCACGCCCTCGACGAGGCCAAGCGGGAGCAGGGCACCGAGTCCGACCTGGACCTCGACGCCGGGCACCTCGAGGACGTCGTCGGCCGGTTCAAGGCGATCGTCCGCGAGCAGTGCGGCCGCGACTTCCCGCAGGACCCGCGCGAGCAGCTGGACCTGGCGATCAACGCCGTCTTCGACTCGTGGAACGCCGATCGGGCGATCCTCTACCGCCGCCGCGAGCGCATCCCCGGCGACGCCGGCACCGCGGTCAACGTCGTCGCCATGGTGTTCGGCAACCTCGGCATGGACTCCGGCACCGGCGTCGCCTTCACCCGCGACCCGGGCAGCGGCGAGCAGGGCGTGTACGGCGACTACCTGCAGAACGCCCAGGGCGAGGACGTCGTCGCGGGCATCCGCAACACCGTGCCGCTGCCCGAGCTGGAGCGGATCGACGAGGGCGCCTACCGCGAGCTGCTGTCGATCATGAGCACCCTCGAGTCGCACTACCGCGACCTGTGCGACATCGAGTTCACCGTCGAGCGCAACAAGCTCTGGATGCTGCAGACCCGCGTCGGCAAGCGGACGGCGGGCGCGGCCTTCCGGATCGCCACCCAGCTGGTCGACGAGGGCCTCATCGACATGGACGAGGCCGTCCGGCGGGTCACCGGCGACCAGCTGGCCCAGCTGATGTTCCCGCGGTTCGTCTCCGGCGGGGACGCCACCCGGCTCACCCAGGGGATGAACGCCTCGCCCGGCGCCGCCGTCGGCAAGGCGGTGTTCTCCTCGGAGACCGCCGTCCAGTGGGCCGACCGGGGCGAGAAGGTGGTCCTCGTCCGGCGCGAGACCAACCCCGACGACCTCTCCGGGATGATCGCCGCCGAGGGCGTCCTGACCAGCCGCGGCGGCAAGACCTCGCACGCCGCCGTCGTCGCCCGGGGCATGGGCAAGACCTGCGTCTGCGGCGCGGAGGAGCTGCAGGTCGACACGAAGAACCGCCGCTTCACCGCACCCGGCGGCCAGGTCGTCGAGGAGGGCGACGTCCTCTCCATCGACGGCTCCACCGGCAGGGTGTGGCTGGGCGAGGTGCCGGTCGAGGACTCCGCCGTCGTCCGCTACTTCGAGGGGGAGATCGACCCGGACTCCGCCGAGGCCGACGACCTGGTGCGCAGCGTGCACCGCATCCTCGCCCACGCCGACGAGGTGCGGCGGCTGGACGTGCGCACCAACGCCGACACCCCGGAGGACACCGCCCGCGCGCGGCGGTTCGGTGCCCAGGGGATCGGGCTGTGCCGCACGGAGCACATGTTCCTCGGCGACCGGCGGCAGCTGGTCGAGAAGCTGATCCTGGCCGAGGACGACGAGGGCAAGCAGGCCGCCCTCGACGCGCTCGCGCCGCTGCAGAGGCAGGACTTCCTGGAGATCTTCGAGGCGATGGACGGGCTGCCGGTCACCGTGCGGCTGCTCGACCCGCCGCTGCACGAGTTCCTGCCCGACCTCACCGACCTCTCGGTGCGGGTGGCCGTGGCCGAGGCGCAGGGGCACCCGGACGAGGCCAACCTGCGGCTGCTGGCCGCCGTCCGCCGGCTGCACGAGCAGAACCCGATGCTCGGGCTGCGCGGTGTGCGGCTCGGGCTGGTGGTCCAGGGGCTGTTCGCGATGCAGGTGCGGGCGATCGCCGAGGCGGCCTGCGAGCGCAAGCGGGCCGGCGGCGACCCACGGCCGGAGATCATGATCCCGCTGGTCGGGGCGGTGCAGGAGCTGGAGGCGATCCGCGAGGAGTCCGAGCAGGTGCTCGCGGCGGTGTTCCAGGAGTGCGGCGTCGAGCTCGACGTCCTCATCGGCACGATGATCGAGGTGCCGCGCGCTGCGCTGACCGCCGCCGAGATCGCCTCGTCGGCCGAGTTCTTCTCCTTCGGCACCAACGACCTGACCCAGATGACCTGGGGCTTCTCCCGGGACGACGTCGAGGCCGCGTTCTTCCACGCCTACCTGGACAAGGGCATCTTCGGCGTCTCGCCGTTCGAGGAGCTGGACCGGCCCGGTGTCGGCCGGCTGGTCGAGGTCGCGGTCCAGGAGGGCCGCTCGGCGCGGCCGGAGCTCAAGCTCGGTGTCTGCGGCGAGCACGGCGGCGACCCCGACTCGGTGCACTTCTTCCACGAGGTGGGGCTGGACTACGTGTCCTGCTCGCCGTTCCGCGTGCCCGTGGCCCGGCTGGAGGCCGGCCGTGCCGCGCTGGGAGCGGACCGCTCGGACTCCTGAGCGCTGCTCCCCTCGCCGTGATCATCGGCGTCCGGTGCCCGCCGCCGGCGTGTTCGTCCGCCACCTGCCGATGGTCACGGCGGGGTGGCCCGGCACACCCGGCGCACCGGCTCGGAACCGAGGGCCCCGCGTGGTACCCATGACGGGTGGGCGTGCGCGCGGGGAGCCTGGTGGGCCGGGTGGTCGGCGCTCTGGTGCTCGCCGTCGTCCTGCTCGTCGTCTCCACCGCGACGGCGATCTGGTGGACGGCGCGGCAGGACGCGCAGCCGGCCTCCGACGCGATCGTGGTGCTCGGGTCGGCGCAGTACAACGGCGTCCCGTCGTCGATCTTCGAGGCGCGCCTGGAGCACGCCCTCGCGCTGTACGAGCAGGGCGTCGCGCCGGTGGTCGTGACCGTCGGCGGCAAGGCCGACGGCGACCAGTTCACCGAGGCGGAGTCCGGCCGTGCCTACCTGGCCGAGGCCGGCATCTCCGAGGACGCGTTGCTGGCGGTGGAGGAGGGCGTGGACACGCTGGAGAGCATGCGGGCCGTCGGGGCCGCGTTCGACGAGCGCGGCTGGTCCTCGGCCGTGCTGGTCACCGACCCGTGGCACGCGATGCGCGCTGAGCGGATGGCCGAGGACGCCGGTATCACCGCCGACAGCTCGCCGACCCGGCAGGGCCCGGCGGTGCAGACGCGCGCCACGCAGTTCCGCTACATCCTCCGCGAGACGGCTGCCTACCTGCTCTACCGCGCGACCGGCGAGAGCGTCGCGGGCGCTCCGGGGATCGGGTGAGGGACGTGGCTCTCGAGCTGGGCAAGGCCGGCGCCGCCGGCACCGGGAAGGGTGTGCGGCCCGTGCTGCGCGACGGTGTCGTCGTCGCGACGCTGCGGGCGTCGATCTGGAAGGAGGCGGCCACGGCCGTCGTCGAGAACCGCGAGTGGGTGCTCGCCAAGGACGGCCGGGAGCTCGTCGGCCGGTGGCCGGTGGACCCGGCGGGGACGGCGCGGCTGCGCGCCCGGCAGACCTCGTGGTGGCGCGGCACGTGGGACGTCGACCTCGAGGGGCTGGTGCTGCAGGGGGCGCGCGCGTCGCTGTGGCGCAGCGCGCTGCGGTACACCGACGGTGACCGGCAGGTGGCGCTCGGAGGGACGACCGGTGGCTGGTCGCCGCGGCCGACCCTGACCGCCGACGTTCCGCTGCCGCTGCACCAGCAGGTCTTCCTGCTGTGGGTGGAGCTCGTCCTGGCCCGCCGGGACGCCGGCGCCGGGGGAGCCGA
>Ga0196965_1000788_pt1 | contig 15117 bp, 12 predicted proteins | sample S1_20metaG_FD_148668 | JGI IMG/M metagenome (GOLD analysis project Ga0196965, IMG submission 148668) | Soil microbial communities from Anza Borrego desert, Southern California, United States - S1_20 | ecosystem: Environmental > Terrestrial > Soil > Desert | place: USA: California | collected... | reverse complement strand
TTCAGAGACGATCTTGAAAAGACCAATCTGTCCTGTTGCTGAAACGTGTGTGCCGCCGCAAAGCTCTACGGAAAATCCCGGATCGAAAGTAATGACGCGAACAAAATCGCCGTACTTTTCACCAAACAACGCCATCGCGCCAAGCGATTTTGCTTTTTCTATAGGAACGTTGCGTTTTTCATCAAGCGCAATGTTCTCCCGTATTTTCCTATTCACAATATCTTCCACTTGCCTGATCTCATCACTCGTCATCGCGGCAAAATGAGAGAAATCAAAACGCAATACTTTTTCATTTACCAGCGATCCCTTTTGCTCTACATGTTTGCCCAATACCTGGCGTAAGGCGGCATGCAACAAGTGCGTAGCCGAATGATTGTCCATGGAGAGTTGTCTTTTCTCCTTGTTTACTTCAGCGCTAAACACAGCCTTTAAATTTTGCGGTAATTGCTCAACCAGGTGTATGATCAATTCGTTCTCCTTTTTTGTGTCTATGATCGCGATCTTTTCATTTACATTGCTGATAAAACCTGTATCTCCTACCTGGCCACCACTTTCAGCATAGAAAGGCGTACGATCGAAAATCAATTGAAAAAGCTCTTTGTTCTTTTGTTTGATTTTTCTGTAGCGAATAATCTTTATCTCAGCATCCAGGTGATCGTAACCTATGAACTCAGGCTTAACATCATCGCCAACAAAAGTCCAGTCGCCGGTTTCCTTAGCCGCATCCGCTTTCGAGCGCGTCTTCTGCTTTTCCATCTCTGATTTAAACCCTTCTTCATCCACGGAGAATCCGCGTTCACGGGCGATGAGCGAAGTCAAATCAAGTGGAAAACCATACGTATCATACAACTCAAAAGCTTGTTCACCTGTCATGGTGTTTGCCTTTAGCTCCGGCTGAATAAGATCAATCCTTTTCAGGCCTTTCTCCAGGGTCCTTAAAAAGGAAGCCTCTTCTTCGAAAATGACTTTGCTTACGTAATCTTCCTGCTGGTGCAATTCCGGAAAAACACTTTTCAACTGATTACTCAATACCGCCACAAGCCGATACATGAAAGGCTCTTTAAAGTTTAGAAATGTAAACCCATAACGAACTGCTCTTCTCAGTATGCGGCGGATGACATAACCAGCGCCGGTATTGGAAGGCAATTGCCCATCTGAGATAGCAAACGCCACAGCGCGAATATGATCTGCCATGACACGCATTGCGATGTCAGTCTTCTCATTCGCTTTATATTTTACATTTGCTGCTTCTCCTATGAAACTGAGTAATGGTGTAAATACATCCGTATCGTAATTGGAAGTTTTCTTTTGAATTGCCATACAGAGGCGTTCGAACCCCATGCCGGTATCCACATGTTGGGCAGGAAGTTTCTCCAGCGATCCATCTGCCTTGCGATTGAACTCCATAAATACATTATTCCAGATTTCAATCACCTGCGGATGACCCGTGTTTACCATATCTTTCCCGGATACTTTTTTAACTTCCTCATCCGTTCGCAGATCAATATGAATTTCGGAGCACGGACCACAAGGCCCCTGTTCGCCCATCTCCCAGAAGTTATCTTTTTTGTTCCCTCTTAAAATTCTGTCCTCATCGATCCATTGCTTCCAGAAATTGTAAGCATCCTGGTCGAAAGGTAGATTTTCCTTTTGATCACCTTCAAAAACAGTAACGTATAACCTGTCTTTCGGTAATTTGTATTCTGCTGTAAGTAATTCCCAGGCCCATGCAATCGCTTCCTTTTTAAAATAATCGCCAAAAGACCAGTTGCCTAACATTTCGAACATGGTATGGTGATAAGTATCAATGCCTACTTCTTCAAGGTCATTGTGTTTACCACTTACACGAAGACACTTTTGTGTATCGGCAATCCGTGTTGATTTTGGTACAGCATTCCCCAGGAAATAATCTTTGAATTGCACCATGCCTGAATTTGTAAATAACAATGTAGGATCATTCTTGAGCACAAGTGGTGCTGAAGGAACGATGGTATGGCCCTTTTTTGCAAAAAAATCTAAAAACGTCTGTCTGATCGATCCCGAATCCATTTCCTGATCTGTATTTTAATAACTAAGTATATGATTCACATTGCCTTATCCACCTTAGGATGTCAGCAACCCACAAAATTAAGCTGAAAAGACAGATTAAAGAGCCATTGTTGGATTTTTTTACAACGACTTTCGATTGATCAATTATTCAAAAAATGATATGGATAGGAAACGTCGTTTTACTCAAGTGTTCTTTTCCCCATAATTGTACCACTAGTCAATCGGATTTGTCATTGTAACGTGCTTTCTGACTTTCCCTTGCAGACAACTGCTGCATTTCAACTTAAATGATTTTTTCGCTCCTGAAAATCTGCTTTCTTTGCCACCCAAATACCGGTTATGCGCTTTATTCTTTTTATTGTGTTGATCTGCCTGACGGCCCCTGCTTTTGCGCAAGTCGTAGATACCGTTTCTCACGTTGAAGATACCCTGACAACAGTTCTTCCCGCTGAACCTGTTTCAATTAAGCCGGATACATTGACCATCATCGGCGTAGGTGACATCATGATGGGTACCAATTACCCGGAGAACCGGCTTCCCCGTGAAGAAGGTGCATTTCTCATGAAAGATATCGAGCCTGTTTTACGAAATGCCGACGTTACTTTCGGAAACCTGGAGGGAACGCTCCTGGATGAAGGCGGGAAACCTAAAACATGTAACGATCCAAAAGTTTGTTATGCATTTCGCACGCCGGTAAGTTATGTTAAGAATCTGGTGAACGCTGGTTTTGATATGATGAGCCTGGCAAACAATCATGCCGGAGACATGGGAGATGCCGGGAGAAAGAGTAGCATGGAAACCCTGGAGAACGCAGGGATTTTGCATGCCGGGCAACTGGATCAGAAGACAACGATTTTCGAAAAAGATAGTATTAAATATGGTTTAGTTGCTTTTGCTCCCAATAGTAATTGCGTTCCCCTAAATGATCTTGAAGGCGCCAAAGCACTTGTCGCCGGCCTCGATTCGCTTGTCGATATTGTCATCGTTTCGTTTCATGGCGGTGCTGAAGGCGTTAATTTTCAACACGTACCCCGTACGGTCGAAACTTATTATGGAGAGAACCGCGGCAATGTTTACGCGTTTTCACATGCACTTATTGATGTTGGTGCCGATGTTATTTTTGGTCATGGACCGCATATAACGCGCGCCATCGAAGTTTATAAAGAACGTTTCATTGCTTACAGCCTTGGTAACTTTTGCACCTTTCGTGGCATTAGTGTTTCGGGTATAAAAGGATTGGCGCCCATAATCAAAGTATATACTGATAAATCGGGAAAGTTTTTTCGTGGGCAGATCACACCAACCTATCAAACACACGAATCGGGTGTAAAAATAGACCCTGGTAAACAGGTGATTAGGATCATTCAGGAGCTTACAAAAAAAGATTTTCCTGAAACGCCCCTTCAGATTGATGATAATGGTTTAATTACTTACCTTGCTTATTAACATGGCGTACAAGGAAAAGGAAATAGAAAAACTTTACTACTCCATAGGAGAAGTTGCAGAGTTATTTAATGTGGCGCCCTCTTTAATTCGTTTTTGGGAATCTGAATTTGAAATTATCAAACCAAAAAAGAACCGGAAGGGAAATCGCCAATTCACCAAAGAGGACATCGACAATGTCCGTACAATTTATCACCTCGTTAAGGAAAAAGGTTTCACACTGCAGGGAGCGAAAGAGATGCTGCGCAACGATTCGCAGGCTGTGCGCGATAAAATTGATATGATTGAATCCTTACGGCGTGTACGTGGTTTTTTACAGGAACTAAAGGAAAAGCTTCCGTAGACGAAAAAGAGTAACCGAAAGCCAATACATCAACTGGCTTTTTATATTAAGCAATACGTTGTGTAAGTAATGGATCAGAACAGATTAGCGCTACTAGCGTTACATTTCATTCCGGGATTGGGTGATTATACCATCCGCCAGCTCATCAGCTATAGCGGATCTGCTGAGAAAGTTTTTCAAACACCAAAAGGCAAACTGCTAAAAATTCCAGGTATCGGCACCGTTACAGCAGATGCGATACAAAAAGGAAAACCATTTGAGCTGGCAAACCATGAAATCAGAAAAGCAGAAAAAGAAAATGTACAGCTGATCTTTTTTATGGATCGGAATTATCCTTCCAGGCTGAAACAAATCAACGACGCACCTTCCCTCTTGTATGTGAAAGGAAACGTTGATTTTGAAAATAAAAAAATGGTCGCCATCGTAGGCACACGGAAAGCTACAGGGTATGGAAAACATTGTGTGGAAGATCTCATCACCGGATTAGTCTCGCATGGCGCAACCATCGTCAGTGGACTGGCCTATGGTATAGATATCCATGCGCACAAACAAGCCATCCGCAATAATCTCCCTACATTGGGCGTGATGGGTAGTGGTATGGACGTAATCTACCCTGCTTCCCATAAAGAAACGGCACGCAAGATGTTTGCGCAAGGGGGACTTATCACAGAGCATCCTTTCGGTACAAAACCAGATGCGCATAATTTTCCTGCGCGTAACCGTATCGTTGCTGCATTGTCTGATGCTGTCGTTATTGTGGAAGCTGCTGCGACAGGTGGTGCATTGATCACCGCCGATATCGCCAACAGCTACAATAAAGATGTATTTGCATATCCGGGAAACATCGGCCAAAACACCTCGGAGGGATGTAATCAACTGATCAAAACAAACAAAGCCTTTCTGATTACTTCAGTAAAAGACCTGGAATACCTGATGAACTGGGACCTTACACAACCCGGGATTGTTAAAAAGCCAGTGCTTGATCTGGACCAATTTAATGAAGACGAAAAAACAGTGATTCGTTTACTTCTTGAAAATAAAAATCAGTTAATGATTGATGAACTAAGTTGGAGATCAGGCATTGGTGTAAGTCAGCTCGCTTCGATTCTGCTCACGCTGGAATTCCAGGGATATGTTACACCGTTACCTGGCAAACAATACAAATTGAAGTAACTGAAAGTGTTATTAATCGTCAAGGGACTTCTGATTGCACTTTTCTTTAATCGCCTCGTAAGCTTTGAGATCGCCAAGCTCACCGGCTTTACTTAAATCGAGGCAACCATTTTCGGTATCACCGAAATTAATGCGAAGAATTCCGCGCATGAAAAAGGCATCGATATTTTTTGGATTGATTTCGATTATTTTAGAGCAATCATTTATCGCGTCTTCGTATGCCAGTAAATATTGTTTGGCCTTTCCACGATTAAAATAAGCTTCAATATAGTTTTCATTTATACCAATGGCAGAAGAATAATCATTGATGGCGCCATAATAGTCCTGAAGTTTCATTTTGATATTGCCACGCGAGAAAAAAGCATCGGCAAATTTTGGATTTTTTTCAATTGCCATGTTATAATCCTTCATGGCACCATGACGATCGTCAAAATTGTCTTTGATGTTGGCGCGAAGATAATATGCAGCAGCATAATTGGGATCTGATTCAATCGCTTTGTTGAGGTTTAGCAACGCTTCCATGAAATCACGTCTCTCGTACAAGTCCCGCCCCTTCTGCGTCAGCTCCTTTGCATTTTGTGCATGCCCGATAAAGAAACAAAACATAAACCCAAGTGCCAATGATAAACGCTTCATATCCATAATTTTAATCAAAGGTAACTGAATTTGAAGCGTCGCTACGGGCGAAGTAATATTTTCAGTGCTTTGGAAAAATTTCATAACTCAGCGTCATCGCTTCGTGTAAGGTATTACTATTTATTCCAGTATAAGCTCCTTTCGATTCAACAAAACTGATCACTTGTTCCGTTGCAATATTTCCTACCAATTCATCTTTCGCCATCGGGCAACCTCCAAAACCACGCAAGGCCCCATCAAATCTTCGGCAACCAGATTCGTAAGCTGAAGCAATTTTTTCCAACGCTGTATTTGGATTCGCATGTAAGTGAACACCGATCTCCACGCTCGTGTATTGTTTCACCACTGTTCCTACGATTTCTTTGATTTGGGAAGGTGTTGCAGCGCCAATCGTATCCGCGAGTGAAATAACGTCTGTTCCCAGTGTAATTAATATATCTGCAAACTGAGAAACCAATGCAGGTTCATAAGGATCACCATAGGGATTTCCAAATCCCATACTAATGTAGGTGACTAGTTTTTTGTTTTTCTTACTGCAAACATCGCGAATCTCTGCTAGTGTATTCAGCGCTTCTGTTATGCTCTTATTTGTATTACGTTGTTGAAAAGTTTCCGATATGGACAATGGAAATCCAAGGTAATTGATCGACTCAAATGATGCTGCCGTTTCTGCGCCCCGCGTGTTTGCCACAATAGCGAGTAAAGCAGTTTTTGAGTCGCCTACTTCTATTCCATTTAATACAGCTTCGGTATCCGCCATCTGGGGAACCGCTTTCGCCGAAACAAAACTTCCGAAATCAAGGATATCAAATCCAACCTGAAGAAGTTTGTTAAGATAAGTAATTTTTTTTTCAGTAGGGATAAACGTAGTAAGTCCCTGCATGGCATCTCGCGGACATTCCACGATTTTCACGTCATTCGTATGTTTAACCTTCATGTTGAAAAGTAGGATATATTTTGATCACACAATTATTCGAACAAAACGCGGTCTTCGCAAAAGACATTTTATCTCCCGGAAAATCAGAAAGAAGCAAATTTAAACCCGCTGATCGATTACGCGTTATTTTCCCCAATCAAATAATTAATTTGCTGTTTGTTAACTTGACAAATCATAAAACACTGACCTAACTATGCCATTACCAGAATATGGCGGCAACCTCGGTATAAAACGAGCTGCCCATTTATTAAGAAGGGCAACGTTCGGGGCTACACCAGCTCAAATACTGGAATACGCGCAACGCACTCCGGCGCAGGCAATCGCGTTGTTATTTCCGGCAACACCACTTCCCATACCTCCTCCACCCATTGATCCACAGACTGGTCAGGAATGGGTGACAACAGGAGCAACTGGTGCAAACAGCGAAGGATTTGATTTAGAACGTTACTTCCTTGGTTGGTTTCTTGGACAAATGATGAGTGCTGATGTTCCCGCGGAAGACTCGCTTGCACATGCAGCACGCGAAAAACTTGTCTTGTTCCTCCATACACATTTCACCGCCATTGCATCAAAAATTCAGAGCAGCAGAGCACTATATTTTCAAAACCAGCTATTCCGCCAATTCGCAACCGACAAATACGCACTGCCGGAAGTAAACTTTAAAACACTTACTATAAAAATCAGCATCGACAATGCGATGCTTGTTTTGCTGGATGGAAATCTAAACGTAAAAGGAAGTGAAAATGAAAACTATGCCCGCGAACTCCTCGAGTTATTTTCAATTGGACGCGGCCTGGAAGGCCATCCAAATCTTAAAAATCTAGATCCGGGTGATTATTACTTGTACACGGAAGAAGATGTTCAGGCCGCGGCCAGAGTTTTAACCGGCTGGGCTTTTGATGATTCTTTTCAATCGATTGATCCGGATACATTACTGCCACGTGGTGTCGTCAAAGGGAATCCAACGAATGCTTCCGCGCATGATAAGGATCCTAAGGTATTCAGTCATCGGTTTGGTGGTGCAACCGTAACGCCAGACACCTCCTTACTAAACGGAGATTTACCTACAGAGGAAAGCGCGCTGGATGAAATTCGTCAATTGGTAGATATCATTTATTCCAATCGTGATACTGCAAAACAAATCTGCTGGAAGATTTATCGATTCTTTGTTTACGCACCGCACGAGGAATATACGCCTGGAAGTCTCGTAGCACGCATCGATGAAGAGATCATTGAACTGATGGCGGATACTTTTATTGCCAGTGGCTACAAACTTCAGCCTGTAGTCGAGAACCTCCTGTGCAGCGAACACTTTTATGATTCGAACAATGGTGGGTTCATCGATGATAATTTTGGTGGTATCATTAAATCGCCAATCGACCTCGTTGTCGGTACACTGCGTACCTTCAGTTTTGAGTTGCCATCGATGAATACGGATGCAACGGGTTTCTATGAAAGAACGGGCGTGATGCTCGGCAGCATTGAAGAACTCGGAATGAATTTCTACGAACCGTTTGATGTAGCCGGCTACGAAGCTTATCATCAGTTTCCGATTTACCACCGATCATGGATCACACCAAATACACTGGCAAGAAGATATAATTTTATCCGCGATCTTTTTAACACCCTGAGTTTAAATCCATCCATCCTTGCCCTGAATGGTTTGGAATTTGTCCAACAGCATTTTAATGCGGAAGCGCCGGATGTCGACGAGCTTGTAAAAGCGTTGGCCAACTATCTTTTGCCCGTATCGCAAAATCTTTCGCTCACAGGAGTTGATGCAAATGCAGAGATCACGTATGAGCGCATGCAATATTTTAAGCTACGTTTCCTGGATAGTTTTGATGCGGCCTATTGGAACACAAGATGGAATGAATCTGCTGTTGACCTTCGTGAGCAACTGGATCTCCTTTTCAATGCGATGTTGCAATCGCCCGAGTATCAACTTCAATAATGAATGGACGAATGAAACAAAATCGAAGAGAATTTTTAAAGAAGCTGCCACTTGCCATGAGCATTCCATTTGCATTGGGTGGTATTCCACTTCGTGCAATGGCAGAAGACAACGCGCTTACACGAATGGCGAAGGCAAGCTTTGACAACCCGCGTGTTTTGGTCATTCTCCAAATGCACGGTGGAAATGACGGCTTGAATACATTAATTCCGGTTAAAAATTACGAAGAATATTTTAGCCGTCGCCCGAACATTGCCATCCCAAGAAAAAACAGTTCAAGGAAATACATAGAACTCGACAGTACATTACCACTCGACGCGCAGGTTGGTCTTCATCCCGATATGGCTGCCATGAAAGCCATGTATGACATTGGTCGCGTGTCCATCGTACAGGGCGTCTCGTATAAAAACAACAGTGGATCACATTTCCGTGGCCGCGACATCCAGTTCATGGGTGGTTCCGCGGAAGACTATTTGTCTTCAGGATGGATCGGACGATACATGGATCGGGAACTTCCTTCCGGACTTTCTTATCCGGAAGATTTTCCAAACGAACAATATCCTGATCCATTGGCCATTGAAATGGGAAATGATGTTTCCCTGATCTTCCATCAGGCGGGGAATATTCCGGTTTCAATTTCCATCAATGATCCGCAAGGGTTTGCCAATTTAATAGAAGAACTCGAAGGTTTCCAGGAAGCCGGTGTAGATCCACGTGGTCTCCCGCCTTCTCCATTGCTTGACAATTCTCCATATTATAATGAGTTGAAATGGATTCTCAGCCTGGAGGATAAATCAAAAGATTACTCCAAACGTATGGCTGACGTTTACAATATGGGTGGAGAAACGAGCGTAACATATCCAGAGAACTATCCATTCAACGCCCCCGATGGAAGTTACAGAAATCGTTTATCGCCACAGCTGAAACTCATCGCGCGTATGTTGGGTAGCAACGTTTGTAAAACGAAAGTTTTCCTCGTGAAGATCGGTGGTTTTGATACACATGCCGACCAGGTTGAAAACTATAACAGTACACTCGGTTCACACGCTGCTTTGTTATATCACATCACCACTGCGATGAAGGCATTTCAGGAAGACCTTCGTGCACGTGGTATCGAGCAGAATGTATTAACGGTAACCACGTCCGAATTTGGAAGACGAATCGGGTCAAATGGAAGTTATGGAACTGATCACGGAACAGGCGGACCGATCTTCGTTTTTGGCAGCGGTGTTAAACCTGGTCTTTCACAGAAAAATGAAATTGATCTCAGCTTATCGAATGTTGCCCTTCAATATGATTACCGCCAGGTATATGCCAGCATCGTAAGAGACTGGTTATTGAACGAATATGACGATACAACAGCAAAGGAAAAATTAGATGTGATTTTTCCTGGATTGACAACTACTGGTACCTCAGATGATGTTTTATTTGACGAAGATTTAAAACTCGCCCAACAGGTGATCACCGGATCGGAAGGATTTGTCAGTTCGCGTTTTACTTTAAGGGATTGTTATCCAAATCCAACAAAAGGAAAAACCGTATTTTCGTTCCGCGTTAATGCAGCCAATAACGTGAGCCTTGATTTGCTTGACGGCAACGGTAAAAAAGTAAAAGTGATTACCAATAAGCAATATGCTCCCGGCGATCATGAGGTAACCGAAAATCTGAGCGATTTACCATCCGGTAATTATGTTTATGAATTACGTTCAGGAAGTTTTAAACAAGCTAAAAAACTGGTCATTATAAAATAATGATGCTTACTTATCCTTAGACCCGATATGAAAAGACTTTTACTTATCATGACGTTGTGTGGTGTTGTACTCTGCACCTACGGACAAAAAAAACGGAAAACTACAACTTACAATAAGCCTAACAAAAAGCAGAACGACATATTTCTGCAAAAACAATGGTGGATTGGATTGAAAGCCGGCGTTAACTTATCAGATCCCCGGCTGGACAAAAGCTACGCCATTCTATCGCCAACAAATTACGAGGCTACCAACATTGACAAAGAATACGAAAGCTTTAAATCGTGGGGAAAGCAGATTAGCCTTGAAGCTACTTTTTATTTCAAAGGTTTCTCAGCCAGTATTCAACCCACGTATCAACATACCGGATTCCGGTACACCAATCATTTCGAATGGACAGACGGATCTCTGGAAGAAAATTCCACAAATCAACTTACATTGAACTACAATCAGGATCAACAGGTGGAGCATTTCGTTCTGCCGCTTATCCTGAAATACGAGGTGATTGGAAATAAGATCAGGCCGTACATTCAGGTCGGCGCCTTTGCCGGGTTTCTGCTGAATGCCAGCAAATCGGTAGAAGTTTCGGGTGTTGATTATGCTTCCGGCGGTAAAAGCAGTTTTAAGGAAGAACCCATTATCGTGGGTGCGAAAGATTTGTTTGCAAAAACACATTATGGCATACTCGGAGGTGCCGGTGTCTATTATAACCTTGGCAACATACGTCTTAACCTCGACATCCAGTACAAAATTGGAATGACCAATATTACATCCACAAAAAACCGATATGATAATGACAGACTGGCTGGCATCGGCGACGCCATGGATGATCTTACGCTGGATAACGTCGCCGTTTCTATCGGAACACTCTTTCCGTTGCGTTTTCTTTCCAGCGGGTTTAAATCTCTAGATCAAAAAAAATAAAGGCTATGCATTTGTCTATTCGCACCATTATATATTGTCTTTTTTTTATCGTGCCGCTTTCCTCCTGCCTCGAGGAAGCTGACCCGGCCTCTGAAAGTGAAAAATTCATCCGTTTCTTCGACCACGGTCAATTCAGTTCTTCTTTCAAGGCTATCGACATCATCGAATTGCCTTCCGGAGGATACCTGGTTTTAGCTGGCCGTGCTATTGAAGTAACGCCAGGACAGGTTTCCTACCAGGGTGTTTATCTGCTGAAAACCGATCAGTATGGAAATTTTGTTGGTGATCTAAATGTCGAAGAATCTTACATCAATGCATTGCCAGGAATTACAGAAGTTGATGGCAAATATTATTTCATTTGCACCTCAACAGAAGGAAACTACATGGCGCAGTTGGCATCTGTTGATATTAACCTTGAAGGAATTTCTTTTTCACCTTTAGGCCTTAGCCATCCTGGTGCAGTAGCGCCCTTAAAAAACATCAATAAGGATTTTATCGTCTTAAGTTATAATCCAGCCGATAAACAATCTGTGGTCTCTATCGTAAGCACCAGCGGAATGGTCACGCGATCTGCATCGTATTCCATCGGTGCTGGGAATGACCTTGTGGATGAAAAAATTCATGATCATTTTGCCGGCACGGGAAGAATCTTCCCCTTCCAGGTTGGTGAAGTATCGCCAGGGTTGTATTTCTTTAATGGATTTTATGATTATTCCTTATCGCTTGCGTTCGTAAACCTCAATGAGAGTGACAATAAAGCTTCGAGTGTGATTCGCACGGAATATGACGATGTAGGGTTCAGTACAGTTGTTCCAATTGGTGGTAACGTATTTGCGACCTCACTGTTCAACCAGGGTGATAATTTTCTTTATCCACGAACTACGTTGGCCACATCTTCCGGCGAAAGCTCAATCGAATTTGAAGGAGCGTTTAAACTTCCTGAGTTAGCGCCTTACAGTCCGGTAAAAATTCTGCGCACCCAGCTTAACGAAAAAAATGTTTTGGTTTACGGATCAAATACAAAGTCGAAACAAATCGGTCTATTCTTTTACGATGAGACCACTGGCGCACTTCTTGGAAACCGGTATGTAGGTTTCTCTAATCCCTTTGAGATCGGGAATGTAATCAAAACACTGGATGGCGGGTTGGCTATCGCCGGAACTACATACATCGCTGGACGCTTTGCACGTGTTACGATCATTAAGTTATCGAAGGATGAAGTTGAAAAAGAAGTAAAGTAAGAGGCTTCTACCAGGTAGCACATAGTTTGCCGCGGAAAATAAGAAGCACATGACGAGAATGATTATTTTCGTGTCAAACTTTTTATTATGCCTCCAATCCAGGAAAATGTATCGCTGCTTCCCTTCAATACATTCAAATTAGATGTATCGGCGCGGTATTTTACTCTTATCAAAACAATCGCTGACCTTCGCGAGCTTATTGAATCGCCGGTTTATCAATCACACCAAACTTTAATTTTAGGTGGAGGCAGCAACATGCTCTTCACCGGGAATTTTGACGGGCTGGTAATCAAAAATGAAGTAAAAGGAATCCAAACACTGGAAGAAAATGATGCGAACATCACGCTTCGGGTTGGCTCCGGAGAAAACTGGCATCAATTCGTCATGTATTGCGTTGATAAAAATTATGGTGGTTTAGAAAACCTGTCGCTTATTCCCGGGACCGTTGGAGCTGCACCGATGCAGAACATTGGTGCATATGGTGTAGAGGTTAAACATGTGATCGATGAGGTGGAAGGTATTGATCTTTCTTCCGGAAAATCAGTTACGTTCAATAATGAAGCCTGTCAGTTTGGTTACCGGGAAAGTATTTTCAAACACGAAGCACGTAATCGCTATTTCATCTCAAGTGTTACTTTAACCTTAACCAAAAAAAGTCATCCGTTCAATGTAAGTTATGGTGCGATTAAAGATACGTTAGTACAATTCGGCGTGGAGCAAATAAACCTGCGGACAATAAGCGACGCGGTTATCCACATTCGAAAAAGTAAGCTGCCGGATCCTGTGCATATCGGTAATGCCGGAAGTTTTTTTAAAAATCCGTCCGTCGACATTAGTGTTTATGAAGAACTAAAAGAAAAATTTCCTGCTATTCCAGGCTATAAAGAGCAAAACAACCTCGTGAAGGTACCAGCAGGATGGCTGATCGAACAATGTGGATGGAAAGGAAAAACGATTGGTCAGATTGGCGTACATGCTCAACAAGCCCTTGTACTTGTTCATTACGGAGGCAGCGAAGGAAAAAAAATCTGGGAACTCGCACTCCAGATTCAGGCTTCAGTAAAACAGAAGTTCGGTATTATACTTCAACCTGAAGTCAATGTGATCAGTGCATGATCATGTTACTTTCTTGATCATGACACTTCTGATTTTGTCAATTTCTTGTCAGTTCATTACTTGTTAAAAATCCGTCAACCAAAAATTTTTTTGGAAAAATTTTTTGATGTAAAAATTTTGTTATAACTTTTCGTATTGTTTAACAATAAATTCTAAACGCTATGGCAAAAACAGCGAAGAAAGCGGCAAAGAAGTCTGCAAAGAAGACTGCAAAAAAAGCTGCTAAGAAGAAGAAGTAATTAGGCAAGTCCTAAAAACTTTGCGAAGGGAAGTAAATGAGATTTACTTCCCTTTCGTTTTTTTAAACCTTCAGGATCTTAACCATCCGCTTCATTAAGGCTCAGGTCACTTCCGCTAGCCAGATAGACCCTTCTAAAATAACAATGCATCTCGGCATGGTATAATATTTTATAGCTGTTATTGGATATTCTTGTTGATCGAAAATGACTAAACCATTGTTCCCTCGTACCGCCAGAGATAAAACTGAAGCGCTAGCATTTTTTCCTAAGCAATCGACCCACGTGCTAACGAAAGTTGATGTTTCCTTTCAATACAGTGGGAGATGTTCATACGGTTGCGGAAATTTTGTGATTCAAGGTCTTGGGAACACCATAATGACCCCGTAACTTTCTTCTGATTTTAATATTATAATAAAAAGACCATGGCTAAAACAACCACTAAAACCACATCAAAAGCTCCGGCGAAGACTGCCGTAAAACCAACATCAACCGATTTATTGGAAACTGCCAGCGAAGAAGCATTGAAAAAATTGCAATCGTTGGGCGTTGATCAACAACTCCAGTCAGAATTGGAATGGTGTCTTGGAAGTTATCGGTTTGACAAAAATCCAAAAGGACTAAAAGAAACAGCAGGCCGTGCCTTAAAGGTTTTGAATGCTGAAAAGGCAAAAAAAACCAAAGGCGTAACCGTAAAACTTTTGGGCGATCTTGAAAAGGCACTCACCCAGTAGCGCCACCTAGATCAGGTGAGTCGCATTCAGTAAGTCGCCGGTATACTTCCTGACATCAACACCAAATTTCCGGAGGAACTCGACACCTTCGTCGGAAGCGATTCCTTTGTGTTCAGCGTATGACTTGTAGTAAATCACCTCACGTATACCCATTGAAAAAATAATACGCGCACAGGCAAGGCAGGGCGACAACGTTACGTAGAGTGTCGCCCCTTCAACTGAAGTTTTATTTTTTACAGCATAAAGGATGGCATTTTGTTCGGCATGAATGGCAAGCGAACATCCTCCTTTTGAATCACGCGGGCAACCTTCAACTGGCCACGCTTCATCACAATTGTGGGTGCCTGATGGAGGCCCGTTATATCCGATGGAAATGATGCGGGTATCTTTCGTAAGCACTGCGCCCACGTGACGTTTAATACAATGCGAACGTTTCGCCAGATTAACGGCAAGTTCCATATAGATTTCCTCAAAGGCAGGGCGACTCATAGCAGCAAAATTAAAACTTACCATCGAACTATTATTTACCTTAACAGATTTAAATCGGATGAACGCCGGGTTTTGAATAAATCTTATGCTAAAA
>Ga0196965_1000787_pt1 | contig 15146 bp, 16 predicted proteins | sample S1_20metaG_FD_148668 | JGI IMG/M metagenome (GOLD analysis project Ga0196965, IMG submission 148668) | Soil microbial communities from Anza Borrego desert, Southern California, United States - S1_20 | ecosystem: Environmental > Terrestrial > Soil > Desert | place: USA: California | collected... | reverse complement strand
ATCGTACACACAGAATGGCTGCTTCATCCGACTTTGCTGCCTGCACTGCTGTTTGGCATGGCGACAGTCCTCTTCCCCTTCCTGATCATGCAACCGGCATTAGGGCTAGGGGTAGCTGCGTCCAGGACACCTCATCCGGCAAAGGCGAGGCTTCGCAGCCTGGCATCGCATGCGGTCTTCGGGGTTGGCCTCTATGTCTCGGCTCTCGCGTTCAGCCTATTCATGTCGCATTGATAAATGAAACCGAGAATCACAGTCATCACGCTTGGCGTGGATGATCTGCAGCGCGCAGTGGCTTTTTATCGTGACGGCCTCGGCCTGGCAACCGAAGGCATAGTTGGTCAGGAATTCGAGCATGGCGCCGTAGCCTTTTTCGAGTTGCAGTCCGGAGTGCGCCTGGCGCTGTGGCCGCGCGAAAGCATCGCACATGACACCGGCCTTGCAGTGAGCCCACCAAGTTCTACGAACTTCACCCTCGGCCATAACGTGACTGCGAAAGCCGAAGTGGATGCCATCATGCTGCAGGCGGAGGAAGCCGGCGCAGAAATTGTAAAGCGCGCGCAGGATACCTTCTGGGGCGGGTATGCGGGATATTTCAAGGACCCGGACGGTCACTTGTGGGAAATCGTGTGGAACCCGCAAATGCTTCCTGACGAACCCTAAGCTTCCCTGCCCGGCTGTTACAATCCACTGATCCCCCTGATTCGATATGATCATGTCCAACGCACCTCTCCAACTTGATACCGATATCCAGCCCGACGCCGATGTCTACAAAACCTTGCTGGAATCCACCAAGGCCATTCCGTGGAAGATCGACTGGAAAACCATGACTTTCGCCTACATCGGCCCGCAGATCGAGGCACTGCTGGGCTGGGAGCCGGCAAGCTGGGTCAGCGCTAACGACTGGGCTGCGCGCATTCATGAGGAAGACCGCAACGATGTCGTGAATTTCTGCGTGACACAATCCAAATCCGGTATCGACCATGAGGCGGATTATCGTGCCCTGACCAAGGATGGCAATTACGTATGGATACGCGATGTGGTGCATGTGGTGCGCGATGCAGAAGGGGAAGTGGAGGCGCTGGTCGGCTTCATGTTCGACATCAGCGAGCGCAAGAAAACAGAGGAGAAACTCGTTGAACTGCAAAAGGAGCTGGAAGCCCTCTCCTACCGCGACAGCCTGACAGGCGTTGCGAACCGGCGCATGTTCGACTCCATCCTGGAGCGCGAGTGGGCCGATGCGCAGCGCAACCAGACGCCGCTATCGCTGGTCCTGCTCGATATCGACTACTTCAAGCAGTACAACGACCATTACGGCCATGTGCACGGGGATGAATGCCTCAAGCAGGTGGCGCAAACCCTGAGCGATGTAGCGACGCGCCCGCGCGATTTCCTGGCAAGATTCGGCGGTGAGGAATTCGTGCTGGTGCTGCCGCAAACCAATGCCGAAGCGGCAATGAAGATAGGCGAACGGTGCCGCGATTTCATCACCCATGCGCAGATACCACATGCCAAATCATTCATCGGAAACACCCTGACTGTGAGTCTTGGCATTGGCACTATTGTGCCGACAAGGGAAGACGACCCGACCGCCTTCATCAAGGAAGTCGACCGCCGCCTGTACGAAGCCAAGCAAAACGGCAGAAACTGCATCGTAGGAGGCTGAACACATGAGAAACCTGTTTATCAGTCTGCTATTATTTTTAGTGGCCAACAGCACCTCTGCTGCCGATAAGCTGCCCGATTTCGAAATACGCCCACTGGCTGAGAACGTCTACCTGCATATCTCCTACAAGGTGGTAGACAGATTCGGTCTGGTGGATTCGAACGGGCTCGTTGTCGTGGATGATGGTGACGCCTACATCATTGATACGCCGTGGTCAGCGCAGGATACGGAGAGGCTTCTTGAATGGATTGCGGCACGGGGCCTGACTATCAAGGGCAGTGTTTCCACGCATTTTCATGAGGATCGTAGGGCCGGCATTGAAGTTCTCAATGCGAGATCCATCCCCACGCACGCTTCAAAGCTGACCAACGCATTGCTAAGCAAAGCCGGCAAAGCTCAGGCCAGCCGCGCGTTTGACAACAATTTCTGGCTGGTCGAGGATCAGATTGAAATCTTTTACCCCGGGCCGGGACACTCGCAAGACAATGTTGTGGTGTGGCTGCCGAAACCAGGCACGCTGTTCGGCGGCTGTTTTATCCGCGCTGCTGAAAGCACAAGCCTGGGCAATGTCAGCGATGCCTTTGTCAGTCAATGGCCGGAGTCGGCAGCAAAAGTACTTGGCAGATATAAAACCGCTCGCGTTGTTGTGCCGGGGCATGGCAAAGTCGGAGATGCTTCTTTGCTGCAGCACACCAGGACTCTGGCGTTGGAAGCTTCCCACAAATCTTCCAAACCAGCTAAAGATGAGTAGCCACCGATGCTACGTATCGGCGTCATTTCGGATACGCACGGGCTGCTAAGACCGGAAGCGCTGGCAGCCTTGCAAGGCTGTGACCACATCATTCATGCCGGCGATATTGGTAACGAAAATATCCTGCAGATACTCGGTGAAATTGCAGCCGTTACCGCAATCCGCGGCAACAACGACAAAGGCACTTGGGCAAAAGCACTGCAAGAAACCCGGCGACTGCAATTCGAAGATGTGTATCTATATGTCATTCATGACATCAAAGAACTCGACATCCAGCCGGCAGCTGAAGACATCTCGGTCGTCATATCCGGGCATTCGCACAAGCCGGTGATCAAGCAAGATGATGGCGTGCTTTACCTCAACCCCGGGAGCGCCGGACCACGGCGTTTCAAGCTGCCGATCACTGTGGCCGAACTGATCATTGACGAAAAATCGATCGCGCCGCGCATCACACAGTTGGGATAATCGCAATTACACATAGGAGGACCTTCAATGAAGCTACCCCAGCTCGCAACGACGCGAAGAGTCGTTTGGGTAATAACTGTGGCAATCCTGGCTATCTGTTCGTGGTTCACCCAGCTTGATACCAATGCGACCCAACTTGCTGATGAGGGCTTGAAGCGGGCGCTGATCAGCTTTGCCACGGCAAGAACACTCAATGCGGTGATTTCAGTGGCGCAAGGCACCGAAGTTGCGGTACAACCCGCCGGCGTGGGTCTGACATTCACACCCGGTCAAGTGCTCGATCCCCTGAACGACCTGGTGGAACAGTTCTCCAACCTGATGCTGATTGCCAGCGTTTCGTTCGGCGTACAGAAAGTACTCATGTCCATCGGCGCCTATTGGCTGGTGCCCTTGCTGCTGACGATGACTACAATGGTGTGGGCGGTTTTCTATTTTCTGCAACGCTCCGCATCCGCCTGGCTGACACGTTTATTGATGCTCTTGCTGCTGGTCCGCTTTGCGATTCCGGTAGTCACCATTGGCACGGATATGCTGTTCAAGGAATTCATGTCGAGTGATTACCAATCCAGCCAGCAGGCAGTCACCAGTGCATCGGGTAATCTGGATAAACTTGCTTCACCCGTGCCCACGCCCAAGCAGGAGCAAGGCGTGCTGGGCAAACTTAAAGGCTGGTGGTCGGAGAATGCGGATGTGAAACTGCGTTATGCGCAATTGAAGCAGACGGCAGAACAAGCCATTGAACACATCGTGAGACTCATGGCCATCTTTGTGCTGCAGACGCTGCTGCTTCCGCTGTTGCTTCTCTGGCTGCTTTACGGTTTGGCACGACGCAGCTTCGAGTGGGCTTAAGGAACAGCGGTGGTGCATAGCTTGTTGGCGGATGTCGTACTCATCCTTCATCTGGCGTTTATTCTGTTTGTCGTGGCCGGCGGGCTATTGGTATTACGCTTTCCCCGGGTAGCGATTGCTCACATCCCTGCCGTGCTGTGGGGCATCTTCATTGAACTGACTGGCGGCATCTGTCCGCTCACCCCGATGGAGAACCGGCTACGTCATATGGCCGGAGAATCCGGCTACTCTGGCGGCTTTATCGAGCATTACCTGATGCCGGTGATTTATCCGCATGGGCTCACGCGGGATATCCAGTTCGTGCTGGCCGGCGTGGTCATCATCGTCAATCTGGCGGCCTACGGTTTGTTAATCTACTGCAGCCGCAAACGGCGGGATTAGTCGAAACTCAGGTTTTCGGCCTGGCGTACTTCCAGCGCGTCCATGACTTCGCTGCGTTGCTGGGTCGACATATCCCACCATTCACGGATTTCTTCAATGGTGCGGTAGCAGCCGAGACACAAGCCGGTCGCTTCACTCATGGTACAAACCCCAATACATGGGGACTGGATTTCTTGCTGGTCGGAGGGCGGCATAGCGATGTACTTATGGAAAAGTGCAGCATTTTACCAGCCCTGCCCTGCTTCGCAGTCAAATCAGCGCAGCGTGCCTATGTACTGCTTGACGCCCGGATCAAGCTCCAAATCTTCCAGCTCGCCCTCTTCAGCGACTACCCTGGGCGGAGGCTCAACCGGCATGATGAGAGGCTTGCCGAACACGAGCTCCTCCAATCGGTTGACGTGAGAGGCAAGCTCTTCCAGCCCGGGCCTGCGCCCCAGAGTAATGATCTCGCGTGCGTAGTCTTCATTGCGCACCAGCCATTCGACATCCACCACGCGGTTGATCTTGCGCCGCAACGCGATATACAAGTGCGCGGCGATTGCAGTCCTTTCTGCTGCGTTGTCTCTATCGTTCATGATGTGACCCTTTCAGCATGTTGAGAAATATCCAGGCCATCGTATTCATCCTCGGGTGTAACGCGCAGGCCGACGAACGTATCCACCAGCCACAGGATGATCCAGGTGACGATGCCGCTGTACAGCAAGGTGGAAAATGCACCGATGATCTGCAGCGTGACATTGCCATCGGCACCGCTGATGGCCTTGTCCACAAATACGCCGGTCAGGATGGCGCCGACAATGCCGCCGACACCGTGGATGCCGAATACATCCAGCGAATCATCCGCTCCCAATAAACGCTTCAATCCGGTCGCGCCCCAGTAACAGAAGAGACCGGCAGCCAGGCCGATCGCCAGCGCGCCCTGCACATCGACGAAGCCGGAAGCCGGAGTGATTGCGACAAGCCCACCCAGCGCACCCGAAACAGCGCCCAGCAGCGTAGCGTGCTTTTTCTTGATCCATTCAATCATCATCCAGGTCAGTGCGCCGGTAGCAGTGGCAAGCTGGGTCACCAGCATCGCCATACCGGCACGGCCGTCTGCGGCAACGGCAGAACCTGCATTGAAACCGAACCAGCCCACCCACAGCAGGGAAGCGCCCATCAGGGTGTAGACGAGGTTGTAGGGTGGGAACGGCTCACGACCATAGCCGCGCCGTGCACCCAGCATGTAGGCGCACACGAGGCCAGCAATACCGGCATTGATGTGCACGACCGTGCCGCCGGCGAAGTCCAGCACACCCTGGGAAGCCAGCCAGCCGCCCGGTTCCCATACCCAGTGCGCGACCGGGGCGTAGACGAAGATGGACCACAGCAACAGAAAGATCATCATGGCCGAGAAGCGCATTCTTTCAGCAAACGCACCGGTAATCAGTGCCGGCGTGATGATGGCGAATGTCATCTGGAACATGATGAAGACGGATTCCGGAATGGCGGGCGCGATGTGACTGACGCTGACTTCATTAGCCTGCTTGAAGTAGGTAAGGCCGTCGAGCAACACGCGATCCAGGCTGCCAATGAACATGCTGCCAGGCGTGAACGCGAGGCTGTAGCCAATGACCACCCATACCACAGTCATCAGGCAGCAGATGGCAAAGCTCTGCAATGCGGTCGCGAGCGCGTTTTTCTTGCGCACCATGCCGGCATAGAACAGGGCCAGGCCGGGTATCGTCATCAACAGGACCAGTGCTGTCGCAGTCAGCATCCAGGCTGTATCGCCGGTGCTGATGTTGTCGAAACTTGTGATGTACGGCGCGGTGGGCGGCGGCAGTTCGACCGGCGCGGGAGCGGGATCGTTTGCCGCAACAGCCTGGACTGCTGAATTCAAGGCAGGTTGCGTCAATTCCGATGCTGCGTAGTCCGGAGCCGCCGATTCCGCAGATGTGCCGGCCTCCACATCTGCCTCCACCTCCGCAGCTTCGGCTGGCATGGTCGCCGGCTCGGTTTCAATCTGGGCCGCTTCCGGTGCTTCCGCTACCGGCCCCGCCATTGCAGCGCCCGAGAACATGGACAGAACCATGAAAGCACTCAGGCAGACTCCCCTTTTAAGATTGATGTTCATGCTACCCCCTTGTTTTCAATTTATTAGGCAACAGATTTACTTGCTGAAAAATTCCTTGGGCGAATACGTCGTGCCCGCCAGGGTTTTGCTCGTTTCCTTGATGGCCTGCCGCACAATCAGGATGGCCGTCTCCCTGTCTATCTTCTCCTGCAGCCATACCACCAAGTGGCTTAGCAGTGCTTTGAGCTGACCCGGACGATAAGGCCGGACCTGTTCGGCATCGCCGTTGTTCAGCAGGTCCAGCACCTGCTGCTGCTGGGCAGGTGACCAAGGCAGGTTATCCACCACCTCGATCAGGAACTGGCTGCTTCCGGCTGCCACCTGCGGACCGTGCTGCTCGATGGCTGCCATCAGTGCCGGCAACAGCGATTTGAAACAGTCGAACTCGGGCGTGCGGAGCGAGGGCGGCTCCAGCAATGTTTTGCTGGGCTTGATCACAACCTCTTTTCTGACTTTCGCCTTGACGTTGACGGGGTCGGGCAGCTGATCAGGCAATGGCCTCAGCTCGTTGACACTCCCAACCAGCGCCCGATTCATTGCACGCACCAATTCATGGTGTCGCCCCGGCTGACCATAGGTTTCGCATACTTCACGTGCGAATTGATTCAATCCGCCGAATACGGATCCGGTCGCCGAGAATTTTTTTACCCAGGCGTGCAGCGCAATCGCGGCGTCACTTTCCGCCAGGATGCCGCACAAGGCATGATGGATTGCCCGTTTCTGCAAGGCCAGCTGGTCGGTGAGATCAATCTGTTTATCCATGCACTCCCCCTTGAAGGTATCTTGAGTTGTTGGTTTTCTCATTCCATGAATCGGAATGTGTTACCTGGGAGGTGAGCAAGACATGTGCCAAAGGGTGGCACAGCGCAGAATGGCGGTGTAGAGAGGTATAACGAAAAGTGGCGGCCAGGGCCGCCACTAATGGATGCAGCTAGCTGATCAGCTCAGCTTGCCGTGACACTGTTTGTACTTCTTGCCGGACCCACACGGGCATGGATCATTGCGCCCTACTTTGGTGCCCGTGCGTTCAAAGGGAACGGCAGCAGCAGGCTCGCCGGCCTCTTCAGTCACTTTACCCAGCGCTTCGTCGTAGTCCGCGTGCTGGTACTGCACGTTCTCAGGCTCAGCTGGCTTTTCGACCGCATCAACATCGGCCTGGCTTCTGACCTGTACCAGCATGGTGATCTGCGTGACTTCGCGCTTGACGGTATCCAGCAGCGATGAGAACAGCTCGAACGCTTCACGCTTGTATTCCTGCTTGGGGTTTTTCTGCGCGTAGGAACGCAGATGGATACCCTGACGCAGGTGGTCAAGCGCCGCAAGGTGCTCGCGCCAATGGTTGTCCAGGCTTTGCAGCATGACCGAGCGCTCGAATTGGCGCATGATGTCGTTGCCGGCCATACCCTCTTTTTCGCGATAGGCGTCGTCTGCAGCGTTGATGATGTGCTCGCGGATCAGTTCCTCATGCAGCTCGGGATTGGTCTCAAGCATCTTCTGCAGCGGAATCGCCATGCCAAGCTCGGCTTCCAGGGCTTTCTCCAGCCCAGGCACATCCCACTGCTCTTCCACACTCTCGGGCGGGACGTAAGTTGAAATAGTCTCGTTGATGACGTCATGGCGCATGGCCACGATGGTGGTGCCGATGTCCTCTGCTTCCAGCAACTCATTGCGCTGCTCGTAGATCACCTTGCGCTGGTCATTGGCCACATCGTCGTACTCCAGCAGCTGCTTGCGGATGTCGAAGTTGCGACCTTCGACCTTGCGCTGTGCATTCTCGATGGCACGCGTGACCCAAGGGTGCTCGATGGCCTCCCCTTCGGGCATCTTGAGACGTTCCATGATGGCGGAAACGCGGTCGGAAGCGAAGATGCGCAACAGCGGATCTTCCAGTGACAGATAGAACCGGCTGGAGCCGGGGTCGCCCTGACGGCCGGCGCGACCGCGCAGCTGGTTATCCACGCGCCGTGATTCATGGCGCTCGGTGCCCACGATATGCAAACCGCCGGCTGCCAACACGGCATCGTGACGCTTTTGCCATTCCGCACGCAGATTGCTGATGCGGGTTTCCTTATCTGCATCGGACAGGTTGGCATCATTGTGGACTTCGGCGATTTCCGGCTCGGGGTTGCCGCCCAGCACGATATCGGTACCACGGCCTGCCATGTTGGTGGCGATGGTGATAATACCCGGGCGGCCGGCCTGAACGATGATATGGGCTTCACGCTCATGCTGCTTGGCGTTGAGCACCTGATGCTCGAGCTTGGCCTGGTTGAGCAGCTGGGAAATCAGTTCGGAGTTTTCGATGGAGGTGGTACCGACCAGCACGGGTTGGCCCCGCTTCTGACAATCCTTGATATCCTCGATGACGGCATCGTATTTTTCCTTGGCCGTGCGGTAGACCTTGTCCATCATGTCCTTGCGCACCATGGGGCGATGGGTCGGGATCACTACGGTTTCCAGGCCATAGATCTGGTTGAATTCGTAGGCTTCGGTATCGGCTGTGCCAGTCATGCCCGCAAGCTTGTTGTACATGCGGAAGTAATTCTGGAAGGTAATCGAGGCGAGCGTCTGGTTTTCCTTCTGAATGGGCACTCCTTCCTTGGCTTCCACTGCCTGGTGCAGACCATCGGACCAGCGTCGGCCCGCCATCATGCGCCCGGTAAATTCATCCACAATTGTTACTTCGCCGTCGCGCACCACGTAATGCTGGTCGCGGTGATACAGCGAATGTGCCTTGAGTGCGGCATACATGTGATGTACCAGCGTGATATTGGCCGCATCGTACAGGCTCGTGCCTTCTGTCAGCAGGCCGGCGTCGGCCAGCAGCGACTCCGCATGTTCGTGTCCCTGTTCGGAAAGTAGCACCTGGTGGGATTTCTCATCCACCCAGTAATCACCTTCGCCTTCTTCTTCCTTCTGGCGGATCAGTTGCGTGGCGATGCCGTTCATCTGCACATACATATCCACACTGTCATCGGCCTGACCAGAGATGATCAGCGGCGTCCGTGCCTCGTCGATCAGGATGGAATCCACTTCATCCACCAGCGCGTAGTTGAGCTCGCGCTGCACGCGTTCGCCGATCGTATGCACCATATTGTCACGCAGGTAGTCGAACCCGAATTCATTGTTGGTGCCGTAGGTGATGTCGGCAGCGTAAGCTTTCTGCTTCTCGTCGTGCGGCATCTGCGAGAGATTGATGCCGATGCTGAGGCCCAGGAAATTGTAAAGTCGCCCCATCCACTCGGCATCGCGGCGAGCCAGGTAATCATTGACGGTGACCACATGCACGCCCTTGCCGGTTAGTGCATTGAGGTAGGTGGGCAAAGTCGCAACCAGTGTCTTGCCTTCACCCGTACGCATTTCAGAAATCCGACCGGAGTGCAGCACCATGCCGCCGATGAGCTGCACATCGAAATGGCGCATATTGAGCACGCGCCGGCCGCCTTCGCGCACGACCGCAAATGCTTCCGGCAGCAGGGCATCCAGCGATTCGCCGTCCTGATAACGTTGCTTGAATTCCGCAGTCTTGGCGCGTAACTGCTCATCGCTGAGCGCCTGCATGTCGCCTTCCATCGCACTGATGGCCTGGACCTTTTGGTAAAACTGCCTGACGAGCCGGTCGTTACGACTGCCGAAGAATTTCTTGAACAACGTGGATAACATGGAGTAGCACCAACTTTCCGCTGCGCGGAAACCTCTCAAAAGACTGGATCGATTAGGGAATAAGCGATTTTAAATGTAGTCGGACATTCTACACAAATAGCATGGGGCAAAAGTATGGCTCAGCCGGGAAGTTTTGCTCGTCCTTGCAGGTATTTGCGCGGGTCAAGCGGCGCGCCTTTCATGCGCACTTCGAAGTGCAGATGGGCGCCTGTGGAGCGACCGGTGCTGCCAACCTTGCCGATGATCTGTCCCTTCTGAACACGCTCGCCCGCTTTAACCAGAATGGCTGAAGCATGGGCATAGCGTGTTTCCAGGCCGGAGCCGTGGTCTATCTTGATGAGCTTGCCGTAATCCGGGGTATTGGTGGCGACCCTGACGATGCCGGTCGCAGCAGCATAAATGGGCGAACCCATGGAAGCCATGAAATCAAGGCCTTCGTGAAAGGCCATCTTGCCGGTGAAAGGGTCAACACGCCAGCCGTAACCCGAAGAGTTGTAACCTACGCCCACCGGCTTGCCGCTGGGCATCGTGCTTTTGCGCATGCTCTGCTGCACCAGCAGGCTTTCCAGCATTTCCAGCCGGTCGCTGCGATGCTCGACCTCTGCCATGAGTTCATCGACTTTCTGTTTGAGCTGGTCTTCGGTCAGACCGTAAGCATCGACTTGCGGGCCACCGCGATTGGCGCCTTTAGTCACTTCCAGCTCTTTTTCCTTCATACCTGCCAGCTCAGCCAGGCGATCGCCCAGCGCATCGAGACGGGTCACACGGGCCTGGATTTCTCCCAGTTGCAGGGCTAGCGCATCCAGGTGTTCCTGGTGGTGGTTCAGGGTGAATTGCAGGGGATTCTGGATAAGAGACTTAACGCCTTGGTGCTTGCCGGAGCCCTGTGGCAGAATGAAGGCCAGAGTCAGCATCACCGACAGCGCGACCAGCGCTGCCACCAGCAGCAGCACTTGCAGCAGGCTCAGCGTTCTGGGCCGCGCCATGCTATTTGAGACAAAGATGATGTTCATGCAAATCCCCTTTTTGCGAGGTCCCCGGCATGCGTCGCATTAGTTCATTATTCAATGACAATGCCGAGTTGGCGGCCTTATCCGGCCGGGCGGACAGTCTGGCTGTCTCGCAAAAATTCTGGCGGGCAGTAGTGCCCGACCCCCTTAAGCATTTTACGCAGGCCGGCGGCATCAAACACAAGCGCCTGACCGTGTATGCGGACAATGGCGCAATCGCCGCCAAAGTCAAATTATTATTGCCTAGTCTATTGATAAAGCTACAAAAGCAAGGGCTTGAAGTTACTTCAATTCGGGTGGAAGTGCAAGTCAAATCTTCCCCGCGAAAGCCGGCCAGACAGCCTCGCAGCATCAGCGCGCAGACCTCGTCCCGCCTGCGTGCGCTGGCCCATGAGCTTGACGGGTCGGCACTGGGTGAAGCACTGGCTCGGCTGGCGCGCAGGAGCTGAAGCTGGATTCCGGATTCATCATCGAGGCAGAGGCGTTGACCAAACGCTTCGGGCAGGTCACCGCCGTGGACGGCATCAGCTTCAGAATGCGCCGAGGCGTTACTACGGCACTATTGGGCGGTAACGGCGCGGGCAAGACGACCACGCTGGCCATGCTGCTGGGCTTGCTGCTGCCCACTTCGGGGAGTATCAGGATACTGGATGAGAACATGCTGCAGCACCGCTATCGCCTGTTGCACCGGATGAACTTTTCCTCGCCTTATGTCGACCTGCCGCATCGGCTCACAGTACGCCAGAATCTGACGGTATATGGCCACCTATATCGTCTGCGGGATCTCAAGAGCCGCATCGAACAACTCGCTGCTGAACTGCACCTCGCCGACTTTCTGGATCGTCGCTACGGGAAACTGTCAGCCGGCCAGAAGACACGGGTATCGCTGGCCAAATCGCTGCTCAACGAACCGGAACTGCTGCTGCTCGATGAACCAACGGCATCGCTGGATCCAGATACCGCCGACACCATACGCACGCATCTCGAGCACTATCAGAAACGCACTGGCGCCAGCATCCTGCTGGCTTCGCACAATATGTCCGAAGTGGAACGCATGTGTACTGACGTCATCATGATGCGGCAAGGCAAGATCGTGGATATCGGCGCGCCTGATGCACTGATCGAACGTTACGGGCGCAGCTCCATGGAAGAAGTGTTCATCGATATCGCGCGCAACCAGCGTAATGGGGCTAACGCATAATGGCTGCCGACGTTGACTTCTCCCCGCGCCGCATCCAGGCGCTGCTGCTGCGGCACCTCTACCTCATGCGGACTTCCTGGCCGCGCATCCTGGAGATGATTTACTGGCCGACAGTGCAGATGATTCTGTGGGGTTTCATCACGCTTTATCTCAGGAATAACGACAGCTTCATCATGCAGGCAGGCGGCGTACTGATCTCGGCCGTATTGCTGTGGGATGTGCTGTTCCGCGGGCAGCTTGGCATCGCACTGGTGTTCATGGAAGAGATGTGGTCGCGCAATCTCGGGCATCTGTTCGTAAGCCCGCTGCGGCCTTACGAGCTTGTGGTTTCGCTGGTTCTCATGAGCCTGATTCGCACCCTGATCGGCGTGGGCGGCGCGGCACTGATCGCCATCCCGCTGTTCGATTTCAACATCTTCACTTTGGGTTTGCCGCTACTGAGCTTCTTCCTCAATCTCATCGTCATGGGCTGGGCTATCGGCCTGCTGGTTGCGGGCATCGTGCTGCGCTACGGTCTGGGTGCGGAGAGCGTCGCCTGGGTAGCCGTGTTTGCCATCCAGCCCATCAGCGCTATTTATTACCCGGTTACGGTATTGCCCGAATGGCTGCAACCCGTGGCTTGGAGCCTGCCTTCCAGCTATGTATTCGAAGGCATGCGCGAACTGCTGTTCGAGCATCGCTTCAATACCACACTGCTGTGGCAATCCATGGTGCTTAACGTGGTATATCTGGTCGCCGGCATTGCGGCATTCCTGGCATTCTTCCGCGCAGCCCGGCGGCAAGGCTTGCTGCTGCAGATCGGCGAATAGACAGTTGTCCAGTCATAAAAAAAGCCTGCCGGTCGGCAGGCTTTTTGTGCAGCAGTCGCTTAAAGGATAGGAATAATCAGCAGCGCCACAATGTTGATGATCTTGATCAGGGGATTCACGGCAGGTCCTGCAGTGTCCTTGTAAGGATCGCCAACGGTGTCGCCGGTCACTGCGGCCTTGTGTGCTTCTGAACCCTTGCCGCCATGATGGCCGTCTTCGATGTACTTCTTGGCGTTGTCCCAGGCACCGCCGCCGGTCGTCATGGAAATGGCAACGAACAAGCCGGTAACGATGGTACCGATCAGCAGGCCGCCCAGCGCCTGCGCGCCGAGGAAATAGGCCACGAGGATGGGCACCAGCACCGGCAGCAATGAAGGCACGATCATTTCCTTGATGGCGGACTTGGTCAGCATGTCCACCGCACGGGAATAATCGGGCTTGGCCTTGCCAGTCATGATGCCTGGAATCTCCTTGAACTGGCGACGCACTTCCACCACGACCGACGCTGCGGCACGACCCACCGCTTCCATCGCCATGGCGCCGAACAGGTAAGGAATCAGGCCGCCGATGAAGAGGCCGATGATGACGTAATGGTTGGATAGATCGAAGGTTGTCATTTCACCGCCATGTGCACTGAGTTCATGCGTGAAGTCGGCAAACAGCACGAGTGCGGCAAGACCGGCCGAACCGATGGCATAACCCTTGGTCACGGCCTTGGTGGTATTGCCGACAGCGTCCAGCGGATCGGTAATGTTGCGGATGGCAGGCGGCAGCTGTGCCATTTCGGCAATGCCGCCGGCGTTATCGGTAATCGGGCCGTAGGCGTCGAGAGCAACGATGATGCCTGCCATGGACAGCATGGCAGTAGCGGCAATTGCGATGCCATAAAGCCCGGCCAGGTAATGTGCGCCCCAGATACCCAGGCAGATGACCAATACCGGAGCAGCGGTAGCCTTCATGGAAATACCCAGGCCGGCAATGATGTTGGTCGCGTGGCCAGTTGTGGAGGCTTCTGCTACGTGCTGGACTGGCTTGTATTCGGTCGCCGTGTAGTACTCGGTAATGACCACCATTGCGGCTGTGACCAGCAGGCCCACGATGGAAGCCAGGAAGATATTCATGGTGGAAATGCCCAGGGCGTTATCGGCCATCATGGCATCGGTCACGAAATAGAAAGCTATCGCAGACAGAATGCCTGCTACAGCCAAACCGCGGTACAGGGCATTCATGATCTTGCCGCCATCGCGCGCCTTGACGAAATAGGTGCTGATGATGGAAGCAATAATGGAAACCCCGCCCAGCACCAGCGGATAAACCGCGGCATTGACCGAATCAGGCATCAGCAATGCACCTAGCAGCATGGTGGCGATAATCGTGACAGCATATGTCTCAAACAGGTCGGCCGCCATGCCGGCGCAGTCGCCCACGTTGTCGCCTACGTTATCGGCAATCACCGCAGGATTGCGCGGATCATCTTCAGGAATGCCGGCTTCCACCTTGCCGACGAGGTCGGCGCCGACGTCAGCGCCCTTGGTGAAGATGCCGCCGCCGAGACGTGCAAAGATTGAAATCAGCGAGCTGCCGAAGGCGAGCCCAACCAGTGGCGCCAGGCTGACTGCCGAGCCTTCCGGTGTAATGGAGGCCAGATAAGCATAGTAGCCAGCCACGCCCAACAGGCCCAAGCCAACCACCAGCATGCCGGTAATCGCGCCGCCGCGGAATGCGACTTGAAGTGCGGCATTGATGCCGCCATGGGCAGCCTGGGCGGTGCGCAGATTGGAACGCACCGAGATATTCATGCCGATGTAACCGGCTGCAGCAGAAAGCACGGCGCCGAGTGCAAAGCCGAAGGCGGTCAGCATGCCCAGGGTGGGCCAGATGATGGCAAACAGGATGACACCGACAATACCGATGGTGGTGTATTGCCTGTTGAGATAGGCAGAAGCGCCTTCCTGAATTGCAGCGGCAATCTCCCGCATGCGTTCATTGCCGGTTGGCTGTGCCAAAACCCATTTGATCGTAATTCCACCGTAGACAAGCGCGAGAACTGCACACGCCAGAGCAAACACAAGACTTTGCGACATCAACAATCTCCCCTTCTATACAAAGGCTGAAATCTGGGCCAGCCATTGAGCCCGATGGACCGGAAAGCTGCAGGCGAATCATGCCGCACGGCACGATGCTACGTGCCTGCCGCGTTGCAGCTTACCGGAATTTTTCAGCTTGTGAAAGCGA
>Ga0196965_1000786_pt1 | contig 15150 bp, 8 predicted proteins | sample S1_20metaG_FD_148668 | JGI IMG/M metagenome (GOLD analysis project Ga0196965, IMG submission 148668) | Soil microbial communities from Anza Borrego desert, Southern California, United States - S1_20 | ecosystem: Environmental > Terrestrial > Soil > Desert | place: USA: California | collected... | reverse complement strand
CGACTGGATAACCACGTTAGCCCTGTGAATTACTCTGTACAAACCCTGCCATACAGAAAACATTACAGGATTTGATGCATCCAACGTTCCTTCAATTACCTGTCTTCTTTGAAGTTCCAGATTCTCACCTCCGGGCTGCATATCGTCTCCTCTCATATCGTGCAGAAAAAAGTATTCCCTTGCGTACAGATCTAATCCCTGCCACGCCGCATACACTCCATTAACTCCGGTAACAAGCTCCTTTTCATTGAGGTAATAGATCTCGGCTGAAAGGTCATTCTTGTTTATTTTATCCAGCAAATCCTCGCTACATCCCGATGCCAACGCGAATATCAAACACGCTTTTAATATTGTATTTCTAACTCTCATATCAATTATTATTTAAGACTTACAATCCTATTTGCACTCCTACTGTGATGGTTCTTGGCTGCGGATATTGGCCATAGTCAATTCCATTTTGAAAAGACGCGTTTGCACCATTCCCGTTAAATGCACCGATTTCCGGATCGTAACCACTTTTATATTTTGTCCACGTAAGAAGATTTGTAGCCGATAAGTAGATTCTTAATTTCGTAAGGCTGCTGTTTGTGATTGCTCCGAGCGTTTCAGACGGTAAAGAATAGCCCAGCGTTAGGTTTTTGATGCGCATGTAAGAACCGTCTTCAACAAATCGGTCTGATGCTCTTGAATTTAGATTCGGATCACCTGAAACAGCACGCGGTACTGATGTAGATTGGCCCGGTGTGGTCCACGCATCTAACACAGCTGTACCCGCATTGAACAGCCTTGTCATTCCTTCCAGGTGGTACTTTGTTGTGCTATAGATCTGGTTACCTTGCACGCCTTGAATAAAGAGCGTTGCATCAAAGTTTTTCCAGTTTGCACTGAAGTTAAAGCCGTAGGTAAAGTCAGGGATATACTTGCCTAATTTCGTTTTATCATCAGCATTAATTACACCATCCCCGTTCTTGTCCCGGAACATAATATCACCAGGGGCGGCGTTGTCCTGATATTTCGTTGCAGGATCTCCATCAATAGCGTCTGCAGCATTAATTTCTTCTTGTGTTTGGAAAATTTTCTCCACCTGGTATCCATAGAAGAATGAAATCGGATCACCTACTCTCGTAAGTGTCAGGTTGTCACCGTACCAGTTTTCGCGTGCGAAGGAATTACCTTTATCTCCAAGGCTAACAACCTCATTGCGTATGATTCCCATGTTTGCATTGGCGCTCCATTTGAATTCCCCTTCCTGAGCACTGTATCCAAGTTGCCATTCAATTCCTTTATTACGAACGGACCCCGCATTGGCAGTAGGTGCAACATCGTAACCCAACGAGGTCGCTATGGGCCTACCAAGAATCATGTCTCTTGTGAGGTTGTTGAAATACTCAACCGAGAAATTAACCTTGTTTCCAAAAAGGCCTGCATCAATACCAACGTTTAGCATTTCCACTTCCTCCCATTTCAGCTCTGTATTCGCCATCGCGTTGATTGTGTATCCTTGAGTCTGAACGCCTGAAGAACGATCAAATTCATAATAAGTATTATTTGTCAATGTGGCCTGATATGCGTAATTCCCGATATTGTTATTACCAACAAACCCATAGCTACCGCGAACTTTTAGTTCTGAAATTGCGGATGACAATTCCTGCATGAAAGGTTCTTCACTTATTCGCCAGCCTGCAGAGACAGAAGGGAAATTTCCCCATTTGTTGCCTGGAGCAAACCGCGATGAACCATCTCGACGAAACGATGCTCCAAATAGGTACTTGCCGTTAAAATCATAGTTTACACGTCCAATGTAGGAAATGAGAACCTGCTCCTGAATATCACCGTTGGTCTGTGGCGAAGCGACACCTCGAGGTATATTAATTGCATCCGTTATTTCATTGGTTCCTGAGGCGGTAATAAAAGAGCTTCTGGAGGATTGTTTCTCTGCAATAATGTCAACATTAAGATTGTGTTTACCGAATGATTTGTTTACTGTTAACTGATTTGTGAGTGTAGGAGATACCGAATTTGACCGTGTTTCAGAAATATTCGCAAATCCCCTGTTATCATATCCACCGGCACCGCTGCTATATGATGGACTGAAGTTATTATTTATACTGTTCGAGATGTTTACGCCAGCATGAAACCTGTACGTCAACCAGTCCATAAGCTTTACGTTAAGATAACCTGTAGCGAATATCCCGTTACCAGTGGTATAGTTCTCATCGAGTATAGCTCTTCTTACAGGCTGGGTCGGATCAGATGCATCAACGGCTTGAGGCCCAAAAAAACCGCCGACATTATCTGGATTGTAAACCGGCAGGTACGGAATTGATGCGATGACATACCTTATGTTTGATCCGATAGAACCACCATTAATCTCAGCTCTTCTTCGATCATAATTCAAATAAAGGGTTTGTCCAAAGGTTATTCTTTTACTTATCTTATGTTCGGAATTCATGCGTACGTTTCCACGCTTATACTCAGTTCCAAGCATTATACCGTCCTGATCAAAATAACTTCCTGAAACATAAAACTTCGAAACTTCTCCACCCTTGGTAATCTCGAACCTGTGTTGTTGAATTGTTGCATTGCGGAACATTTCATCCTGCCAGTCTGTATCCGTCTGACGGAATGTTCTTGTTGCACCCGGGTAGATCGGTTCATCAAGTCCATTCTGAACTCGGGGTGGCAAGTCGCCCAGGGCATCTGCGTATTGGATATATTGGTCACGATTTAGGAGATCAAGCTTTCGCCAGGCAGATTGAACACCGATATAAGAATCTATCGATACACTAAGTTTTTCCTGCGTTGCAGATTTGGTGGTAATCAGGATTACCCCGTTCGCAGCGCGCGATCCGTAAATTGCCGCAGCAAACGCATCCTTCAACACTTCAAGCGATTGAACGTCTTTAGGATCTATGTTCGTACCTTCACCAACCGGAACCCCATCAACAACGTACAAAGGGTTTGCATTATTGATCGTACCAACACCCCGGATTCTAACCACAGGCGCGGTGCCCGGTGCACCGTTATTGGTTACTGTAACGCCCGGTGCGCGTCCCTGAAGCGATTGATCAATACTGGTCGTAGGAAGTGTGCTTAATTCCTTTGATGACACGGAAGCGATTGCACCGGTTACGGAGCTTCTTTTTTGTGTACCGTATCCAACAACTACAATTTCTGAAAGCGTTTGGATATCAGTCGTGAGCGTTACGTTGATAACGGTCTGGGTACCTACCGTGACCTCAGCGGTTTGATAACCGATAAAACTGAATACAAGGACAACATTACCATCAGCGACAGAAATGCTGTATTCACCATTCAGGTCAGTTGTGGTGCCCTCGGTTGTTCCTTTCACGACGACGTTAACTCCGGGCATCGAATTACCGTCCTCATCAACAACCTGCCCCGAAACATTAATAGCCTTAGGCGGGTGGTCTGAGAAATCCGAAAGAACGAATGGGTTATTTAATGCTTGCAGGCCCTGGCTGGACAGTAATGCCCCCATGAAAAGCCCCATTAATTTAAATTTAGTCAATGAAATATTCCATTGACTCCAAATTTTTGTGTAAAATTTGTGCATAAGCTAGGGAATTGGTTTTGGTCAAGATGAACGCATTTTGATTAATCAACCCTCGGTAACTATTACCGCTAAGAGTTTAGGCCGGACGGTGTTCGAACCACCTCCGGCTTTCTTTAGATTGAGTTTTCGCTGTCTGTTTCTTCTTTAGGTTTAATGGATTATTTCGCCTGCAGAGCTACTAGGAGAATTGACGTTTCAAGACCCAACTTTTAATAATTTTTCCTGCAAACGATTTCACGAATCTGCATTTTGAGATTCAATGAGGCCTATAACGATTAGAACATTTGCTTTAAACTTTAAAACAATATGCTTTTTTGAGCCGAAATGGCTGTTCTATAAGTTTGAACAGATGTTTAGCAGATCGCTGTTATAGTAACCAGTTTGCGGGAGCCGGTTCCAAAACAGAACGACGGAATGTTCCCAGACCAGGGAGGCGAAGTCATTCCTTGATTGGATGCTTCGGGTCAATGGTTATGTTTTATCCAGATATTCGGAAGGCGTTTTGCCATATTCATCTTTAAAACATCGGGTAAAATAGGACGCCGAATTGAATCCCACTTCGAAGGCAATTTCAGACAACGTAAGCTTATGCGAGTCCATCAATTTAATGGCCTGTTTCATGCGCACCATCCGGATGAATTCAACAACAGATTTCCCGGTTAGAGCTTTTATCTTACGATAAACCTGCATCCTGCTCAAATTAAATAGGGCTGCTATGGAGTCTACGCTCAATTGTGGGTCTTGCAAATTATTTATCACGTAATCAATGGCATTTTGCAAGAATTCCTGATCCAGGGCGTTGGTAGTCGCCTTTCCCGGTGTTAAATACACATCCTGACTGAATCTTGCATACAATTTTCGCCGGGAGTCAATCATCTGGTGTATATGGGCTATTAAGTACCGTATATTGAATGGCTTTGCTACATACAGATCCGCACCATTCCTCACCCCGTTGATCTGGTCCTCCGTTGTTGCTTTCGCGGTAAGGAGAATAAAAGGAATATGACTCGTATTCAGGTCCGATTTTATCGCCTGGCAAAATTGAATGCCATCTTTTACCGGCATCATGATATCGCTTATGATCAGGTCAGGATTATGCTCCAAAGAAACAGAGAGTCCTTCTGCTCCGTCTTCTGCCTCAAGAACTGAAAATTCCGTTTGTAACTCTAATACCAGATACTCTCTTAACTCAAAATTATCTTCAACAACAAGGATTTTAGGCTTATCAGTCCCCTGATCAATTTCGATACATTCCTTGTCAGCAAGCGCTACACCATCATTCCCGCGCTTTTCCATTTCTACGACATCCGGTGGTGTTACAATGTTTACATCCACTTGATAAACACTGGCATCGATCGGAAGTAAAATCGTAAAAATTGTTGCATGATCAAGGATACTTTCAGCTGAAATGGTACCATGATGTAGTTCAACAAGATTTTTGGTGAGCGACAACCCTATGCCGGTACCCGGACTAGAAATTTTTTGGGAAGACTTAGCCTGATAAAACTTTTCAAAAATATGAGGAAGTTCTTCAGAAGATATTCCGGCTCCATTATCCTCGACCACTATTTCAATACATCGTGAAAGCGTACCATCAGCAATTATTGAGTGCTTCGTGTTTATGCTCACTTTTATCTCGCCTGCATCGGCCGTAAATTTGAAAGCGTTTGAAAGCAGGTTGAAAATCATCCGTTCCATTTTGTCACGATCAAACCAACCCATTAAAACCGGTATATCAGACGTTACTGAAAAAATGATTCCCCGTTTTGCCGCCATTTCATTAAAAGCAGCAGAAGTTTCTATAATAAATTGAACTAATTCACCATGCTGAACATTCAATTTGAGATCTCCCGTTTCAAGTTTATTAAAGTCTAAAAGCTCATTGACAAGGCGTTTCATCCTCGATGCATTCTTATAGGCCGTATAGATCCGTTGTCGCAACACCTCAGGCACTTGGTTTGTCTCCATAAGACTTTCCAAAGGGATTAGAATCAAACTTAAGGGAGTTCTAAACTCATGGGCGACATTTGTAAAAAATTGGGTCTTTGATTCGCTTAATTTATGTTCCTGCTCACGCGTAAGCTTTTCGAATCTGATTTCAGTCTTCAGCTTCAACCGCTCAATCCGGATTCTTAGCCCGAGATAGATTAATACAATTAAAACAAAGACGTAAACAGAAAACGCCCACCATGTTTTCCAAAAGACTTGTTCGATCGTGATGCTAAGCCTCAACGGCTCATCGATCCATACACCGTCGCGATTCGCTGCTTTTACAAGAAACACATAGTTCCCGGGATCAATATTTGTGTAGGTAGCATTGTGGTTTGTGCCGACACAGTTCCAATCCTGGTCGAAGCCCTCAAGCTTGTAGCAATAGGAATAATTGGATGATTGCCGGTGATCCAAAACAACAAAGTCGATGACGAAAGAGCGTTGTTGATAAGACAGGTCCAGATCAGATGTTAAACTAATGTGTTTTTTCAAGGGCGAATCTACGCTGCCCGGTTTCACTGATTGATTAGCGATCTTAAGATCCGACAAAACGATTCTTCCCTTGGATGATATCGTACGTATGCTATCCGGAAAAAAACTTTCGAAGCCATTATTTCCACCAAAGAAAAACTTTCCGGATGAACTGGCTAACGCGGCTTTCCTTTGGAAGTTATTCGATTTTAATCCGTCTTCTCGCGTATAATGAATAAAGGTTTCTGTGTTTGGACTCAATTTTGAAATCCCATTATTGCCACCTATCCATACATTCTGGTGATCATCGATAAGCAGCGATCGGATCGTGTTAACCACTGCACCTTTTCCCGTCTGATACACGGTAAACTCAGTCGAGCCCTTTTTTTTGAGATTGAGACCGTCGGTTGTACCAACCCATAAATTATCGTTCTTGTCTTCAATAATGGCCTGAATCTCCGTTCCGGTGATACAGCCTTTAGTCCCGTCCGGAAGGTGTACGCGGTAAGTGAATGCGTTTGCCACTTTTCTTCTTAGCTCGTATAAACCGTACAAGGTCCCAACCCAAAATGTTCCTTCCGAGTCTTCTAAAATATCCGAAACGTAAGCAGTGTTGGGAATATGATTTGGCTCATCATATTCTATTGCGTTAACAAATTCGTTTTTCTGCGTATCGAAGAAAAAAAGACCACTGCCCCAGGTTCCTGCCCAAACGGTTCCATTACGATCTTCATAGAGACAAAAAACCTGATTGTTTCCAAAGCCCTTTGAAGTAAGCGAATAGTTGGTGAGTTTATTTGTTGTCGGATTCACCCTGTAAACGCCTTTACCAGCGCTACCAACCCATAATTCACCTCGGGTATCAAAAATCATAGAGGTGATATTCTTGTTACTTATCTTACGATTAATGTCGTCAACGCTTTTTAACAAATTGGTTCCTGAAGGAATTTTCGAAAGTCCCACACCATAGGATGCTATCCAGATATTTCCCTGAGCATCTTCTGCAAAACTTCGCACTTCACTGTACTCCAAATTAATATTTTCACCAGATTTTTCCGTTGTCTCAAATTTCTTCCTATTGTTATCGAGCAGATAGACGCCATTGCTGAAAGTGCCGATCCAAGTCATGCCGAGATCATCCGTATAAATCGACTCAATAGAATTGATTGGTAACCGTTTGGCGCTGGCTTCCCCGACAGGCCAACGGGTAATCTCGTTTGTTTTTTGATCGATAACATTAAAACCGGAATTTTCTCCACCGATCAGAATATTTCCCTTCTTGTCAAAACATAACGAGAGGATACGGTTTGAACTCTGACCCAAGTTTTCACCCGAAAGGATTTCATCAAACACATAATGACCCTCGCTGTGGACTAACCGGGTAATTTCACCCATTAATGTTGCAATCAAAATACTACCAGACTTTTCAGGAACGATAGCACTGACTTGAGCGTTTGAAAAGCGATTCAGAGAATTTAGCGGAAGACGTTCCATGGTACGGCTGTCGTACAATAACAGTCCGCCCTTACTCGCACACCACATTACATTATTGATATTTTCCAGGATATGAATAAAATTAGACGATGGAAGTATACCCCCCTGTGGTGGATATATGATGTATTCGAATTCGCGGTTACCAGGGTTGTATACATTAATTCCACCCTCATGTGTACCAATCCAAACGCGACCTTGGTCATCAAATTCAACATCCGTTATATACCTGTTGTTAAGATAATTGCGATTGCCTTTTATCGAATCAATATTTATAAAATTGTCTAATTCACGATTATAAATACATAAACCTTGTGCTGTACCAATCCAAAGCTGTTTATCGTTACTCTCGGTAATAACGTTTATTGTATTGTGTGCAATTGTTGTTCTGTCATTTAAAATGTTTACATAACGGAAAGTATTATTTCCATCGTAGCGTATCAGCCCATCTCCTGTTCCAATCCACATGTATCCATTACTATCCTTGAAAAAACAGCGTGCGTTTGAATTCGATAAAGCTTCAGGTGCAACAGGGATAATCGATGTAAACGGCTCCTGCGCGAATGAGGACATTACATTAAAAGCGCATGTTATGGACAATACTAACAACGACAGCCTCAATGCTGAAGAATGCAGAAATAAGATCAGCCATATCCGTTTCCCAAAGTCGTTGATAATCCTTCTCATTTTAACGTGCTTCTTTATCCGGCTTACTAGCACAGTACATGTGCGGGAACACACTTAAAAAAGTGTATGTATTACAATTATACAAAATTTCAATCGGTTGAAGCGACTTTATTTTAATTTTTACCACCATACCCGAAAAGCCTACACATCTATATTCCGGCTACATTCGAAAATCATCTGCGTCAGTTTTGTTTCGATGATGATACGATTGGCATGAAATAAATAATCCGAAAATCATAAAATAAAAAAAACCACCGGATCAGGTGGTCTTTTATTTCCTACTAAAGGTAAATCTATTGATTACTTAGCTTGTCCATTTCCTGGTTGAAAGTTTCTTTGAACTTCTCATAATCATAATCAATTTTCAGTCGTTCATCTTTAGATAATGTTTCATTGTACTTGGTCACCAGTTCATCGGCAGAAAGCTCAATGGCAATATAGCTTTTGTATGTACCCTGTGGTGTAAGTGTGTTCTTCTCACAGATGGTACGGATACCGGATAACGTTTGATTCACAACTTCCCTGTTCAGGCTTTCAAAACGTTCTTCGATCTCTTCGCGGTTGTTCATTTCACGGGAGTTCACGTAATTGTCTGTAACCGTTTTTACCGTAGTCTGAATGGCCTGAGCCAGTTCGTTTCGGGCGTTAGCCAAAGCTTTCTTCTTGGCAGTTTGCTGATCCTGGCTTTCGCCGATGGAGTTTGCCCTGAACGCTTTGTTGGTGGTGAAGAAATCTGGTCCTGAACATGGGATCACAACTTCGACTTCACCTTTCGGTGTTTTCGTTTTCTCTTTGCTTTTACATCCTGATATAAACACGGCACCCAAGGCCAGGAGAACAAGGGTGGAATAAGTAAGTTTTTTCATTATCGTGGAGTTTAATAGTTTACAAGTTAGGGTAAGGCAAAACAAATACCAAAATCACAAAACCGTTTGAAATAATTGAATTTATTGTAGTACTGTAGATATAAGTTCAGCTATTTTCTCTTTTTCCAGTGTTTCCAGCGCTTTATTATAAGCATCTATACTTGATTTCGGATAATCCAGGCCATAGCCCTTTATCCTATCCAAGGTAGTTGCATAGATCTCTTTATTTTCTTTTACAGTCACCACTTTTATGATGCTGGTAAGATAAGTAACGTAAATGCTTCCGGTAACCGAACCCTGTTCCGCATTTGCCTTAACATCAAACCAAAGGTCTGCACTGCCTTTATTTTCTGTGAATTCAAAGCCGTTATTCGCCAACAGGTTTTTGAGTTTGTTTGTGATTTGCAAAATATTTTTTTCCTCACCAAAGCTTTTCTCGTTTGCCGTAAGGTAAACCACAGGACGTTCTACCTTTAAGACCAACTGTACCCGCGGGACACGAAATGTTTTTGCGATCAGCGAATAGATCGGAGAACCTGCTGATCCACTCAAAGCATCGATATCAACTTTGACGACAACAGTTTGTTCCAACTCGCCTGAACTGATTGTATTCAACAATATTTTTGACTTCCCTGATTCGTTGGTTTTGTAAGTTGGAAAAACATCGCCTGCACCCTTTTCAAATGCAGCATGCAACGGAAGAGACACCACAGGTTGATTGTTTTCTTTAAAGAGGGCACTCACCATTACCGTATGGGCATCCTGATTCACCCTCCTGTTCAACCGGATTTCTGTTGGATCGATTCGCAAAATTACGTTGTGCAGGATCGATTGGATGGAAGCATAAATTTCGTTTACCAGCAAAACTTCGCGTTGTTCAATTGTAACCGGAATAGCTTCACCAAGGTATTTTTCAATGCTGCGAAAAGCCTGAAAGTAAAAACTCATGGCTTGTAACAATGCGTTGTCTTTTTCCGCTTCACGGGCTTTTGTCAAATAGTCTGTGGCTAACAGAACAGCGTTTCGCTTTTGCTCTTCTTTAATCTGCCTGTAACGGGAAATAGAAAGCCGATAGTAAACCCAATAGTTAGAACCATCTTCCCAGGCGTCGACCATTTCAAATTCTTCAATTTCGTCAGCCGTTGTAGTTTGAATAATCTGCTCGTATTGCTCGGTAAGTTTCCTGTCCACCTCGAGTTGTGTCAGAATCGATGTACTGGAAACATTTACTTTGATTTGGGAAACCAGATCGTCGAGGGCACTTTTCTTTGCCGTCTGTATATAATTATTATTTCCCTCCTTCTTGCTATGGCCTATCCCGGTGTAATAACCGTTCTCAAATGGCTGTGACTTTAGCCATGACGGCTTCAATGCATCCGGATCCGGCGGAAGCACTTTAGGGCTGCATCCGGCCAAAAAAATAAGCAACGCAAATAATCGGTTCACAAATAAAATGTTAGGGTTTCAGGATCCCTTGCTACATCCATGCCAATTTTACAATAAGCTTCCTTAAACGGATTACTTGGTCTTAAAAACTACCAATCCGTTCAGATTTAGCCTGGTTCGCTGAGCAAAGAATAAAGCTATCAATTTATTTCACACCAGTAAAACAAAACCCCGGGAGACCGGGGTTAGTGATGTAATATGTGTAAGGGTTTTAGTCGTTGCCCTTGACCTCAATCTCATAAGAGGTTGCTGTGGCCGAATAGTATTCACGATTCAACCTGGCAATATTGCTCAGGCTAATGCCCTTTGGACATTCGGCTTCACATGCACCGGTGTTGGTACACGATCCAAAGCCTTCCGCATCCATTTGAGCAACCATACGTTCAGCACGTTCTTTTCGTTCAGGTTTACCCTGTGGTAATAAGGCGAGTTGGGAAACTTTTGCACTGACAAAAAGCATAGCAGAAGAATTTTTACACGCCGCTACGCATGCACCGCATCCAATACAGGTAGCAGAATCAAAAGCTTCATCGGCAATTTTCTTTGGGACTGGAATCTCGTTACCATCCGGTACGCCTCCAGTGTTAACCGAAACATAGCCTCCGGACTGCTGAATCCTGTCAAATGCATTACGATCTACGACAAGGTCCTTGATCACAGGGAAAGCAGCTGCCCTCCATGGCTCAACCGTAATGGTTTCACCATCTTTAAATGTACGCATGTGTAACTGGCACGTTGTGGTTTGCAACGGTCCGTGTGGACGTCCATTGATATACATGCTGCATGCCCCGCAGATTCCTTCCCGGCAATCGTGATCAAACGCAACAGGTTCTTCACCTTTTTTAATGAGATCAATATTTAATACATCAAACATTTCCAGGAAAGACATATCGGAAGAAACATGATCCATTACATAAGTTTGAAAAGCACCCTTTGCTTTGTCGTTTTTCTGTCTCCAGACTTTAAGTGTTATCTTCATGGTTGAAGTGAATTCTAATGATCAATTACTTGTAGCTCCGCTGTGTGAGCTTCACATTCTCAAATTTCAATTCCTCTTTGTGTAAAACCGCCTGTTGGTTTTCGCCTTTGTATTCCCAGGCTGACACGAAAGCAAATTCATCATCCTTCCGTTGTGCTTCGCCATCCGGTGTTTGAGATTCTTCCCGGAAGTGACCTCCGCAAGATTCAGAGCGATTCAATGCATCATCTACCATCAACTCGCCGAGCTCCATAAAATCGGCAACACGCATGGCTTTTTCCAGTTCCTGGTTCAACTCATTGGATGAACCCAGCACATTTACATTTTGCCAGTATTCAGCACGTAATTGCTGGATCTTCACTTTGGCTTTTTTCAATCCTTCTTCGCTACGCGACATGCCGCAATATTCCCACATGGTAAGACCCAGTTCGCGGTGATACTCATCTACCGTTTTTGTGCCCTTCAATGACAACAACTTGTTGATGGTAGCATTTACCTTCTCCATCGCCTCTTTAAATTCCGGACGGTCTGTGCTCACTTTTTCATGCGGCATTTGAGCGAGATAATCGCCAATCGTATAAGGAATTACAAAGTAACCATCGGCGAGTCCCTGCATCAGCGCACTTGCTCCCAAACGGTTTGCCCCATGGTCAGAAAAATTGGCCTCCCCCAGCGCATATAATCCCGGCACTGATGTCATCAGGTTGTAATCCACCCAAAGTCCGCCCATGGTATAGTGCACGGCAGGATAAATCATCATTGGCCCTTCATAAGGATTATCCCCGGTGATCTGTTGATACATATCAAACAGGTTACCATATTTTGCCTGAATTGTTTTTTTACCGTCTCGTTTAATGGCATCCGAAAAATCAAGGAATACTGCTAACCCTGATCCTACACCACGACCTTCATCGCACATGTATTTTGCATTGCGGGATGCAACATCACGTGGTACAAGATTACCGAATGCGGGATACTTGCGTTCCAGGAAATAATCGCGTTCGCTTTCCGGAATGTTTGCTGCATCCTTTGCCTTTAATCCCGGACGTGCCACTTTAGGTACCCATACCCTACCATCGTTACGAAGCGATTCAGACATCAACGTAAGCTTAGACTGATGATCACCTGAAACAGGAATACATGTCGGGTGAATCTGTGTATAACATGGATTACCAAATAGGGCACCCTTTTTATGAGCGCGCCATGCAGCCGTTACGTTAGATCCTTTTGCATTGGTAGACAAGAAGAATACGTTTCCGTATCCACCAGTACAAAGTAACACGGCATGTGCACTGTGTGCTTCAATTTTTCCGGTAACAAGATCGCGTGTGATAATCCCGCGTGCCTTACCATCTACCATAACGAGATCCAGCATCTCGGTACGGCTATACATTTTTACTTTGCCATTTGCAATCTGGCGGTTCAGGGCACTATAAGCACCCAACAACAACTGCTGGCCTGTTTGGCCACGTGCATAAAACGTTCTGGACACTTGCGCTCCACCGAACGAACGATTTGCAAGAAGTCCGCCGTACTCCCGTGCAAATGGAACACCCTGAGCCACGCATTGGTCAATGATATTAACACTTACTTCGGCCAGGCGATAAACATTTCCTTCACGGGCACGGTAATCCCCACCCTTTATTGTATCATAGAACAGTCGGTAAACACTATCACCGTCATTCTGATAATTCTTTGCTGCATTGATACCGCCCTGTGCCGCGATACTATGCGCACGCCGCGGACTATCCTGAAAACAAAATGCCTTTACGTTGTAGCCCAATTCACCAAGAGAAGCAGCAGCCGAAGCGCCGGCCAGTCCGGTACCCACCACAATCACATCGTACTTGCGCTTATTCGCCGGGTTAACCAGCTTAAGATTGAACTTATGTTTTGTCCACTTCTCGGCTAAGGGGCCTTCAGGAATTTTTGAATCTAATTTCATATAAGTAAGAAACTGAAATTTTTAATCGAGATACATCCAAATTGGAATGAGGGCAAATAACGCAGGCACAACGATGGCGAACGCTTTCCCAACAAACTTGATAACAGGATTATACTTTGGATGGTTTAATCCCAATGTTTGAAATGAGCTGATGAATCCATGCCATAAGTGAAACGCCAGCAAAAGCATGCTGATAACGTAGATGGCTACATACATCGGTTGAGAATAAGCCGCATCAACCACTGCATAAAGATCTTTTACAATAACGCCATCGTAATTTTGAGTTGGTATTCCACCCCAGTGCATTTGATACCAGAACCCACGCAGGTGTATGATCAGAAAAATGAGAATGAATGTACCCAGGATACCCATGTTACGTGAGGTCCAGTGTGACGAGTTTTTAATTACCGCATAACCCTGGGATCCTCTTGCTGCACGATTTCTCGCGGACAACAAAATAGCCCAGATAATGTGGATTAGAATCAAGGCATAATTAACATAAGAGATGACAATAATAAACGTATTGGTTGTCATCAGTTGAGCATATTCATTGAATGCCCTGCCCCCATCGGATTTTAAAAGCTGAAGATTACCTGCAAGGTGGACGACGAGAAAAAGAATCAGGAAAATACCTGTTAACGCCATGAGAAGTTTTCTTCCGATGCTACTCGTCAGAAGCTTAGTGAACCAATTCATAAAATGCTTTCAGAATTTTTGCGAAAATTAGTTCTCAAAGCGAATTCTACCAAAGCATACTTTACTTTATATATATTCTAAATAGCGGACAGGTAAGAATATCATAGCGTTTCGAACAATAATATGATAACGGCGATAGCACTGATGGCGATTAAAAGAAACCATTCTTTCTTAACAAACCTGAAAATTGAATAAAAAACTGTTTTCATATTTTTAACGGTTATGGTGCTTAATTCCAATAATCAGACCTAAAACATAAACATTTGAAAATCAATATGTAAATGTTCTGATGAACCAAAAACCGGATAATTCACTTATCCAATAATGAACTTAAATCCCAATTTGGAATAAAAAATCACTTTACTTGGTCGCAGGAAGGCTTAACTTTACACCCAACCACTACTCTTTTCTCAGATGTATTTAATTTTTGATACCGAAACCACGGGGGTTCCGCATAATAAGACTGCACCGATTACAGATCTCGATAACTGGCCCAGGCTGGTTCAACTTGCGTGGCAACTCCATGATCCTAAAGGAAAGCTGATCAATCGGAATAACAAGATTGTTAAGCCGGATGGATTCGATATTCCTTACAAAGCTGAACAGATTCACGGCGTGTCTACCAAACGCGCGATGGAGGAAGGGCATGATCTTATGGATGTGCTGGCGGAATTCATTCAGGATTTAAGCAAAACTTCCTTACTTGTAGGACATAACATAGAATTTGACATCAATATTATTGGTGCCGAGTTTATTCGAAAATCGCTTGCGCCGGAACAATTCCTGAACCTGGCCAAGATTGACACCGGAATTTCCTCCACGGAATATTGTAACATGACAGGCGGTATCGGGGGCCGGTTAAAAATGCCGCGACTCGTCGAACTCCATGAAAAACTGTTCGGTAAAAATTTTGGCGATGCCCATGACGCGGCTTACGACGTGGCAGCTACGGCACGATGTTTCTTCGGGTTGGTTAAACAAAAGGTAGTTAAACCCTTTG